>SMVB01163357.1_pt1 | contig 74223 bp, 61 predicted proteins | sample 2456461 | NCBI WGS metagenome assembly SMVB01 (sample SAMN11095934, study PRJNA526329) | marine sediment metagenome | biome: Marine sediment; feature: Surficial sediment; material: Deep marine sediment; isolation source: Hadal surficial sediment | place: Pacific Ocean | collected 2014-05 | depth...
CGGCGTTCCCGAGGGCCATCCCGCGATGAGCGCGATGATCATGAACATTTCCTGCAACGTGCTCGGGCTGGGGAATGCCGCGACGCCCTTCGGGATCAAGGCGATGGAGGAACTCGGCCGCCTGCATGAGGAGAAGGGGACCGCGAGCAACGACATGGTCTTGTTCCTGGCGATCAATACCGCCGGGTTCGCGATCTTGCCGACCAGTGCGATCGCCATCCGCGCGACACTCGGATCCAGCGACCCCACGGGTATCCTGTTTCCGACCTGGGTCGCCAGTGGGTGTGCGACGATCGCCGCCGTCGCCGCGGCGTGGTTCCTGGCGAAAATCCCGCATTATCGCAACACCGAGCCGGTCGCCTTGGAGACGGGCACCGCGGTCGTTGACGAGACCCGCGACGACCGCCCGCCGCTGCGCCGCTGGGCCGCGGCCACGGCCGTCGCGGTGGGGCTCGCCTACCTCGTCTTCGCGATCCGCTACATCGTGATGCAGAGCGGCTCGACTACGCCGTTCGATCTGTTCCGCGAAATCTTGTCCTTCTGGATGCTGCCGCCGATCGTCGCGGGTTGCGTCGCGTATGGCTGGGCGCGCGGCGTGCGCGTCTACGATGCGCTGGTGGAAGGGGCCAAGGAAGGCTTCCAGGTCGCCATCCGGATCATCCCTTACCTCGTGGCGATCCTGGTCGCCGTGGGGATGTTCCGCGCCTCGGGCGGGATCGAGATCCTGGTCGACTGGCTTTCCGGGATCACGACCCGGATCGGCATGCCCGCCGAGGCCTTGCCGATGGCATTGCTACGACCGCTGACCGGGTCGGGCGCCATGGGAGTGATGACCGAGGTCATGCAGGCTCACGGACCCGATTCGCTGATCGGTTACATGGTCAGCACGTTCCAGGGCAGCACGGAGACGACGTTTTACGTGTTGGCCGTCTATTTTGGCGCCGTCGGCGTCAAACGTACCCGTCATACCGTTCCGGCCTGCGTGATCGCCGACGTGACCGGTATCCTCGCCGCCGTCTTCGTCGTCAACCTGCTGTTCGGTTGACGGTCCCCCCGCCTCGGTGCTAGCGTAAGTTGCTATCGAGGCAGGGGTTGTGAAGAAAAAACGAGATTGCAGGCATCATCGAGTCGGCCTCCGTTTGAAGGGGGTTGGCCGGAAGGACCGGCTAGGCGAATAAAGGGCGCTCCAGGTGGGCGCCCTTCGCATTTCAGGGACCGGTGAGAAGGATGGGAGGGCCGAGGTGACCGCAAAAGAACAACTGATCCGCCTGGTGCGCATGCAGGAACTGGTCGATACCGTGAGGCGGGCCGAGAGGATTCTGGCCTCGGCTCCAGGCAAGCTTGAAGAAATCGAGAACCACTTCCGCGAGCGCAACGCGGAGTACGTCGCGGTCCAGGATCGCTTCGACGAACTGGAACTGGATCGCAAGACACGCAGCGGAGAGCTCGAGGTCCTCGAGGAGAGCAAGACCAAGTACACCGACGACCTGATGCGAGTCAAGAACCAGAAAGAGTACGCGGCGATGCTCAAAGAGATCGACAACGTCAAGGCGCAGATCTCCGAACACGAGGACGCGATCCTCCGCGACATGGAGGAAATCGAAAAACTCAAGGGCGAGCTGGCGACACACAGAGAACACATCGAACAGGAACGCAAGAGTGTCGCGGTCGAGAGCAAGAGCGTAGACACGGCCTCGAACGAAGCACGGGAAACGATCGAGAAACTGACCGTCCAGCGCCGCGAACTCGAGAGCGGGCTCTCACTGTCCCTGCTCGCCAGCGTGCGGCGGCTCGAGGACAGGCGGCGCGGCGTGTTCCTCTCGCGCGCCAAGGACGGGATGTGTCAGTCATGCTACGTCCGTGTCCGACCGCAAGTGTTTCAGGAGATCAAGTCGGCGACGGCCGTCCACTCGTGCGGGAACTGCCGCCGCTACCTGTTCTTCGAACCCGGGATCAAGGAGGCCATGGTGGATGCCGGTTTCGCACCGGTCGAGCAATCCCCGGCCGATGCCGAAGCCGAAGCGGTCAACGGTGGAGCGGTTTAACGCGTCGATCGACGGCGGCTCCCGCGGAAACCCCGGACCTGCCGCCTGGGGTGTTGCCGTTTTCGACGGCAACGGCCGGTGTCTGGAGCGGCACGCCGGGACTTTGGGCCGCGCGACCAACAACGTGGCCGAATACCGGGGGCTGATCGAAGCGCTCCGGCTCGCGGCCGAGAAAGCGGCCGCCGAAGTTCGGTTGTGCTCCGACTCCGAGTTGATCGTTCGCCAACTCCAAGGACGCTACAAGGTCAAGCACGCCGACCTTAAACCGTTGTTCGTCGAGGCCAAACAACTGATCGCCGGTTTCGCGTTGTTCGACATCCGCCACGTGAGACGCGAGGACAACAAGGAAGCCGACGCCCTGGTCAACCAGGCGTTGGACCAGCTCGAAACCGATCCGGAAAACCAGGTACGCATCCATGAAGTCTGTGGATCGACCGCCGGCTGACCCGATCGCCGCGGCCCTGGCCGCGGTTCGCTCGCGCATCGAGGGTGCCTGCGCTCGCTGCGGCCGCGACCTCCGCACAGTGACACTCGTTGCGGTCTCGAAAACCAAACCGGCCGCGGACGTCGTTCGCGCAAACGACGCCGGCCACTCGGTGTTTGGCGAGAATCGCGTCCAGGAAGCGCTGGCCAAGCAGGCCGAAGTCGATCGCGACGTCGAGTGGCACCTGGTTGGCGCCCTGCAACGCAATAAGGCCCGTCACGCGGTCGGGGCGTTCAAGTTGCTCCATGGCGTCGACGACTCAAAACTGCTCGTAGAGATCGACCGTCGCGCGGCGGCCAAGGGACTCCGGCAGCCGCTGCTCCTGCAAGTCCGTCTCGGGAACGAATCGAGCAAATCCGGCATCGATCCGGCCGACCTGTCCGCGCTCGTCGATGAGGCCGTGCGGCTCGACCATATCGAGTTGCGCGGGCTGATGACGATCCCGCCGCCGGTCGAACAACCGGAACACGCTCGCCACGGGTTCGCGCGGTTGCGCGAACTGCGTGACGCTGAGGCGGCGCGCAGCGGGGTCGAACTGCCCGAGTTGTCGATGGGGATGAGCGGCGATTTTGAGGTGGCTGTCGAGGAAGGCGCGACGCTGGTGCGCATCGGGACGGCGATCTTCGGCGCGCGAATATAGGCCCCCCCCGGTTTTCCTTCTGGGGAACTTCTTGCTGCATCCGGTGTCTGTTCCTGCAGTCTAAGAAAACCCTCAAGGAGATCACGATGTCTTGCACCGTTTGGAACCGGCTCGCCCTCATCGCCCTGGTCGCGGGATTCAGCCTGTCGACCCCTGCTTTCGCGGGAATTCGGCTCATCACGTTGCCGCCCCGCGAGCGGGTGGAGATTCAGCTCGATCACGCCCGGGTCACCCTCGTAGAAGAGGAACGCCGCGTACCGCTCACGCAAGGGGTCAACGAGGTCGTATTCTCGTGGGCGAACACCAGCATCGACCGCAACAGCATCCAGCTTCGCCCGCTGAGCGGTCCGGGGAAGGTCGAGGTGCTCTCGGTCTCCTACCCACCCGGACAGAACGCATTGACCTGGCAGGTATCTTCCGAGAAGGCCGGACCGGCGCTCGTGCGCATCAGTTACCTGATCGGCCAACTGGACAAGACGTTTGCCTACCGCGCCGAAGTCTCGCACGACGAGAAGACGCTCACGCTCAGGCAATACATCCTGCTGCACAACGCGGCCAACGAGGAGTTCGGCACCGCCGGGATGTGGCCCGGCTTCGGCGAACGGATCGAACGGCCGATCGGCGTCAACGAGACGCGCAAGATCCTCACCGCGCGCTACACCGATGTGCCGGTGCGCAAGACGTACACCGCCGACTTCGCACGTCACGGCTACCTCGAAGCGGCCAAGAAGCAGCTTAGAATTCCAATGCACTACGTGCTGCAGAACGACTCGGCCCATGGCCTGGGCGACGCAGCGCTGCGTTTCGGCAAGGCGCGGATCTTCCTGCAAGACGGCCATGGCGGCGCAGCGTTCCTCGGTGAGGACTGGGCCGCGTTCACGCCACGCGATGACGAGTTGAAACTGTTTCTCGGGGTCGCGCGCGATATCGTCGTCAAGCGCACGATCGACAGACGCGAGGAGATTCGGCGCGTGGGCAACCTGTGCGACTACGACGTGGTGGTCAAGTACGAGATCGAGAACTTCAAGGACAGCAGCGCAGTGCTCGACATCATCGAGTCGATGAGCGCACTGCGTCGCGAGATCCTCAGCGACACCGGGCGAGACGTGGAGTGGGAAACACTCGGTACGGCATCGTTGAACGGGAAGCTGGACCCCGAGCGCACGACGGCCGACGAGATCGTCGCCCAGGTGACGTTGCCGCCCCGTGGGGCCGACCAGCAGGCGACGAAGCAGACCTTCACGCTGCACATCCGCATCAAGAACGAATGGTAAGGGAGAAGATCACCATGAGATTCAAACCGATCCTGGTCCTCATCGCGTTGCTGATCGCTCCTCTGACGACCCACGCGAGCAACATCGACCTGAGCACCGTCCCGACGCGGGACACCGTGCAGCTCACGATCTACAACAGCGAGGACCTGACCCTGGTGCGCGAGACACGGCGGGTCACGTTCAAGCGGGGTATGAACCCGCTGCAGTTCTCTTGGGCCAACACGCTGATCGACCCCAGCAGCGTCGACCTGCGTTTCCGCACCCACTCCGGCGAACTGGACCTGCTGGACACCGCCTACCCGCACGACAAACCGCAGATGCTGTACTGGAATGTGCAGAGCGAGTGGGACGGAGACGCGGTGGTCGAGATCACCTACTTCACGTCTGGGATCAGCTGGTCCGCCGACTACCGCTGCGTGAGCAACCCCGGCGAGACGAGCATGGCCTTCGACGGTTACGTGCGCATCACCAACAACTCGGGCGAGGACTACGCCGACGCGCAGATCCGGCTCGTGGTCGGGACGATCAATCTGGTGGAGAAGGTCAGGACGCTCGCCGAGCGTGGTGTGCTGTCCCAAAACGAAGCCGACGACTACCGCATGGGCCGGACAAAGCTACGACAGATGCCCGCTAACGCCCGCAGGGAGATGATGGATGTCGCAGCCAAGGGCATGGTCGCCGCCGAGGCGCTGTCCCCCAAGGAGATCGTGAAAGAAGGCCTCTCGGAGTACTTCATCTTCGCGATTCCCGGTACCGAAAGCGTGGCCCACAGTTGGTCCAAGCGTATGAAACTGTTCGAGGGCCGGGACGTGCCGTTCCGCATCCAGTATCGCTACCGCCAGCAGGAGTACGGCGAAGCGTTGGTGCGACTCTACCTGTTGCGCAACGACGAGGCCGGCAAACTGGGCTCGGCGCCGCTTCCCGACGGAATCGTGCGAGTTTACCGCGACAATGGCCGCGACGGCCTCTCGTTCTTGACCGAGCAGGCGATCCGCTACGTGCCGATCGGGCAGGAGATCGAACTGAATCTCGGGACCGACCCCGAGGTCATCCACGAGCGCATCCGTTTGAAGAGCTTCCGCGACAGCTTCTGGTACCGCCGCCACGGCGTCAGCGTGTACTACAGCCCCGATGAGGGTCACCGGATCCAGGTCAAGGACACGATCGCGGGCTGGGACGACCACCAGCAATGGGTCGATCGCATCCGCAACTACCGCGGCGAGGCGATCGATGTGGAGATTCGACGAAGCTTCGATGGCCACGTCGTGTTCAAGAGCGGACTCGACCCCAAGCTCCACGATTACCGCACGCCGCAGTTCAACGCCCGGGTGGAAGTGGGACAACGCCGTGACCTAGTGTACGAACTGGTCTTCAAGCAGGGCTACAACAAGAAGCAGGACAACGTGACGCTGAAACGGGTGAGTTGAGCATCGGGAACACGCAAGGCTTCGTTGGCGGCTCAGTCGACCAGGCCCTCGCCCTCGCGGATGGTGATCTGCCGATCGACGGGAACGGCGCGCAGAACATCGCGCGCTCCACTGGGCCAGCGCACTTCGAGCAGATCGACCAGTGTCGCAGCGCCAAGCCCGAAGTGCAGCCGCGGATCACCGCTCGACAGGTAGGAGCCGCCACCCTTCCGCTCGCGCAACTGGCGACGACCCGATGCGCTGAGGGTCACGCGCGCCCCGATCCCATCGCGGTTGGAGCGCGTGCCGATCAGCCGCACCTCGAGCCAGTGGCCGGTCGCCGGGGTGTCATTGCGGAGTAACAGCCCGCGCTCCTGGAGCGCCGTCAGATAGACGTCCATGTCACCGTCGTTGTCGTAGTCCCCGAACGCCGCTCCGCGGTAGGAACGTTCGATCGCCAATCCGGCGCCGGCCATAGCGGAAACGTCGACGAACCCATCGCCGTCGTTACGAAAGATCTGATTCTTTTGTCGAAAGCGATTCCCACCGGCGTATTCGTCAATCTCGGGATAGATGTGACCATTGGCGATGAACAGATCGAGGTCTCCATCTCGATCGAAATCGTGAAAACCGATTCCCCAGGAGAGGGCAAGCTGCGTCGTGTACAGGCCGAGGGCCCCCGAGTCGTCGGCGAAGTACTTCCCGCCGACGTTGCGATAAATGGTGTTGTAGTCCTGCGAAAAGTTGGTCACGACGAGGTCGAGCCACCCGTCACCGTTGTAATCGCCGAAGTCCGTGCCCATCCCGGCCTGCGGCCGTCCGTCGACGTTCAGCGCGCTCAACGTCACCAGGCCCACGTCGATGAAGGTCCCGTCGCCCTGGTTCTGCCAGAGAGTGTTCTCGACGCTGTCGTTGGCCACGTAGAGATCGGTGTCGCCGTCGTTGTCGTAGTCTCCGCTGACGACACCGAGGGTGAAGCGTGGCGGATCCAGCGCAATCCCCGCCGCCACGGAGACACGGTCAAAGCTGCCGTTCCCGTTATTGCGGTAGAGCGCGTCGGCCAACGGAACCTGGCCCAGCGGGCCACAGGCGACGGGGATGCCGCGATACTGGCAATTCGCCTTGCGCGCCTCGTCGCTGCCCGCGCGCGGGACCCGCGTCGGGTCGGAGAGCATGTAGTTGCCGACGTAGAGGTCGAGATCTCCGTCGCCTTCCATATCGAAGAAGACGGCACCGGTGGAGAGTCGATCGTCCCCGACACGAGCCTGTTCGGTCACGTCGCTGAAAGTGCCGTCGCCGTTGTTCCGGTACAGCTTGTTCGGGCCGAAGTTGGTGACGTAAATATCGGGGTCGCCGTCGTTGTCGTAGTCGGCCACCGCGACGCCGAGTCCCCAACCCCGATCACCGACCGCGGCCGAATCGGTCACGTCGACGAAGCGACCGGTGCCGTCGCCGCGGAATAGACGGTTCGGCTCGCCCCGACCTATTTCTCGCTCGTAGGTCGAGCCGTTAACCAGGAAGAGGTCGAGGTTGCCGTCACCGTCATAGTCCAGCCAGGCGGCCCCGGCACCGAGGCTCTCCGACAACCATCCCTTCTGACCCAGGCTTGCGCCGCAGACGTTCACGTAGTCAATGCCGGCCCGCTTCCCTGCATCCGTGAAGCGTATTGCCGGCGGCTCGTCCGCCCGGGTCAACGGCGCGAGCAGCACCAGCAGGCCGGCCATCAGGATCTCGGCTGCGAGAATCATTTCCCGGTGGCCACGGTGCCCGTGGGCTTGTGCCTCGAGCGTAACTGCGCGTGCGTTTGTAGTTCGCGCTGTGCCTCGACGACCCGGCCTTGACGCAACAGCAATTGGCCGTAGCCGTAGTGCGCCTGGGCGTGATCCGCATTGCTTTCGATCAACACGGCCAGCGTCTCCTCGGCTCGCTTCAGTTCTCCGTGCTGGATGTCCAGCATCGCTATCTCATAGAGCGCGTTTTCAAAGGCGCTCGCCTCTTCGGCGTCGCCCGGCTCGAGGTTGAGCACCTTGCCGAACGTCTGGTAGGCCTCGACCCACTGCCTGCGGGTCTTCAACGCGATGCCCAGCCGGTAGTGAGCCAGCAGGTAGTTCGGGTCGTGTCCGATGGCTCTGCGGTAGAGTTCCGTGGCCCGACCGAGTTCGGCCTTCGTGAAGGCGATGTTGGCAAGGTGGTAGAGCGCTACCGGCACATCGGGGCGGGCCGCCAGCACACGATCGTAAACCGCCTCGGCATCGTCGAGTCGCGAGGCGGAGCCGTAGGCGTGGGCCAGATCCATCAACCTCGCGGCGGTCGGATCGAGCCGGGCGGCCTCCTCGAACTGTTCGATCGCCTCCTTCCGGTAGCCGGAGCGGAAGAGGCCCATGGCCAGGTTCCGCCGGGCGCCTGGATCGGCCGGGTTCTGCTCGACCGCGGCGTGCAGCCCGTCCAGCTCTACCTCGGGCACCGGCTGCGGACCGTCGATCCGTGCGGCGAGTGGATCCTCTTGGGTGTCTGGGGCCAGCACCGGGAAACTCGGCGTCGCAACGGTTTCTTTCTCCGTGTTGGCCGGGACGGGAGTGGACGCCGTCCCGCAGCCGGCGCAGAGCACGGCCACAAGCCCCGCCGTCTGCAACCCTCTCGCCATCCCGTGCCTCTTCGAAAGAGGGAATTCTACTACCTCGGCCAAACGCCGGCGAAGGGGTGCGGGGGCGGGGCTCCGCTTATAATGAAGGCCTGCACGAGGCTCCGAGGATGCTATTCACCAATACAGGTCGGGGATGCGGCGATGCCCCCCGGTGGGTACTGCTGCTCCTGCTACTTACGGGCGGTGCGCTCCTCACACACCCCAACAGGGCCGCGGAACCGGTCGAGATGCGGCAGTTGCTCGCTGAGATCTCCGCCGAAGCGCTGCAGCAAAACCCCTACCTCGGTCAGGGCCGTGTGGCCGAGTTACGTGCCGAGCACGATGGATTGCCTGACGGCCCTTCGCAACGCCGCTGGGCGCTCGACATCGAGCTAGCGCGTGAAGAGCTTCGGCTGGGGAACAACGAGACGGCGATCGAACTCTATCTCGAGGCCTACACGATGATGGGTCAACTCGGCGAGGCGGTGCCGGCCGACGAGGCCCACGTGACGACCTTCGAACTGGCGCTGGCCTACATGCGCCAAGCAGAAAACTTGAACTGCGCGCTCAACCACACGAGCGAGAGCTGCATCCTGCCGATTCGTGGTGGCGGTGTCCATCGGCTCCCCGAATCGTCGCGTGCCGCGGCGCGCTACCTGACCGAGGTGGTGCAACGCACACCGCGCGACTCGCTGCTCTTCTTGCGCGCACGCTGGTTGCTCAACATCACCTCTATGACACTCGGACTGTACCCCGACGGCATCCCTGAGCCCTACCGTATCGCACCTCGGGTCTTCGAATCCGACGAGCCTTTTCCACGTTTCTCCGATGTCGCGCCTCAACTCGGCTTGAACAGTTTCGATCTGGCGGGCGGCGCGATCGTCGAGGATTTTGACGGTGACGGGTTGCTCGACGTGTTGGTCTCGACCAACGACCCCTCCGGAGCGATGCATTACTACCGCAACACAGGAGACGGGCACTTCGCCGAGCGGACCGAAGCGGCCGGTCTCGTGGGTTTCGTGGGCGGCCTGAACATGACGAGCGCCGACTACGACAACGACGGCGACGCCGACGTGCTGGTCCTGCGGGGCGGTTGGTGGCGCGCGGACGGGCGCCACCCCAACTCGCTGCTGCGCAACGACGGGCACGGGCACTTCCACGACGTCACCTTCGAGGCCGGACTGGGCGAGCAGCACTACCCGACGCAGACCGCGGCCTGGGCCGACTACGACAACGACGGCAGGCTGGACCTGTACATTGGCAACGAGCACGATCAGGACTCGCCTGCACCGAGCCAGCTTTTCCACAACGAGGGCGATGGGACTTTTCGCGACGTGACTCGACGCGCCGGCGTGGCCAACTTGCGCTACACCAAGGGGGTCGCCTGGGGTGACTACGACGGCGATCGTTTCCCCGACCTCTACGTTTCGAACATGGGGGGCCTCAACCGTCTGTACCGCAACAACGGGGACGGTACCTTCACCGATGTCGCCGGCAAACTCGGTGTCACGCGCCCCGTCGCAGGCTTCGCAAGTTGGTTCTGGGACTACGACAACGACGGTGTGCTCGATCTGTTCGTGGCGAGTTACGGCGGGGTCAACCTCCCACCTGACGTCGCGACGGTAGCGGCCAGTTTCGAGGGTCGCCCGCACGGCGCGGAGCTGGACCATCTCTACCACGGCGACGGCCAGGGCGGCTTCCAGGAAGTGTCCCGCCAGCAGAACCTGGTGCGGGTCACGCTGCCGATGGGCGCCAACTTCGGCGACTTGGACAACGACGGTTGGCTCGATTTCTACCTCGGCACCGGGTACCCGCAGTACGAGGCCTTGATGCCCAACGTCATGTATCGCAACCGCGGTGATGGCCGGGGCTTTGCCGACGTGACGACCAACGGCGGCTTCGGACACCTGCAGAAGGGGCACGGCGTCGTCTTCGCTGATCTGGACAACGATGGAGACCAGGATGTGTTCGAGCAGCTCGGCGGACAGTACCCCGGCGACGGCTTCGGCAACGTGCTGTTCGAGAACCCGGGCTTCGACAACCATTGGATCAAGTTGGTGTTCGTCGGCACCCGCTCGAACCGAGCCGGGATCGGGGTCCGAGTTCGTATCGACATCCTGGAAGACGGAAGACCACGCAGCATCTATCGCACGGTCGGCGGCACCGGTAGTTTCGGCGTCAACCCGCGGCGGTTGGAGATCGGACTAGGCCGCGCGGAACGAATCGAGCGGCTCGAGGTCTACTGGCCGAGCAGCGGCCGCCGACAACAGTTCGACGGCGTAGCGGTCGGCCAGCTACTCGAGATTCGCGAGGATGCCGATACTCCGCGTACGCTGCCACTCCCCGTAATCGTGTTGGCACGATGAGGCTTCGACGGACCTACACCGCGGCACTCTTGCTCGGGCACCTCGCCGCGTCGCCGATCTGGGCGGAGGATGCGCAGCACTACAAGGTCGGCGTTCGGCCGACCGCGGTCTACGCGGCGGATCTCGACGGTGATGGGCAACTCGACCTGGTCGTCGCCAACTACCAGTCCGACGACCTGTCGATCCTGATGGGACGTTCCGACGGAAGCTTCGCCCCCGAACGACGGGTTGCGGCGGGCGATGCGCCCTCTTCGGTTGTCGTCGCCGACTTCGACGGCGACGGCCGGGCCGACCTCGCGGTAGCCAACTTCGAGTCGGGCGACGTCTCGCTGATCCGCGGCACGCCCGACGGCGGCTTCGCGGCTCAGGCGCGCTACCGCGTCGGGACACGACCCTTCTCCATCGTCGTCGCCGACCTGAATAAGGATGGTGCACCTGATCTGGTGGTGGGCAACCGTGCGTCTGACGACCTGTCGATCCTGCTCGGCCGCGGCGACGGTAGCTTCGCCGAGCAGGTGCGCTACCCGGCAGGCGACGGCCCGTTCTCGCTGGCCCTCGGCGATCTCGACGGGGATGGCTGGCTCGACCTGGTCGTCGCGAATTTCAACAGTGACGACATCTCCTTGTTGCTCGGCCGCGGTGACGGAAGTTTCCTGCCCGCGACGCGCTTGCCGGCAGGCGACGGGCCGGTTTCTCTGATCGTCGCCGACCTCGACGGCGATGGGCTACTCGATCTCGCCACCGCCAACCGGGGGTCGAGCAATGTCTCGCTGCTCGCCGGCGACGGTCGGGGCAACTTCTCGGCCTGGCCGGCGGTCTCCGTCGGGGATCGACCGTTGGCCCTCGTCGCCGCCGATCTGGACGGCGACGGCCGGCTCGACCTGGCTGTCGCGAATAGCGCTTCGGACAGTGTCTCGCTGCTCACAGGCCAACCAGCAGGCGGGTTCGGTGGTGAGCGTCGACTGGCCGTCGGGCGCAGCCCCTTCTCGCTGGCGCTCGGCGATTTCAACGGCGACGGGCGGATCGATATCGCCGTGGCCAACACGGCCTCCGAGGACGTCTCGATCCTCCTCGGGGCCGCTTCGACCGGCTCGCGTGAGGCGACCCGGTGGCTCACCGGACGAGCTCCGCAAGCGCTGGTGGCGACCGATCTGGACGGTGACGGTCACACCGACCTGGCGCTGGTCAACTTCGGTTCCGGCGATCTGGCGATCCTACGCAACGCGGGCCCCGCGGGGCTCGTGGAAGCACAGCGTCTACCGCTCGGCGCCGGACCGATCGCACTCGCCGCCGGTGACGTCGATGGAGATGGACGCGTCGACCTGGTGGTGCTGCTACGCACCGAGAACGCCTTGGTTTTGCTGGCGGGTACGAGCGACGCGAGTCTTGCCGAGCCCCGGCGGTATCCGGTCGGCAACCTGCCGCAGCATCTCGCCCTCGGCGATCTTGATGGGGACGGCGGCGACGAGGTCGTGCTGGCGCAGGCCGGCGACGGTTCACTGGCCATCTGGCGAGCCGACGGATCCGGCGGCCTGCGCCTCTGGCGTGAGCTTCCCGTCGGCGGTCGCCCTTTCGCCGTCGCGCTGACCGATCTCGACGGTGATCAACTCCCCGAGATCGTGGCCACGGACCTCGACGGCAACCGCGTGCTCATCTGGAATTCGCGAGACGACTATTCCGAGGCCCAGGCCTACGCCGTCGGCGAGGGTCCCTGTGCGCTGCTGGCCGCCGACGTGAACGGCGACGGCTGGCAGGACCTCGTGACGGCCAACCTTTATTCGGCGGACCTGTCCTGGTTGGCCGGCCGGGCAGACGGTCGTCTCGAGCAGGCGCGCACGCTGGCCGCCGGGCCACAACCGGTGGCCATGAGCGGCGGCGAACTCGATTCCGTGCCGGGGTTCGACCTGGCCGTTGCGTTACGTGGCGCCGACGAGGTGCTCGTGATTCACGGGGTGGCCGGCCCGATGCCGCGCCGCACGACACATTCCGCCCGGCGCCCCGTCGCACTGGCAGTGCTGGACGTCGACGGGGACGGAAGGCTCGAATTGGTGGTGGCCAACCAGGACTCGGACGAACTCTCGCTGATCGACGGTGACGCGCCGTAGCCGCAAAAGGGTCGCCCCGACGTGTTTTTTAGGCTAGAAAGATCGTTGAAGTGACGTATAATGATGCCTGTAAGGAATTTCGCTGTAAGGTGTTGTGGATGAACGGGATACGTATGCCCGTCGTGGTTGTGAAGCTTGCAACGCGGGCATCGCGACCTTATGTTTTGCCCCGATTTCGGCACAGGGGAGGTTCGAGCATGTCTGATCGCGTCACCGCCATGGACGTCGAGCGCCAGAAGTTCAATCGCAAGGTCCGTGGGTACGATCCCGAAGAGGTGACCCTGTACCTACGTTCCGTTTCCGAGGAGATCGAACGCCTCAATCTCGAGAACGCCAAGCTGCTCGAAGAGAATGGCCGCCTCGGAGGCCAGGTCAAGGAACACTCGGCGCGGGAGCAAACGCTTCAGCAGACGTTGATCACCGCGCAGAAAATGTCCGAGGAACTCAAGGAGCGCTCGCAGATGCAGGCCGATCAACTGATGCACGAAGCACGCATCAGGGCCGAGCGCACGCTTCAGGAAACGCAGGATCAACTCGCCCGGCTCGAAGCGGAGATCTCACGCGCCAGGCTCGACCGCGACCTGTTCGAAAAGCGGCTCGAGGCAACGATCGAGGAGCATCTCAAGATGCTCGAACAGCGTCGCTCCTTGCGCGAGGCCGCGCCCGACAACGTACGCCCGATCCGCCCGTCCGGCCGTGACATCGCGGGGCTCGATATCGGATGACCCGCGCCGACTTGCTGATCGTCGGCATTTCGGAACTCGCAACCCCGCTCGGCGACGCCGCCCGCTCCGGCGCCGATCTCGGCCGCTTGTCGATTCTCCAGGATGCGGCCGTCGCCTGTCTTAACGGCCAAATCGTCTGGGTCGGTCCGCGCGGCGACGTCGATCAAGCGGTTCGAACCGAGCCCGGGACGAGGACCCTGGACGCCGCGGGGGGCACGATGCTGCCCGGCTTTGTCGACGCCCACACGCACCTCCCGTTCGCCGGGTGGCGCGAACGGGAGTTCGATGAACGGCTGCGCGGCGCGACGTACTCCGAGATTGCCGCCCGCGGCGGTGGCATCCTTTCCACCGTCAAGCACACCCGCGAGGCGAGCCGGGAGGACCTGACCACCACGGTGCGCGCACGGCTCGACCGGTTGCTGCGGTTGGGTACGACGACCGTTGAAGCCAAGAGCGGTTACGGCCTCGAGCCGGAAGCCGAACTCAAGCAACTCCACGCGTTACGCGATGCGGCCTCCGGTCATCCGATCGATCTCGTTCCCACGTTTCTCGGGGCGCACACCGTGCCGCTCGAGTACAGGGAAGACCGCGGTGCGTATGTCCGCTTGCTGATCGACACCATGCTGCCGCAGGTCGCCGACGCGGGTCTGGCCGAGTACGCCGACGTGTTCGTGGATGTTCATGCGTTCAGTCTCGACGAAGCCCGGCAGGTGCTCGAAGCCGCGCGGACCCACGGTCTCGGCGTGCGATTGCACGCCGATCAATTGAACGACGACGGAGCCGCCGCGCTCGCGGCCGAACTCGGCGCGGCCTCGGCGGACCACCTGGAATTTTCGTCCGATGCGGGGATCGAAGCTCTGGCCCGGGCGGGAACCTGCGGGGTGTTGTTGCCCGCCGCCACGTTCTTCCTGATGAGCGACACGCCACCGCCCGGCCGCCGGTTGATCGATGCCGGGGTCCCGGTGGTCGTGGCGACGGATTTCAATCCGGGTTCGTGTCCGTGCGATTCGATGTCCGCGGCCTTATGGTTCGCCTGTCTCGGGGCGCGCCTGACCGTGGACGAGGCGATCACCGCAGCGACGATCAACGCCGCTTGCGCGCTGGGACGGGGTAAGGTGGTTGGAACGATCGAACCCGGCAAGCGCGCCGATCTGGTCGTGCACGATGTGCCCAACCGCTACCACTTGGCCTATCGCTTCGGGACGCCGGCGATCAAACACGTCATCGCCGGTGGTGAAGTCATCCGCTAGCTAGAACAGCGGCGCTTTTTCTTGGTGATCGAACTTGAATATGTACGTCGTCACTTTCAAGTCGATCGGCTGTTTGTAGGTCGCGGTGATTCTTATCTCGTGGGAGTTCCGCAAAACCTTCAAGTTCTTTTTCTCGAGAGGAATTTCCATTTCGGCCGCGCGATTCATGATGCGTTTGTGAACTTCCTGGTCCGAGTCCCGCACAGCGCCGTATCGGGCTTCTTCGCGCATGACGTCTCTGAATTCATAGGCGGCAATCCGGACCGGGATAATCTTGAGGCCCAGGAATGCGGAGACCCCCACGATCACGACCGCGATTGCGAACCCGACGCGGCCTTCCCCAGTTTGTCCTTTCCGACGCTTCATTTTGTTTCGCTCCTGTCTGGGCGGTCTGTACGAAACCACGAACCTATTCGCTAACGAAATATAGGTTCCTCCCAAGCGCGCGACAACTCGTTGAAATCTCTGGAAATCCTTGCAAAACGGGTCGCGGGCTAGCGCTTGAACAGGCTTTCGAACTGGGAGCGCGGGTCGCTGCCACCGCCGTTGCGGCCCCGGGGGCTGCGGCGGCCCGTCGCGTCCAGCACCAGGCGCGGGGAGTAGTGGGTGCAGTTGTTGGCCTTGTTCTTGTCGCCGATTGCTCTCTCGATCGACGCGCGGCACTGGAAACGGGAACCCGTGTCGAACTGTTTGCAGGTCCGGCAGCAACGCAGCGGCGCGGCGCAATGGTTGCAACGGGTATCGACCCCGATCGCGCTGTCACCGGCGCGCCCGCAATTGGGGCAGCGCACGACCTCGTTCGCCTCCCGGTCAATCGCATGACGCAAGGAGTTTTTCTGGATGCGCTCCTCGCGCGTTAGCTCACTACGGGGCGGCCCCGATCGATCGCGTCCACCGCGATCGTCGTCGCGATTCGAGTCCTGATAGCCCTGATGCCGGTACTTACGACTCAAGATGTTTCCTCGTCGAAGACTTCGACGACGCGATCGAATGCCCAGTCCAGATCCTCGCGCCCGATGTTGAGCGGAGGCGCGAAACGGATCGTCGTTTCGTGGGTTTCCTTGCACAGCAGACCTTTGTGCTGAAGCGCTTCGCAGAAGCGCCGGGCACCGCCGGCCTCGGCGGTCAGCTCGAGCCCGATCCATAGCCCAACGCCGCGGACTTCCTTGATCAACGGGCTTTGCAGCTGGCGCAGCTTGTCGAGGAAGTAGGCACCCAGCTTGGCGGAATTCTCGATCAGGCCCTCGTCCCTCAACACCTTGAGAGCCGCGCGGGCGACGGCGCAACCGAGCGGGTTGCCGCCGAACGTCGACCCGTGATCGCCGGGATCGAAAACGCCCATCAGCTCATCATCGGCGAGCATTGCGGATACGGGGTAGAAGCCGCCGGCAAGCGCCTTCCCGATAATCACCGCATCGGGCCGGATGCCTTCGTGCTCGAACGCGAATAGTTTGCCTGTACGGCCGAGTCCGGACTGGATCTCGTCCGCGATCAGCAGCGCGTTGTGCTTGCGGCACAACGCGGCGATCCCGGCGAGGTACCCCTTGGGCGGAATGATGATGCCACTCTCGCCCTGGATCGGTTCGATCAGCACACCGACCACATTCGGGTTCATCGCGTTGCGAACCGCATCGAGATCACCGTACGGCAACATTGTGAAGCCCGGTGTGAAGGGTCCGAAACCGTCCCTGTACTGCGCATTGCTCGAGAAACCGACGATCGTGGTGGTGCGTCCGTGGAAATTGCCGGTGAAGACGAGGATCTCAGCCTTGTCCGCCGGAACACCCTTGATCTTGTAGCCCCACTTACGGACCGCCTTGATCGCCGTCTCGACCGCTTCCGCACCCGAGTTCATCGGCAGCATCCGCTGGTAGCCGGTCATCTCGTGGACTTCTCGGTACAGCGGGCCGAGTTGATCCGTGCGAAAAGCGCGCGAGGTCAGCGTGATCTTACCCGCCTGTTCGATCAGCGCCTCGCGAATGCGCGGGTGCCCGTGCCCCTGGTTGACCGCCGAGTAAGCCGCCAGAAAGTCGAGGTATTTGTTGCCCTCGACGTCCCAGACCCAGACTCCCTCGCCGCGACACAGCACCACGTCGAGCGGGAGGTAGTTGTTGGCGCCGTACTCATTCTCCAGACGAATGAACTCACTCGATTGGGTGTTGGTCGTCTCCATGATTTTCCTCGGGCGTCCCGTCCAGTCTTTCGGCTGCGACGCGGACTGATTGGGAGCATGGCTGTGAAAACAGCCATACCCAGCATAGCACGCCAGGGTCGCCGGAGTCTCCGACAGACTACCGGCTTGACGCGCCCCGAAGCGGAGCGGAATAATCCGACCGCTCACTTTCCAGGAGACTCGACACCTTGAGTTCGACCCCACCGACGACGCGGCCGGATCTCGGCGGCCGGCACCGGCTACTCTTGCGCATCGAGCGGTTCAGCCGCGAGCGCTACAAGGTCGTCTTTCTCGTCGCTCTTCTTTCGGTCATCGTGGCGAGTTGGCTCGGTACCAGGATCAAGATCGAGTCCGATCTGCTCAAGCTGATCCCCGAAGGCAACGTCCAGGTCGATACGCTCAAGGAAGCGCTCAAGGACTTCGGTTCCATCGATTACCTGCTCGTGCTGATGGAAGCAACGGGGGAAGCCGGTCCGGACGAACTCGAGACGTACGCCGACTCGTTCGCCGAGCGGCTCGAATCGAACGACGAACTCATCGAGTTCGTCGATCACCGCTTCACACTTGATGAGGGTTTTCTCGACCTGTTCTACGATAACGCGATCCTGTTTCTCGAGCCTCGGCGCTTGGACGAGCTCGGGGAACGTCTCACCGACGAGGCCATCGTCGAACGCGTTCAGGAAAACCGACTCGCCCTGACCACGCCGATGGCGCAGATCTCGCAAGACATCGTGCGCAACGATCCGCTCGGCCTCCTCGATCTCTTTCTCAAGCCGTTGGTGTCCAATCGCAGCGCCTTGCAGGTTGATCTGGCCGACGGGTACTACCTGTCCGAGGACCACCGCAACCTGATCATGCTGGTCAAGCCGACGCATCCGTCGCAGGACCTTGACTTCGACGCGCGGTTGATGCAATTCGTGGCGGTGGTGGAGGCGGACGTCCGCGCTGAATTCGACGTCGAACTCGAAGCGGGATCGACGGTCGGTATCCGTTATGGCGGCCACTACGCGGTGGCCATCGACGAATCGAGGCACATTCGCAAGGACGTCCGGCAAAACCTGTTCATTTCGCTATTCGCCGTAGCGGCGTTGTACTGGCTTTGCTACCGGCGTTTCGCCGCCTTGCTGTATTCGAGTATCCCGCTGTTGGTCGGCCAGGCCCTGACGTTCGGGGTGGCGTTCTTCGCGCTGGGTCAGCTCAACGCCGCCTCGTCGGCGTTCACGGCGCTATTGATGGGGCTCGGCACCGATTTCGTGATCGTGATGTATGCCCGTTACGTCGAAGAGCGCCAGAAGGGTCGGACGCTGGTCGAGGCGACCCAACTCATGATCGGCGAGACCGGTCTCGGCGTATTCACGGGGGCAATCACGTCCGCGGGCACGTTCTTCGCGATGTGCATCAGCCAGTTCATCGGTCTCCGCGACCTGGGCTTCCTGATTGGTAGCGGGATCCTGCTCTGCGGCATCGCGATCGTTTTCATGTTACCCGCGATGATCACGTGGAACGAGGGCGTGCGCCGCCGCAAGGTCGATGCCGTCAGGAAACTGCACTTGCAGTCGTTCGGGCTGGAGCACCTCATCACGTTCTCGGCGAGGTACCGCATCCTCACGGTGACCCTCGTCTTCGGTCTGACACTGGTCGCCGGCGTGGCAGCGTTGCAGTTGGATTTCGACGATTCGGTCCAGGCGCTCCGCAGTCAGCAATCGGAAGGTTTCCGGGTCCAGCAGGAGATCACCGAGAAATTCGGTCGCTCGCTGTCGTACATGATGGCGATCGTCGAGGCTCCAACCGAGACCGAGGCGGTCGCGCTGGCCCTGAAGGTGCAAGACCGCTTGCAGCCGTTCATCGACGATGGGACGGTGTCGTCCCACGACACAATCCTGGCTTACCTGCCGCCGGAAGACCGCCAACGAGAAGTCCTGCAACGGTTGGCGCAGGACACGGGCGGGACGTTCGACGCGGCGCGCGTGCGGTCGACGTTCCATGATGCGCTGGTTGCCAACGACTTCAGAGTCGAGGCTTACAACGACTTCGTCGGACGGTTGGAGGGTTTTCTCGGACCTGAGCGTCCGCTCAAGATGGACGACCTCAAGCAACGCGGTTTGGACCGGCTGCTCTCCCGCTACGTCATGAGCGAACCCGGCCGGGTTCGCATCGTGACCTACTTGTTCCTCACGGACAAACGCTGGAAGCGCGAGCCTCCGCCCGGTCTGGTCGAAACGATCACCGGCGGCGATCCCAGGATCGTCGTTACCGGCACCAACGTCGTCAACCGGGAGTTTCGCCACATCTTCATGCGCGAAGCGCCGCGCGCCGTCCTGCTCGGCCTGGTCGTGGTCTTCGTTTTGCTGTGGATCGATTTTCGCAGCTTGCGGCTGACCGGAATCGCGATGGCCCAACTGGTTTGCGGCGTCGTGTTGATGCTCGGAGCGATGAAGGTCGCGGATATTCGGCTGAACTACGTCAACGCTTTCGTGGCCACGATGATCCTCGGCGTCGGGATCGACTACAGCATCCATCTGGTCCACCGATTCACACTCAGCGGCGGTCGGGTCGAGGCGGGTTTGCTGGAAACCGGGAAAGCCGTCGTGATGGCCGCGCTGACGAACATCGCCGGCTTCGGGACGCTCACGCTCGCGAGCTATCCCGCAATGCGTAGCTTCGGCATCGTCGCGCTCTTCGGTTCGATCGCTTGTCTGTTCACCGCGCTGACGTTGGTCCCGGCGATGATGGCGCGAGAAGAAACAGGGTCCTGAGTTGAGTCTTTTCTGGATCGCGATTCTTCTCGGCATCATCGAGGGGCTCACGGAGTTCTTGCCGATTTCCTCGACCGGCCACCTGATCGTGGCCAGCGAACTCGTCGGCTTCGAGGGAAAGCGTTCCGAGGTCTTCACGGTATTCATCCAACTCGGCGCGATCCTCGCCGTCGTTTGGGAGTTCCGCCGGCGTCTGTTCGATGCGGTGAAGGGTTTGGGAACGCGGCCCGAGTCGACGAGCTTCGCTCTCGCCATCGCGCTGGCGTTCCTGCCTGCCGCACTCCTCGGCCTTGCTTTTCACGACACGATCAAGGATAAGTTGTTTTCCCCGATCACCGTGGGACTGGCGTTGATCGCCGGGGCGATCGCGATCCTCGTGGTCGAACGTCTCCCGCTGTCGCAAAGGATCGAGCGGGCGGAGAACACGGGTTGGAAACGTGGGCTTATCGTCGGCTTCGCGCAGTGCCTCGCCCTGTGGCCCGGCTTCTCGCGCTCGGCGGCGACCATCCTGGGTGGGATGGGCGCCGGCCTGAGCCGAAGAGCAGCGACCGAATTCTCCTTCTTCCTGGCGATTCCCACGATGTTTGCGGCGACAATTTGGGATCTGCTCCACAACTACCAACACCTCGAACCCGGCGACGCGTTCGCGTTGGCGCTGGCGTTCGCGATTTCGTTCCTGGTCGCTTGGCTTGCCATTCGCTGGTTGCTCGGCTTCGTCTCGACCCACACGCTGGTTCCGTTCGCCTGGTACCGGCTGGTGGTCGGGATCGTCATCCTCGTCGTGTTCTGGAGCTAGAGGAGCGCCGTCCTGGGGTACCCTGGGCTCGATGCCAAGAGAAATCACTCCCTCCCAGCGATCGACCGGTGACATGGCGCCGGACGAGTTCCGCGCCGCCGCCAAACAGGTCGCCAATCGAGTGGCCGATTACCTTCAGGACCTGGAATCGCGCGACGTGTTGCCCAAGCTCGAACCCGGCGACATCCGTAAGCAACTACCCGAGACGCCGCCCGAGGAGCCCGAACCGCTGGAGGCGATCCTCGATGACTACGCCCGGATCGTCGAACCGAACGTCACGCACTGGCAGCATCCGGGTTTCATGGCTTACTTTCCGTCCGTCGCCTCCGGTCCCGGCATCCTCGGCGAATGGCTTGCCACCGGCCTCAACTCCAACGTCATGTTCTGGCGCAACGCTCCGGCGTCGACCGAACTGGAGCAAGTGGTCGTCGACTGGATCCGCCGGATGCTCGGGCTGCCGGACGGGTTCGATGGGATGTTCACCGATACCGCGTCAGTGTCGTCGCTCTTGTCCCTCGTCGCGGCACGTCACGCGGTCGACGGTTTGAACTCCAGGGATGAGGGGCTTGCCGGCCGTGGGCTCGGCCGTTTGCGGATCTACATTTCCGACGAAGCTCACATGTCGATCGACAAGGCGGCGATCGTCGTGGGGATCGGGCGGAACGGCGTCCGTCGCATCCCGGTGGACGACACGTTCCGCATGCGTCCGGACGCTCTGGCGACGGCGATCTCGGAGGACCGTGGCAACGGCTGGGTGCCGGTCTGCGTGGTGGCGACGCTGGGCACGACCTCATCGACCAGCGTCGATCCCGTAGCCGAGATCGCGGCCGTCTGCAAGAACGAAAACGTCTGGTTGCACGTCGATGCGGCCTACGCCGGAGCTGCCGCCGTGCTCCCCGAGATGCGTCACCACTTCGCGGGTTGGGAACACGCCGATTCAATCGTCTTCAACCCGCACAAATGGTTCTTTACACCGTTTGATGCATCGCTCCTGTTCTTTCGCGAGGCCGATACGTTCCGCGATGCGTTCAGCCTGGTGCCCGAGTACATCAAGACAGGGGGCGGCGAGGAGGTCCGCAACTACAACGAGTACGGGATTCAGCTCGGTCGCCGATTCCGCGCGTTGAAGTTGTGGATCCAGATTCGCTGGTTCGGGGTGCAGGGGATTCGCGCGCGAATCCGCCAGCACTGCGATTGGGCGCAGGAGTTCGCGGCATGGATCGACGCCGCCGAGGACTGGGAACGCATGGCGCCCGTCCCGTTCTCCACAGTGTGCTACCGGTACCGCGGGCCGGGGCTCGAGGACGAGACCGCGATCGAGCGCAGGAACGCCGCAATCCTCGACCGTGTCAACGCCTCCGGCCGGTTCTACCTCTCGCACACCAAACTCCAGGGTCGCTACACCCTGCGGCTCGCCCTGGGGAACCCTCGCGCATCGCTCGAACACGTGCGCGGGGTCTGGGAGATGTTGAAGGTTGCGGCCGCGGGGACGATTTAGGTAGGAGTTGCGCTCTACCGGCGTTGTCGATCCTGTTCCTGATGGCGGCTAGGCCCGTTGGCTGCTGCCAGTCGCGCCACGGTCTCCAGGATCGCCGCGCCGTGCCGCCGGGCGAGGGCGGGACCGATTCCTTTGATCCCCAGCAGTTTTTCTTCGCTGTCCGGTCGCAGCGAGGCGAGTCTCCGGAGTGTGGCGTTGTTGAGGATCATGAACGCGGGGACTGCACGCTGCCGCGCTTCGTCGAGCCGCCAGCGAGTCAACGCTTCGACGAGTTCCGGCGACGCATCGGGCAACGGCGCTTCCGGTCTTGCACCTCGTTTGCCGGATCGTTTCTTCGGGCGCGACGCCGTCACCGGCTGCCGGATCAGTGCGACCTCCGTGCAATCCGGCGAGGCCGCCCCGTCGGCGGTGAGCTTCGCGCGGCGGAAACGGATCAGTTCGCCGTCCTTCTCGAATGCGTCTTCGCGCACCGAGAGCTTGCGCGCACGGGACAGCGCGGTTAGCAGGGTTTCGAATTCCGTCCGGTCGAACTGCTTGTCGAACAGATCCCGGAATAGACGCCCCGTCGGTTGGTCGTCCTGGTGCTTGAGCGCATCGAGGATGCGCTCCATGGCCACGATCTCGAATCCTTGCGCGGGTTCGCGGTGCAAGAGCAATGTCTTGTCCGGAGCGCAGACGTCGCACTTCCCGCAGGGCGCTCCGGTGTCCTCCCGGTCGCCAAAGTAACGGACCAGGTGCAGCATGCGGCACGTATGGCTCTGGGCGAACGACGTCACCAGATCCAGTTGTCCGTACCGGTGTTGACGTTGCAGGGTGTAGCCGCGTTCCCACCCGCCCGCGCCGCGCCGCACCCGCTGGTCGCGGCCGAACTCGGCACCGCCGTGGATCCAGAGCTTCTCGAGAGCGGTGTCGATCTCTTCGGGCCCCAGCCCGCAACGCGCGGCGATCTCGCCCGGCTCCCGATAGGACTCGTCGAGCGCGTTGTAGGCGCGCTGAACGTCCGCCGGGTCCGGGTAGTCGCGTTTGAGAAAGAACTCGTGGGTTCGGCGATCGACCCAGCCGTGCAGCAGGAACGCGCGGGACGGCAGCCCGTCTCGCCCCGCGCGACCGATTTCCTGGTAGTAGCCCTCGACACTCGCGGGCAGTGCCGCGTGGATGACGGTGCGCACGTCGGCTTTGTCAATGCCCATGCCGAACGCGATCGTCGCAACGACGACCTCGAAGCGGCCCGACAGGAAACCTGCCTGGACCGCATCCCGTTGTCCGCCGGGCATGCCCGCGTGATAGGCCGCCGACGGGAACTTGAGCGAAAGATCGGCGGCTATTTGGTCGGCGTGCTTGCGCGTCGGCGCGTAAACGATTGCGGGCCGCATCACGGCCTCGGTGAGCAATCTGAGGATCGCCTCGGAGCGTGCTCCGGGGTTCAGTTCCACCAGTTCGATGGCGATGTTGTCGCGGCGGAATCCGTGGATGAACGTACTCGCATCGGGAAGCTCCAACTGCTGCAGGATGTCGCGCTGCACCAGCGGCGTTGCCGTCGCGGTCATCGCGATCAGCGGTGCCTCGCGCAGGCTCTTCAATCGCGGGCCCAACTTGCGATAGTCGGGACGGAAGTCATGGCCCCACTGAGAGATGCAATGCGCTTCGTCCACCGCGATCAACACCGGCATGCGGCGCGCCAGAAACTCGCAAAAGCCCGGCACTCCCAAGCGTTCGGGCGCCACGAACAGGAAGTCGAGCCGGCCCTCCAGGTAGCGCGTGCAGACCGCGCGCGACTCGGCGCGGTCACGCCCGGAATGGATGCGCTCCGCATGCAGCCCGAGGCTCCGCAGTTGGGCCACCTGGTCTTCCATCAACGCGATCAACGGGCTGATCACCAGGGCCGTTCCGCCCCGGGCCAACGCGGGAAGTTGGTAGCACAGCGATTTCCCGGCGCCGGTCGGCATGACCAGGAGCGCGTCCGAACCGCCGACCAACGCGCGACAAACGGTTTCCTGGAACGGACGAAACCGATCGAACCCGAACCGTTCCAGCAGTAACCGATGTAGGTCATCAAGCATGACCGCAGGCTAGCAGAAGTTTCCGCCGTCCCGGGTAGCCCGCAACGCCGCGGCCGTTTCCGTTTCGAAAGCTACCGTTTCGCCGCCCGGCGCAGTTGCTCCCAAGCTTCCGGCGGGAGATCGACCAGGTCGTTGAACGACCCGGCGCGCCGGATCCACTCGCCGCCGTCGAGCGTGACGACCTCACCGCGGATCCATTCCGCGGCATCGGACAGCAGGAACGCCGCCAACTCGGCCAGTTCTTCGGGTCGGCCCAACCGTCCGGCGGGGATCTTCGCCTCGACGCTCTTCAGCATGTCGCTCGATGGAAGTAGCCGCGAAAACGCGCCGTCGGTCGGGATCGGCCCTGGCGCGATGGCGTTGAGCCGGATGTTGTGTCGCGCCCACTCCACCGTCAGCGATCGGGTCATCGCCAGCACACCGGCCTTGGCCGCCGCCGACGGCATCACGTACGCCGAACCGGTCCAGGCGTACGTCGTGACGATGTTGAGCACGGCGCCCGGTCGTTTCGCGGCAATCCAACCTCGGCCGGCCGTTCGTGTGCAGTGGAAAGTTCCTTTCAGCACGATATCGACAATCGCCGAAAACGCGTTATCCGAAAGTTCCTCCGCGGGGCACAGAAAGTTGCCTGCCGCATTGTTGACCAGGGCATCGAGCGGGCCGAGCGTGGCGGTTAATTTCGCGTAAGCCTCATCCACCTCGGCGGAGCGGCGCACGTCGCACGGAGCGAACGCAGCCGTCCCGCCGCTGGCTTCGATCGCCTCGCACGTCCCGGCCAGTGGCTCGGTGCGTCGTCCCGACAGCGCGAGTTTGGCCCCCAGGGCCGCGAAACGAAGGGCCATCGCCTTGCCCAGGCCGGAGCCGCCCCCCGTGATCCAGATCGTCTTGCCGGCCAGGGCACACGGCGCCAGGCATTCGGCTTTGTCGCTCGCTTGCATTCGACCTCCCGTCTATCCGGACCCTATCCTAACCGGAGTGTGGCTCGCCGTACGTTGCGTTCACCCACGCCGCGCGTCAGACTAGTGGACTGTTGCAGTCCACAGGGCCCGGAGGAGGCACGAAAAAGTGAGTTCGAACCAACCGATCGCCCTGGTGGCCATGGGCGGCCATGCGTTCATCCGGCCCGACGAAAAAGGCACGATCGAAGACCACGAGTCCAACGCTAGAAACATCGCCAAAGTGCTCATGACTCTCGTCGAACGTGACTATCGATTGGTCATCACGCACGGCAACGGGCCGCAGGTCGGCCACCTGCTGTTGCAGAACGAGATGGCCAAGTCCGTGTCGCCCGAAATGCCGCTCGACGTCCTCGTCGCGATGACCGAGGGAAGTCTAGGCTATATCCTGCAACAGGCGTTGCTCAACGAACTTCGCGCGCGCGCGATCCGCCGCTACGTCGTCACTGTGGTGACGCAGGTGCTGGTCGACCCCAACGACCCGGCATTCAAGAGCCCGATCAAACCGATCGGTCCGTTCTTGTCCCGGGAGGAAGCCGAGGACCGGCGCGACCAACTCGGGTGGGTGATCCGCGAGGACGCCGGTGGTCGAGGTTGGCGGCGGTTGGTGCCCTCGCCCAAACCGATTCGCGTGATTCAGGCGGACATGATTCGCGAGGCCTCGCAGAGTGGCCACATCGTGATCGCCGGCGGCGGGGGCGGCGTGCCGATCAAGACCGGGAAAAACGGTGCGTACGAGGGAGTCGAGGCGGTCGTCGACAAGGACCTGACCTCGGCGCTCCTGGCGGCAAGTGTCGGGGCGGAATTGCTGATCATGTTGACCGCGGTCCCACAGGTCTACACGAATTTCCGCCAACCCGATCAAGCCGCGCTGGGCGCCGTGACGCTCGCCGAGATCAAGCAACTGCACCGCGATTCACCGTTTCCGCCCGGGAGCATGGGACCCAAGATCTGTGGGATCATCGACTTCCTCGAGGACGGCGGTCGCCGTGCGCTGATCACCGACCCCGAAACCTTGCCGCTGGCTATCGAAGGCAGCGGAGGCACACACTTCGTCGGCAAGCTTTAGTGCGGCGCCAGTGAAAATAGAAGGAAATCTACGCGGTCTGTCGTCCGCGCAGAAACGGCAAATCGAACGCCTGTCCCGACGCCGCGTTCCGCCGCGGCAAATCGTCAGCCACGAGCTGGCTCGCGAGATCACGGGAATAAGCCGGCACTTGAACCGGCGGATCGGGCTGTTGATCGATCGCTCGGGACGGATCGAAGCCGTCTCGGTCGGTGAAGTGCACACGCTCGGCGTGCCGCGCAAACCGAGTGCGCCCTCGGGCCGGATGCGTTTCTGCACGCTGCGATTCGTGTCGACCCGGTTCGTCGACGAAGACCTGCCCAGCGAGGAACTTGCGCCGCTGGCGTTGCATCGTCTCGACGCGTTGGCGGTGATCGCGGTCGGCGACGATGGGTTGCCGGGTCCCGTTCGTGTGGCTCACCTGTTACCTGCCTCGGAACGCAAACGCAGCTCGAGTGACCGTTCGAAGACCGCACTGGTTCGCGGCGCCGTCCGTGCGAAAGGACTGGGCGTGCTGCCCCGTGCTCGAAAGGTCGAAGACATCGCCGAGGACGGCGAGCGTTACCGGTTGTTTCCGCCCCGGCCCGCGAGTCTACTCGACGACGATTTCCTCGAACTCATCCGCGCCCTCGAACAGGAATTCGACCGCCACTTCGATCGCACGAAAATGGCCGGGAAGGTCGGTCGTGCGATCCTTGTCCAGGTCACGACGGGCAAGCGGGAGCCTGCCGAGGGGTCGATGGACGAGTTGTCGGAACTGGCGGCGAGCAGCGATCTCGTGGTCGTGGAACGGATTGTCCAGCGCCGTCCGAAGTTCGACCCGCGCACGATGGTCGGCTCGGGGAAGCTGCAGGACCTGATCATCCACGCCTTGCGGTTGCAGGCTGATTTCATCATCGTGGATCAGAACCTCACCCCGGCCCAGGCCAGAAACATCGCCGAGGCCACCGATATTAAGGTGATCGACCGCTCCCAGTTGATCCTCGATCTGTTCGCCCGGCGTGCCCGCACCCGCGAGGGCAAGATCCAGGTCGAGTTGGCCCAGTTGAAGTATCTGTTGCCGCGACTGATGACGCGCGGCGACAATGGACTGTCCAGGTTGGAAGGCGGGATCGGCGGTCGCGGGCCCGGCGAGCAGAAACTGGAGATCGACCGGCGGCGCGTGCGTGATCGCATCCGCGTGCTTGAACGTCAACTCGGCGCCGAGCGCCGCCGACGCGAGCAGCGTAGGTCGAGGCGGCGCGAGCGCGACGTTCCGGTGGTTTCGCTGGTTGGTTACACCAACGCCGGCAAGAGTACGTTGCTCAATCTGCTGACTCGTAGCGAAGTGTTCGTCGAGCGCAAGATGTTCGCCACGCTCGATCCGACTTCCCGGCGTTTGCGATTACCCCGCGAACGCGAGATCGTGATCAACGACACCGTCGGGTTTATCCGCGACTTGCCGGCCGACCTGATGTCGGCGTTCCGCGCGACGCTCGAAGAGATCGAGGATTCCGATCTCATCGTCCACGTCGTCGACGTGTCCCATCCCAGCCATGAGGCTCACATCCGGGCGGTCCACCGGATCCTCGCCGAACTCGAGTACGACCGGATCCCTCGGCTGCTCGTGTTCAACAAGATCGATCGCGTCTCCCGGGAAGACCTGCCGGCCCGGCTGTGCGGGAGCAATGCGGTGCCGATCTCGGCGTTGAAGGGCGAGGGGATCCAGATCCTGCTGCAGCGGATCGACAAGGCCCTTCCCTCGATAGGGCAATCCTCACTTTCCTCTCATTGGCCTACCTGATCGGTCTTGATGAGTGGGTCCAATCGGGCTATCTTACCCTCTATTGGACTAGTCCAATGGGGGCCAAATGGCTATCTCCACCTTCCAAATCGATTCGCAATCGGCCGAGCCGGTCTATCGGCAAGTCGCTTTGGAGATTCGGCGTGCGGTTATCGACGGCCGTCTCGACGCCGGGTCGCGGCTCCCCGCCACGCGCGATCTGGCGCGCCGGATCGGGGTCAATCGGAAACACCGTGGTCGCTGCATATGACGCGCTGGCCACCGAGGGTTGGGTCACCAGCCACACCGGACGCGGCACCTTCGTCGTCGACCGGAACGCCCTCGAATACGACGAACCGTCGGACACGTCCAGCGACGAAACGCTGATCTCGAAGTTCTCGCGCACGGTCGAGTGCGCCACCGTCGGCGGTTTGCGATCGATCTACCGTCTGGCCATCTCCGACGAGGGGATCTCGTTCGTCGGATCGTATCCGGCGGGGGACCAGATGCCTGTTGAACAATTCGGCGCCGCGCTCCAAGCCGTGTTGAAAAAAAACGGGTCCGCGATCCTCGGCTACGGACCGACAGCCGGCTCCTACGGTCTGAGGGAAACGATCGCCGCGACGATGCGCGAGACCGGCTCCGACGCCTCGCCGGAGCGAACGCTCGTCACCAGCGGAGCGCAGCAAGCGATCGAGTTGGTCTTCCGCACGTTCGTCGATCGCGGTGATGCCGTGGTCATCGAAGAGCCGACCTACACCGGCGCGCTCAGCGTGCTGAACTCGCTCGGCGCGCGAATCGTCGGTATTCCGGTGGACGACGAGGGAATCCGGCCGGAGTTGCTCGAGGTCGCCCTCGAACGCCACCGTCCGAAATTGCTCTACGTCCAGCCGACCTTTCACAACCCCACGGCCAACGAGATGGGCGCGGCGCGGCGCCGAGATGTCGTGGAGATCTGTCGGCGCCATCGATGCCCGATTGTCGAGGACGACTGGGCCGGAGACCTGCGTCTCGACGGCGAACGGTTGCCGACACTGCACGCGATCGACGGCGGTTCCAACGTGATCTACCTCAGCACGTTTTCAAAAAAGTTGATGCCGGGCCTTCGTGTCGGTTGGGTGGTCGCGCCCGATGTGGCGATGGAGCGGCTCGTCGAACTGAAACGATTGCAGGATTGCGGCACCAGCCCGTTGATCCAGGCCGCACTGGATCATTTCCTGCGCGCGGGGGGCTTGGACGAGCATCTAAAGAAGACCTTACCGGTCTACCGTGACCGCCGCGACACGATGTTCGACGCGCTGAGGCGGCATTTCCCGAAAGACGCCGTTTTCTCACGGTCTACCGGCGGTCTGTTCATTTGGGTTACCCTACCGGCCAGCTTCGATGGGAACGGCCTTTTCGTCGCCGCGCGGCGGCGCGGCGTGCTGTACTCTCGGGGCGATTTGTTTCATGGCGACGGGTCGGGACACAACAGCTTACGTCTGACGTATTCGGCAGCGGATCCGAACGAGATCGAAGACGGCGTTTCCGTGCTGGGGGAATTGATCCGCGAGCGTTGGCCCAGCGGCCCGCACAAGGATTCTTTCGGGACCGCTGAATCGATGCCGATTTTCTGACGTTGTCCCGGCGACGGGCGCGGAGGATGAGGATGCAGGACAGAAAAGAAATCGAAAAAGGTACGCGTCGCTTGAAGACCGGCTTGGCCGAGATGCTCAAGGGTGGCGTGATCATGGACGTTACCAACGATGAGCAGGCAAAGATCGCGGAGGACGCAGGCGCGACGGCCGTGATGGCGCTCGAGCGGGTTCCCGCAGACATCCGCAAGGACGGCGGGGTCGCGCGAATGACCGATCCGGAAACGATCCACCGGATCAAGGACGCCGTTTCGATCCCCGTCATGGCCAAGTGCCGCATCGGCCATTTCGCCGAAGCGCAGATCCTGCAAACGCTGGCAATCGACTACATCGATGAGAGTGAGGTGCTCACGCCGGCCGACGAGGCCTACCACATCGACAAGTTTCCCTTCGAGGTCCCGTTCGTATGCGGTTGCCGCAATCTCGGTGAGGCGCTGCGCCGCCTCGGGGAGGGCGCCGCGATGCTGCGCACGAAAGGCGAGGCCGGCACCGGCAACATCGTCGAGGCCGTGCGCCACATGCGCGCGCTCCAGACCGGCATCCGTCGGCTCACGACGCTCGGCGACGAGCAACTGATGACCGAGGCCAAGGAACTCGGAGCGCCGGTCGATCTGGTGCGTCTTGTCGCGCGCGAGGGCAAACTCCCCGTGCCCAACTTCGCGGCGGGCGGCATCGCCACGCCCGCGGACGTCTCACTGATGATGCAACTGGGCGCCGAGGCCGTGTTCGTCGGTTCCGGCATCTTCAAGAGCGAGAAACCGGAACGCATGGCACGCGCAATCGTTCGCGCCGCGACGCACTACAAGGACTTCGACACGCTCGCCGAGATTTCCCGTGGCCTCGGGGACGCCATGCCGGGGATCGAAACGAGCAAGCTCGACGAATCCGAACTGATGCAGACGCGAGGCTGGTAGTGACGCGAATCGGCGTGTTGGCCCTGCAAGGGGATTTCGAGGCCCATGCCCGCGCCTACACGGCGCTGGGCGTCGACGCGATCGAAGTGCGTCGTGTGGCCCAGCTCCAACACATCGACGGTCTGGTGATGCCCGGGGGCGAGAGCACCACTTTGCTCAAGTTGATGGAGGACGAGCCCTGGTTCGATGCCCTGCGTGAGTTCCACGACGACGGTAAGGCGTTCTTTGCCACGTGCGCCGGAGCGATCTTGCTCGCGCGCCAGGTCGTCGGATCCGTGCAGCGTTCGATCGGCTTGCTTGACGCGACGATCCAGCGTAACGCGTTCGGCCGGCAAATAGATTCGTTCGAGACGGACCTCGAAGTTCGTGGCGAGGACGGCCCGGTGAAGGCCGTGTTCATCCGCGCGCCGCGCTTCCTCGCCATCGATCCGCACGTCGAGGTGCTCGCGCGCCTCGGAGACGAACCGGTGTTGGTCCGTCAGGGGAACGTGATGGCGGCGACGTTTCACCCCGAGTTGACCGATGACCGCCGCCTGCACCGACGCTTCCTCGAACTGGCGGCTCGACAGGAACCGCCCGTGATGGAACGGGCCACCGGCGTCGTCGCCGGCCAATGGAGGACCGGATGCTGATCTACATGGACGGCAAGCTCGTACCCGAGGAAGAGGCCAAGGTTTCCGTGTTCGACCATGGCTTGCTGTACGGCGACGGAATCTTCGAAGGCATACGGGTTTACGAAGGCAACATTTTTCGCCTGACGGAACACATCGTGCGGCTGTACGAATCGGCCAAGACGATCGGGCTGGAAATTCCATTGACCTACGAGGAGGTCGAGAGCGCCATCGTCAAGACGGTCGAGGCTAACGGTATGCGCAACGCCTACATCCGCCTGGTCGTCACGCGCGGTCGCGGTAGCCTGGGGATCGATCCGTCGAGTTGCCGCAAGCCCACGTTCTTCATCATCTGCGCCACGATCCAGCTCTATCCCGAAAAGTTCTACGAGACCGGCATCCCGCTGATCACTGCAAGCACTCGCCGCATCCCGATGGAATGCCTCGATCCGCGCATCAAGTCGCTCAACTACCTCAATAACATCCTGGCCAAGATCGAAGCGCAGAAGGCCGGCGTCCCCGAAGCGGTCATGCTCAACCTGTCGGGTCGCGTCGCGGAATGCACCGCGGTCAATATCTTCATCATGCGCAACGGAAAATTGAAGACACCACGTTTGACGGAAGGCGCACTTCCGGGTGTCACGCGGAAGGCGACGCTTGAACTGGCCAGGGAGAGCGGGATCCGCGTCAAGGAGACGGTCCTCGGCTTGCACGATCTGTACAACGCCGAGGAGTGCTTCCTCACCGGGACCGGCGCCGAGATCATGCCCGTCGTGACCATCGATGGACGTCAGATCGGCGACGGTAAACCGGGAACGACCACACTCGATCTATTGAAGCGTTTCCGTGAACTGCGCGTCGCGGACGGGTACAAGGTCAACATCGATGCGGCGGCGGGCGCGCTGAACCCTTAACCTGCGATCAACGCCGCCGCTGCATCCACGCCGTTGCGGAAGATCTTCATGCCGTCGCCTTCCGCGCACAGTTCGCCTTGCGCTTGGAGGCGTTCCCATCGCGGGTGGTGGAACGGGTAGAGGAACGCGTCGGGGTGCGGCATCAGGCCGAACAACCGGCCGGAAGGGTCGCACACTCCAGCCACGCCACCGCGGGACCCGTTCGGGTTCGCCGGCCAGGTTTCGGTCGCGACCCCGTTCTCGTCGACATAACGTGCCACGATCTGGCCACCTTGCTCCAATCGTTGCAGGAGTTCGTCGTTTTCGGCGAGGAACTTCCCCTCCCCGTGACGTGCCGGAAGCTCGAGGTGAGCGAGTCCCCGTGTCCACAAGCAAGGCGACCCTTCGTCGAACGCGAGACGCACCCAGGCATCGCGATAGCCCAACCGATCGTTGGGGGCCAGCGCGGTGCGCGGCGTGCGGTAGTCGCCGTCGAGCCCGGGTAGCAGCCCTAGCCGGACCATCGTCTGGAAACCATTACAGATCCCGAGAGCCAATCCGCCCGCCTCGATGAACTCGAGAAGTTGATCGTACAACTTATAACGAATCTTGTTGGCGAACACGAAACCCGCGCCGAGATGGTCGCCGAAGGCGAAACCGCCGATGAAGGCGAGTACGCGATAATCGGCCAACCGCGGCGCCTCGCCGCCCTCCAGCAGGTCGAGTAGGTGGATCTGTTCGGGCCGGGCGCCGGCAAGACGAAACGCCTCGGTGGTTTCCGCCTCGCAGTTGAGTCCCAGACCGGTGAGGATCAACACCCGAACGTTCTGCCGGCGGGCCGTCTTGTCGGCGTCCGATAATAGTCCGAACGTTTTCAACGCTTCAATCATCGGCGAGCGTTTCCTTGAAAGCGCGGCACAGAACGGCGGTGTCCCACGCGAACGAGCGGTCTTCGAACACGATCTTCAGACGCGGTTGCGCGTCGATCGTTCCGACGCGGGTCAGCGGCAACCCGTCGAAGCAAGTTTCGAACCGATCACGGTCTCCGGCGCGCACGGTGACCAGGAACCGGCCGTTCGATTCCGAGAAGAGGAAGCGCTCCGGACTCAGTTCGGCGTGGCGACAGGCCTCGCCGAGGTCGAGGTCGAGTCCGAGGCCGCAGGCGATCACGCAGCGGGCGAAAAGCGGTCCCCACCCGCCGAGCGACGGCGTGCCCGCCGAGCGCAACAGGCCCTCGTCACTGGCTTTTTCGAACGCGCGATAGAGCGGTAGTAGCCGCTCGGGATCGACCGTCGGTGGACGGTTCCCGACGTACGGCTGTGGCTCGCTGACGGCGGGACTAAGGCCGTCGCACTCTCCGAGGTAACGGTAGAACTCGCTTCCACCCAACTCGTCGTCGGTCTTGCCGATCAGGTAGACGAGATCGCCCCGGGCCTTGGGCTCGAGGGTGCGGCTTCGCCGTACGTCGTCGATCTGACCGATTGCCGAAACCAGCAACGTCGGGGGCACGCTAATCTTGACGCCGCCCCTCGTGGAGTCGTTTTTCATCGAGTCCTTACCCGAGATCAACGGCGTTCCGTAGGCGACCACTGCGTCGTGCAGGCCGCGACAGGCCCGCACGAGTTGCGCCATCTTGTACTCGCCGTCGGGCGTTTGCTCCGAGCGCACCGGGTCGGGCCAGCAGAAGTTGTCCAGCATCGCGATCCGGTCGAGCCGCGCCCCGGCGCAAAGCTGGCGCCGCAACGCCTCGTCGACGACGGTCATGGCCATCGCGCGCGTGTCCAGGTCCGACAGGAACGGGTTGATTCCTTCCGACAACACGAACCCGCGCAGTGAACCATGGCGGGCCAACGACACGGTGGCGTCGGCGGGAACGTCCTGACCGACGCCGATGAACGGTTTGATCACCGAGAGCCCCTTGACCTCGTGATCGTAGTGACGGGCCTTGCTTTCGCCCGAGCACAGGTTGAGCCGGCCGAGAAGGGCCGGGAGCGCGGCTTTCAGGTCGATCGCGCGGTCGACGGGCTCATCGAAATGCGGTGGCTCCCAGGTCGCGGTCAACTCGAGGTCGGGATCGCCCTCGTGGAGGAACTCCATCGAAAGCAACGCGACCGTTTCGTCACCGTAGATCACGTGGAAGTAGCCGTCGTCGGTGAACCGTCCGAGATCCGTCGCTTCAACTTCGCGCCGCTGTGCAAGTTCAAGCAAGCGTTCCAACTTGTCCGGGGGGACCGCCAGCGTCATGCGCTCCTGCGCTTCCGAGACGAGGATCTCCCACGGCGCGAGTCCCTGGTACTTGAGCGGCGCCTGGGCCAGATCGAGCCGCGCTCCGCCCGAGCCCTCGGCCATTTCGCCGACCGACGAGGACAATCCGCCGGCGCCGTTGTCCGTGATCGCCGAGTACAGGCCGGCCTGGCGCACCTCCAGCAGGAAATCGAACATCCGTTTCTGCGTGATGGGGTCGCCGATCTGCACGGCCTGAACCGGGGCCGACTCGTCCAGTACCGCCGAGGAAAACGTCGCCCCGTGGATCCCGTCGGCGCCGATTCGCCCGCCGATCATCACGATGCGGTCGCCCGGCCGGGCACGTTTCTCCTCGCCGGGCCGTCCCGCCACGGTCACCGGCAGCGCACCGACCGTGCCGCAAAAAACCAACGGTTTGCCGAGGTAACGCGCATCGAACCGCTCCCAGCCGCGGCCGTAGGGCACGCCACTCTGGTTGCCGCCGTCGATGACTCCCTGGTGCACCCCGTCGCGGATCCGGCGCGGGTGCAACAACCCCGTGGGCAACTCACCGTTGTGGAACGGTGACGCAAAGCAATAACCCCAGACGTTGACCAGCAGGTCGGACCCGAGTCCGGTGCCGAACGGGTCGCGGTTGACACCGACGATGCCCGTGATCGCGCCGCCGTAAGGGTCGAGCGCGGAAGGGGAGTTGTGAGTTTCGACCTTGTAAACGAGATGCATTTCGTCGTCGAAGGTCACGACGCCGGCGTTGTCGTGGAAGACCGAAACCAGCCACGAAGCGCCGTGGAGTAGTTTGGCACGCGCGTCGATCGTTTCCGTCGCCCCACGGATGCACGACTTGAACAACGACCGAATCGTTTCATCCGGCTTGCCCGCCTCGCGGTACGTCACGGTGGCGTTGAAGATCTTGTGCTTACAGTGCTCGCTCCACGTCTGGGCGAGGCACTCGAGTTCCACATCGGTGGGGCGCGCATCGAGTCCGGCTTGCACCCGGCGACGGTCGCGGGCGGCAGCGTTGAAGTGGTCGCGGATCGTACGCATCTCGCGGAGCGTCAACGCGAGCTGTCCCCCGCGACTGATCCGTTCCAACTCCGGATCATCGCCGGAGAGATCGATCCGCTTGACGGTGGGTAGGTCGCCGGCGGGAACGCGCGGCACGCTCAGGTCCGGCTCCGACGCCAACCATTCGCGCCATCCGGCCACATCGATCGTCTGGATCACCGGGTTTGCCAGCAGGTCCTCGGCGATGCGCCGAGCCTGCACGGAATCCACGCCGGCAAGCAGGTACAGGCGGGAGCAGTAGACGGCCGCGTCCTCCCCGAGCGAACGCCCCAGCGTATCCTCGACGGCGACCTTGGCGCTCCTGCCCACGGGATCGGTGACCCCCGGCTTGTACCCGACCCCGACGACCACATCGTACGTCGTGCCGTCGCCGTCCTCGATCAGCCGGTCCAGCGCGCCGGTCTGTTGCACGGGATCGACAAATTCGTCGAGCACGCGTTGCCGCTCGTCCGCGCTGAGATCGCCCTCGATGCGGTAAACCTCGCGTGTGCGTACTCGTTCCACCGCAATGCCCAAAAAAGACCGGATCTTATGCTCCGCCTCCTCGCCTCGCGGGTCGCGCAGGCTCGGACGGACGGAGATTTCCAGGCGAGTGACCAACGCGTGTGACCTCCCGAGCCAACCACGCTACCGACCTCGCATCGATAAATCAAAACGATTATGTATATTGGACCTATAGAAATATCTAATAGGTGAACCATGACCCCAACCGGAACCGAAACGTTTTCCGAGATCCGCGCGGGCGTTGGGGATCTGCGTGCTTTCGTCGCCGTTGCCCGGCTCGGCGCCGTGGCCCGGGCGGCCCAAGCCCTGGGGCGCACCCAGCCCAGCGTGAGCGCGCGTCTGGCTACGCTCGAGGCGGCGTGGAACACGCGGTTGTTCCGGCGTGTCGCCCGCGGCATGGTCCTGACCCCCGAAGGCACGCGGCTGTTGCCGTTCGCCGAGACGATCTTGCAGGACCTCGAGAAACTCGAGAGCGCCGCCGGCTTGCCGGCGGGAACGTCCAGCGAGTTGCGGCTCGGAGCAGGGGACGCCCTCGCCCGCAGGCTGCTGCCGAGGGCCTTGGCCCGGTTGCTCGAGGAGATGCCGGGGATCGACGTGCGCTTGCGGGAGGGAACCGGAGCCAACCTGCTCGCCGCGTTGCGCGACGGCGAGATCGATCTTGCACTGATCGTGTCCTCGGGTGACGAGCCCGCACCTCCGGGAATCTCGGTCGAGCCGCTGTTTGCCTCGCCCGTGCAATTGATGACGCCGCCGGGGTTGTTGGACGCCGCCGGGCCGTCGATCGACCTGGCCGAACTCGCTGACCAGCCGATCATAACGCTGCAGCCTGGTTCCTCGTTCCGATCGCACATCGAGGGTGCCTTTGCGCGGAGCGGCCTGCGTTTCCGGCCCGCGGTCGAAGTCGGGAACCTGTCACTCGTGCGCCGTTTCGTGATCACGGGTCTTGGCGTCGCGCCGGTTCCCGCCATCGCGTTTTCCCAGCGCCCACGTCCCGCACGTTACGCCATGCTCGAAGTGCCCGATCTTCCCGAGGTGTGCTACGCGTACGCCGTGCGCAGCGGCGCGCCGTTACCGCTCGCGGTCCAACGGTTGCTCGAACAGATCTCGCGCGGCAAGCGCGCGTAAACGAAAGCTCGCCGTTTCCGGCGCGGTGTCTAGCTGGCGGTCATCGTTCCGCCGTTCCACGTCAGGTTGCCGTCGGGAACCGTGATGCAAGCCGGGGTCGGGCCGATCGTCGGCGGTGGCTCGCACGTGGTAACCTCGCGGGTCGCCGCGGTACCGAACGTGAACGCATTCCCGCCGGTGGGGTCGGTCGCGCGGAAGATCAAAACCAGCAAGACTCGATCATCCATGGGCGGCGTGAACGTGATTCCCTGCGTGTAGCCGAACGTATTCTGAAGCGTGGCGACGACCAGCACGGAATCGGGATCCGCCGGATCGACCACGGCGCGGATGTTGACAACCGGTGAACTCGGGTGATTCTTAAGGAAGGACGTGCTGTCATCGAAGCTCAGGAACTCGGCAGTTGTCGAATCAAACACGACACGAAACGCGGCGCCGAAGAAATCGACGAGATCGGTGACGTGGACCTCGATCTCAAAGGTATCGTTGACCGCTTTCCCGGGCTGCATCGAGATTGAATCCAGCCCCGGCGTCGGATTACTCGACGTGAACGCCGCGGTGATTCCGATACCCCCGCCGCCGGGAACGTTCCCACCGCCGCCGCCGCAGGCGGCCAGGCAAATTCCCGCCAGCAGGACGAACAGGCAGCAAAGCGTTGAACCAGGTCGTTTCATGCGTTCCTCTCTTGGCCGGCTCATGGGCAGCTCCGTGCAAAATCCGCGGCCATCAGCGCCAGGTCGATGCCGCTGATGAACATGTCTCGGTCCAGGTCGACTTCCGGCGCCCAGCGCATATCCAGCGGGTCGGACGCGAAAGCTACCGAGAGCCGAAGCAAATCAATACCGTCGACAGAACCGTCGCCGCTCGAATCTGCGAGGGTCGTGACGGCAAACGGTGTGCCGCCGGTATGCCCGAGATTGACCAGTCCGGCGGAAGAGCCGGGTGGACCGTTGGGCGCCGGTTCGAGGGCCGCGGAAATCAGCGGGTCCCCGGCATCGATCGTGTTCGAGCACTGCGAAGGCCTGAAGGAAGCATCGAGCAAGGCGTCCGTGAAGAGGTCGTTGAGACCGTTCGCGATCCAGGCTTCGTAAGCTCCGCCGGCGTTCATGAATAGCGAATTTCGAACATTCGCCAAACTAAAAGTACCGGTGCCGCCCGCGAGTGCCAACAAACCTCCTGCCGGGGGTTGAGGCCCGCCGACGCCGAAGCCGCTGTTGTCATAAATAATGGAGTGATTGACCTCGAACTCGATCGAGGCATCGTCCCCGGCGGAATCAAGCTCGGTGTACGATTCCATCTCGATCCCGCCGCTTCCGGTATCGGCCGTATTTTGCGCGACGGTGTTGAAGTTCAAGAACATCTTGCTCTTGGCGGGAGTCGTGCTGTCTGCGCCGCCGTACCCTTCGGCATAAGCAAAAATGCCTCCTCCGACCGCGCTCATGGTTGGAAAGTTGGTTCCGGCGTCGGTGGCGGTGTTGATGGCGATCAGGTTGTTACGGATCGTGGTGCTGGTCAGCGCACGCCCCCGTAGTGCCGGGTCGTTCTGGGGATCGGCATCCGCGCTACCTATTGCCGCGATACCGCCTCCCGCGACGCTCGCTAGGTTGCCGCGCACGTCGTTCTCGAAGATGTTGAGTTCGACCGTCGTACTACTTCGTTGCGACACGATGAAGGAAATGATCCCGCCCCCGAGGCCCGGGTAGATCGTGAGCGCGTCCAACGTCCCCTGAGCTTCGTTGCCCAAGATCAGGTTGCCGCCGGTGTTGAGTTGAACGGCCTCGTTGGTGCCCTGGAGGTCCAGGGCAAACACGAACAGGTCCATCCCGCCCCCGGCGCCCTCGGCGATATTCGATTGCACGTCGTTGGCGGTCACGTTGATCGTGTGATTTGCATCGGCCAGTGCGTCGATCCAGGCCGAAATCCCGCCACCATCGCCGGTGGATACGTTCGACGTGACGGTGTTGTTGATGAAGTCAATTACTTCGGTGCCGTAGCCGTACGTTCCCATCCAGATTCCGCCACCGTAGCCGACGGAAAACGGAAGCGTCGAGTTGTTCGAGATCAGGTTCTGGGTGATGGTCACGGTCGAACTGCGGCCGGTCTGCGTGTTGGTCAGTACGTACACCCCGCCGCCGAAGGCGCTGTCGGCGCCGTTGCCGTCGATGACGTTGTTGTCCAACGTGACGTTGGCGTCGCCGCCCGTGCAGCCGCCTGCGCCACCCGAGTTGACCGCCTCACCGCGTACGAACACGCCACCGCCGTCGCCGCCGCGGAACAGGCAGATTTCGCCGGCCGGGCAATTGTCGTCGATGTTGCACGGTATGTTAGCGGAAACGCTACACTGGCTTGCGTCATCGGCCGTGTTATTGGTGATCTGATTGTTGGAGATGACGATGCTCGAGGTGCCGTAGAAGCACGTTCCGGGGTACGCATACACGCCCCCACCCTCCAGCGAAGTGTTGCCGGAGATGACGTTGTTGGTCACGACGCCCGTACCCAGGACGAACACTCCCGAGGCCGCCGCGCCGGTGACTGTGAAACCCTCTAAACGTGAGCCGCCTGCGATCCCGGCGAGGTTGACGACCGAGAACGGGAACACACACTGGCCCGTACCGTCGATGATCGTGGTCGTCCGGTTGCCGTTGACGATCCAGTCGTCGGCGCGGACATTGAGGTTCTTGCTCACGCCGAGCGCGAAGGCGAGGTTGTTGATGCATTCGTTGTATGTGCCCGGCAACACGCGGATCTCGTCGCCCGAAACGGCCGCCAGGAACGCGAACTGGATCGTCGCGTAGGGAGTTGCGAGCGATCCGTCGCCCGTGGCGTTGTCGCCGGTCGGGGGTGGCGCCACGTAGATCGTGACGTTGCCGACGCCCCGCGTCGTGACCGGAGGCGCGGTCGCAACGGTCGAGACCTGAGCCATCATTTTCAACCGGACGGAACCGGGTCCGCTCTCACCGCGCGACCGATGTTGCTTGTCCACCTCGGCGTGTACCGGGGCTAGGGCCAGGCAGAGTGCGAATACGAGTAATTGTGCCCGCTGGAGTTTCAACTTCAGCCTCCACGCACGCGCGTTGCGGCGCCGCTATTCGGAGAGCGGTGCACGAGGAACCGCGCGCTAACGATGTTGATCCCCTGGGACCGACGTGGCAGGAACGGTGGAGCCGGGGGGGATTCTGTTATTCGATCCATTGAAGCCTATCTATTTCTTTGTACCGGGTACCCTGAGGGTTGTCAAGACGACGGGGCGTGCGGGGGGCCGACGATCCGGAAAACCCCGACGGGTCGATCAAAAATGATACGAAACTCCCACCCTGTAGCCCGAAAAGACGACCGAATCGCGCGCGTTCAAAGACCTCACGGTGCCCGGGAAATTGCGCAAACCGTCTTCGACGATCCCCGACCACACCTGTTGCTCCCAACCGAGCCACACAAGCAGCCGGTCGTCCGTGCTGTGCCAGGTCACTCGCGTATCGAAATCCGTGCTGCTGCCCGACCGGCCGTCGTCGTTGATCGTCGCCACACTGGAGGGCTGGGTCGTCGTGTTGAGCAAGCCCGACGGTGTCAGTCCGGACGCCGCCGTGATCTCGCCGTCCAGGAGTGCAAAGCCGATACCGGCCGAGACGGAAAAACTCGTCGTGAAGGAGTAGCTGCCTCGGGCCGCGACACGCGCCCCGATCATTTCGCCCTCGATCATCTTGGTGACCGTGTAGCGGTTGTCACCGAACGTCGATGCGATGAACAGCGAGTCGTCGTAGAAACCGGCGGTCGTTTCCTCGAACCGGGCGTAGCGCAAACCGGTGGACCATTCCATGTGAAAATCGTCTCCGAGTTCGTGGGAACGACCGAACGCGACGTCGGCGGTCGCGGCATCGGTGTCCGTCATCAGGCTGAAATAGCCGGGTGATCCGCTGTCGCCCACGAATGTCCCGCCGCCGAGCGCGATCGGCGGGCCGATGGCGTAATGCAGCGCCCCGCTCAACGGCCCATCCGCCGCCGCCGAGGTCGACGTGCTGTAGGTCCAGAACGAGGCGGTCAAACGGTTACCGTTGGCCCACCGGTACCCCACACTCAGACGGCCCGAAAAATCTTCTTCCGAGGCGGGGATCAGTGCCGTGACCTGGTTGAGCCCGCCGCCGACCACCTGAAGGGATTCCGACGTGGCGTACACCAGGCCCGTGTTGCGGATATTGACCCATCCGCCCTCGAAAGAGACGACTACACCGGCTTGCTCGCCTCCGCGCGAGTAACTGCGCCCGTAACGATAGCGCGCGGCGTCGACGCTTCCGGCAGCAACGGTCAGCAGCAGTCCGGCCACTGCCGCTCGAGTCCAACTTCGGTGCATTCTCAGGCTCCTCAAAGGCATCCGCTGCTCGGATCGAATTATAGGGTTGGGCCCCGTGGCCGTCGAGGTACCCGCACAGACCGACCTCTAACTTTCCTAGGTACGACCGGTCCGGAGTTCCTGTCTAGTGGCAAGCGGCCCGGGGCGGGGACTCAGAGCGTGAACTCGTCGCGATGAACGCCGAAAACCGTCCTCAGGCGGTCGGCAATCCCGCCCAGGGTGCAGCGGGCCTCCACCGCATCGAGGATCCGGGGCATCAGATTGGCGTCGCCCCGCGCCGCCATCTCGAGCGCCGTGAGCGCCGACTCCGCCGCAGCTTCGTCCCGGCTGCGGCGTAGCCGGGCCAACTGCTCGGTCCGGGTGTGCTCCAACCGGTGATCGATCTTGAGCACCTCGGGGCGGCGCGGGTCATCGTTGACGAAACGGTTGACCCCGACCACCACTTCCTCGCCGGCGTCCAGCTTCCTTTGCCAGCGGTAGGCTGCCTCGTGGATTTCCTTTTGCTGGAAGCCACGCTCGATTGCCCGCACGGCGCCGCCGAGGCCATCGATCTTGTCCAGGTACTCACGTGCCCCGCGCTCCACCGCGTCGGTCAGGCTCTCCACGAAGTACGAGCCGGCGAGCGGATCGATCGTGTCTCCGACCCCGGTTTCATGGGCGAGTACCTGCTGGGTCCGCAGCGCCAGCAGCGCCGCGGATTCCGTCGGAAGTCCGAGGGCCTCGTCCATCGAATTGGTGTGCAGCGATTGCGTGCCGCCGAGGACAGCCGAAAACGCCTGCATCGCGGTACGCACGACGTTGACCTCGGGCTGTTGCGCTGTCAGCGTCGAGCCCGCGGTTTGCGTGTGGAACCGGAGACGGCACAATTTTTCGTCCTCGGCGCCGTAGCGCTCCTTCGCGATCGACGCCCACAGCCGCCGCGCGGCGCGGAACTTGGCCACCTCCTCGAAGAAGTTGGAGTGCGCGTTAAAGAAGAAGGAGAGCCGGTCGGCGAAATGCTCGAACTTCAGCCCGCGCTCGATCGCCACGTCGCAGTAGGCGATCGCGTTGGCCAGCGTGAAGGCCAATTCCTGAACCGCCGTCGAGCCTGCCTCGCGCATGTGATAGCCCGAGATCGAGATCGTGTTCCAACGCGGAACTTCTTCGCGGCACCAGGCGAAAATGTCGCTGGTCAGGCGAAGCGACGCGGCGGGTGGGTAGATGTAGGTGCCGCGGGCGATGTACTCCTTGAGCAGATCGTTCTGGATCGTACCGGAAAGTAGTCGCACGTCCGCGCCTTGGATCCGGGCTACCGCGACGTACAGGGCGAGCAGGATCGGGGCCGTGGCGTTGATCGTCATCGACGTCGAAACGTCCTGGAGCGGAACGCCGTCGAACAATTCGAGCATGTCGTCGAGCGACGAGATCGCGACCCCGACCTTGCCGACCTCGCCCGCGGCCATTTCGTGATCGGAGTCGTAGCCCATCTGGGTCGGCAAATCGAAGGCGACCGAGAGCCCGGTCTGACCCTGCTTCATCAGGTAGTGGAAGCGACGATTCGTCTCACCGGCGGTGCCGAAGCCGGAGTACTGTCGCATCGTCCAAAAACGGCTGCGGTACATCGTCGGCTGGACCCCGCGCGTGAACGGCGCCTGGCCCGGGTGGCCGTTGCGCTCGACCAGGTCCTCGGTCAGGTGCTCGGGACCGTAGAGACGTTCGACCTCGATCCCCGAGGAGGTCTCGAACCGCTCGCGCCTTTCAGGGGTGCGGGCGAGCGTGCTCTCGACCGCCTCGTTCCAGCGTTTTTTCGATGTTTCGTGCTTGTTGGACATCGTGCTGTACCCGCAGGGAAAGTACCACACCACCTGAGCCGTTCGGTTTCCCGCGGATCTATAATCCCGCCATGTTTCGAACAGTCGAGAGAACCGCGGTGGGCGTCCGTTTGATCGATCAACGGCGGTTGCCGCTCGTGGAAACCTACCTCGAGCTCGCCAGCCCCGAGGAGGTCGCGCAGGCGATCCGCGACATGGTCGTCCGCGGTGCGCCCGCGATCGGCATCACCGCCGCCTTCGGGTTGGCCCTCGGTGCGGAGCAGACCGCGTCCGCCCACCCCGACCGGTTTGCCGACGAGATGGAACGCGTCTTCACCTTGATGGAATCAGCGCGTCCGACGGCGGTCAACCTTGGCTGGGCGGTGCAGCGTATGCGCGGGGTCGTGCACGAGGTACGCGAGGCCGGCGGAGACGCACGCTCAACGGTCGAGGCGCTCGAAAAGGAAGCGCAGGCGATCCACGACGAAGATCTGGCCGCCTGCAGAGCGATGGGGGCGCACGGCGCCGCACTCGTGCCCGACGACGCAACGATCTTGACCCACTGCAACGCGGGGGGGTTGGCGACCGCCGGATACGGCACCGCGCTGGGGGTCATCCGCGGCGCGGTCGAAGCCGGGAAGAAGATCCGCGTTCTGGCCAACGAAACGAGACCGTTCCTGCAGGGCGCGCGGTTGACCGCCTGGGAACTGCTGGCCGACGGCATCGACACAACGGTGATCATCGACAGCGCGGCGGGCAGCCTGATGCAACGTGGCGAGGTGGATCTCGTTGTCGTCGGCTCCGACCGGATCGCCGCGAACGGAGACGTCGCGAACAAGATCGGCACGTATTCCGTGGCCGTCCTGGCCAAGGAGAACGGTGTGCCGTTCTACGTCGCCGCGCCGATGTCAACGATCGATTTCAATTGTCCCAGAGGCGACCGTATCCCGATCGAGGAACGCGGCCGGTGTGAGGTGACTGAACTGTTCGGCACCCAAGTGGTGCCCGACGGGGTCGGCGTGTGCAACCCGGTGTTCGACATCACGCCCGCGCGTTACGTGCACGCGATCGTGACCGAACTCGGGATCGCCCGCCCACCGTTCACCGAATCGCTGCAAGCGATGCGCGAGCCGGACTAACGCCATGGCCCGCATCCTGGCCATCGAAAGTTCGTGCGACGAAACGGCCGCCGCGGTCGTCGACGATCGTGACCACGTTCTCTCGTCGGTGATTGCTTCGCAGGTCGACATTCACTGTGCGTACGGTGGGGTCGTACCTGAACTGGCGGCGCGCCAGCACGTCGAAGCGATCGGCCCCGTGGTGCGCCGCGCACTCGACGAAGCCGGCGCCGGGTTTGACAGCCTCGACGCCGTGGCCGTGACCCAGGGACCCGGTTTGATCGGATCGTTGCTGGTCGGCGTCTGCGCGGCCAAGGCGATCGCCTGGCGGCACGATCTGCCGTTGGTGGCGGTCAATCATCTCGAAGGCCACATCCGCTCCCCGTTCATCGATCAACCCGGGATCGAGTTCCCCGCGTTGGCGTTGATCGTCTCGGGCGGGCACACCTCGTTATACCTGTGCCCGAAGGAGGGTGAGTACCGCTTGATTGCCCGCACCCGCGACGATGCCGCCGGGGAGGCGTTCGACAAGGTCGCCAAACTGCTCGGTCTCGGCTACCCCGGGGGGCCGGTGATCGAACGGTTGGCCCAGGGCGCGGACGAATCGGCGCATGCATTCCCGCACGCCCAGATGAAGGATGGTTCACTGGACTTCTCGTTCAGCGGGTTGAAGACCGCCGTCCGCCGCAGGGCCACGGAACGGGGACTGGTGCACCCGGAAGCGACTGGCGGTGAGGTCTCGACCGAGGTCCGCGATCTGGCGGCATCGTTCCAGCGCGCCGTGGTTCGCGTGCTCGTCCGCCGCTCGCTGACTGCCTGTAAGCGCGAGCGCGTGAGGAGTCTGCTGGTCACCGGCGGGGTCTCCTGCAACAAGCGGCTGCGCGACGCGTTCCGACGTTCTTGCGAGCGGGAAGGCTTCGCGCTCCACATTGCCGCCCCGCGTTACACCACCGATAACGCCGCGATGATCGCCGCCGCCGCGTTCCTGCACTACGAAAGAGGCGCGTTCGCGCCGCTCAGCATCAACGCCTATGCGAACTTCCCGTTGTAACGGTCCATCCGTATAGAATGGGCCGCTCCCTGCGGGACGCGGGTGGCGCTACCACGGAGCTACCGATGCGCACTATCGACCTATCCGGAAAAGTCGCGCTTGTGCTGGGCGTCGCGAACAAACGGTCGCTGGCCTGGGCGATCGCCGATGCGCTGGGTCAGGCGGGTTGTTCGCTGGCCCTGACCTATCAGGGGGAGCGCCTCCAGAAGAACGTGCTGGAGCTGGCGAAAAAATATCCGAACACACCGGTGATGGCGTGCGACGTCAACAGCGACGAGCAGATCGAGGGTGTATTCGGCCGCATCGAGAAGGATTGCGGCCGACTGGACGTTCTGGTCCACTCGATCGCTTTTGCGCGACGCGAGGACCTCGAGGGTGAATTCCTGAAGACGAGCCGGCAGGGATGGCGCACGGCATTGGAGATCAGCGCCTACTCGTTCGTGCGGCTGACGAGTTTCGCCGTCCCGCTGATGAAGGAAGGCGGGTCCGTGATGGCATTGACCTACCTGGCGAGCCAGCGCGTGGTTCCGAACTACAATGTGATGGGCAGCGCGAAGGCGGCGCTCGAACATGCCGTGCGGCAGTTGGCCTCCGAACTGGGTCCCAGAAATATCCGGGTCAATGCGATTTCGGCCGGGCCGATTCCCACCCTGTCGGCCCGCGGAATTTCCGGTTTTTCCAAAATGGCGGCGCACCATCGTGAGCACGCCCCGTTGGGCCGCAACGTCGAAGCTCGCGAGGTCGGCGACGCCGGGTTGTTCCTCGCCAGCGAGTTGGCGTCTGGCATCACCGGGGAGATCCTCTACGTTGACGCCGGGTACAACATCATGGCGATCTGATGCAGCTCCTGGAGGTGTCGGGCCTGAAGGTGCACTACCCGGGCATGGGTGCGCCGGTCCGAGCCGTCGACGGGATCAGCTTTTCGCTCCAGCAGGGCGAGACGTACGCGTTGGTCGGTGAGTCGGGATGCGGCAAGAGCGCGACGGGGCTGGCGCTGCTGCGGCTTGTCGATCCGGGCCGCATCGTCGCCGGCCGAATCATTTTCGAGGGCCAAGACCTGTTGACCCTTCCCGAGAAAGAGATGCGCCGGCTCCGTGGCGCTCGTATCGGGATAGTCTTCCAGGAAGCAGCGGCGGCGCTCAACCCGGTGATGCGGATCGGCACTCAGGTCGGCGAGGCCTTGCGCATCCACCGCGGGATGTCGCGCAAGCAGGCCCATGCCGAGGCGGTGCGGCTACTTCGCCTGGTCGCGCTGGCCGATCCTGAGCGCCAGGCCCGCGCCTACCCGCACGAACTTTCCGGCGGGATGAAACAACGCGTCATGCTGGCGATCGCGTTGTCGTGCTCGCCGGCGTTGCTGATCGCGGACGAACCGACAACGGCGCTCGACGTGACGATCCAGGCGCAGATCCTCGCACTGCTGCGCGAACTGCGCCAGCGGCTGTCCCTGACCATCCTGCTGATCACGCACGATCTCGGCGTCGTCGCGGAGAACGCCGATCGCGTCGGTGTGATGTACGCCGGACGGTTGGTCGAGGAGGCGCCCGTCGAGCAACTGTTCAACCACCCGGAGCATCCCTACACCCGCGGACTGCTGCGCGCGATGCCGGGTTCCGGGTTCGCGGAAGGACGCCGGCTTCCGACGCTTCCTGGCGTCGTCCCCGACCCCAGCCACCCGCCCGCCGGCTGCCGGTTCCACCCTCGCTGCTCGGAACGCTTCGAACCCTGCGACCAAGAGGAACCCGAGATGCTGGATCGCCCCGGCGCCGGGCGCGTCGCTTGTTTCCTGCATCACAAGGAACCGGTGGTATGAGCGCGGATTTACTCGTCAAGGCGCGCGGCCTGAGCAAGAGTTTTCGGCCGCGCGGCGGGTGGTTCGGCGCGAAGGCTCCGGCGTTCCACGCTGTCGACCATGTCGATCTCGATATCCACGTGTCGGAGATTGTCGGTTTGGTCGGAGAATCCGGTTCCGGCAAGTCGACGCTCGGACGGATCCTGATCCGGCTGATCGAGCCGGACTCGGGGAGCCTCCATTTTAACGGCGCCGACTTGCTCGCCTTGAAGGGCGCGGATCTACGGCGACTGCGGCGCGAGTTCCAGATCGTATTCCAGGATCCGTACGGCTCGCTCAACCCGCGGATGAAGATCGGCGCCGCGATCGGCGAACCGCTGACGATCCACAAACTCGTCGACGGACGGCAGCAGCGCGAGGAGCGTGTGGCCGAACTGTTGACCCAGGTCGGTCTCGATCCGAAGATGGCGGCGCGTTACCCGCACGAATTCTCCGGCGGGCAACGCCAACGGATCGGGATCGCGCGCGCGATCGCCTGCGGACCGAAGTTCGTCGTCGCGGACGAACCGGTTTCGGCGCTCGACGCTCCCGTCCAGGCGCAGATCGTCAACCTACTCATCGACCTACAGGAACAACTCGACCTGTCTTACCTGTTCATCGCTCACGACCTACAGCTCGTCCGGCGTATCTGCCAGCGGGTCGCGGTGATGTATTTCGGCCGCGTGGTCGAGGAGGCGCCTGTTGAAGAACTCTACAGCGCACCGCGGCACCCTTATACCAAGGCGCTTCTGGCGGCTACGCCGACGCTCCGGCCGGGTGCACCCCGGGCCCCCGCGCTGGCCGGGGAACCACCGTCGCAGACGGCCCCGCCCGGGGGGTGCGCCTTCCACCCACGGTGCCCGGAGGCGATCGCCGAGTGCACGCACCAAACCCCCGCGTTGCTTCAAATCGGCGAAGGTCACAAGGTAGCCTGTCATCTCGTGGCTGGTCAGACCTGAAAGGACACCGCTTGAACGCGATATCGACCGTCCGTCGCTGCGGTCGTCCGCCCGCACCCTGTTTTCGCTTTGCTTGACACGTTTTTGGGGCTGGCGTAACATCCATTTCGTACGCAATCCAACGCGTGGTCTAAGTTGCTGCTGATATTGGAGTTACGGCCGTTACACGGTCAAGCTTTGTGAACGGATCATGGGGCCGCATGGGTTCCGGACCGTAGTCATCGGAGGATCAAGTGGGAAACATCGTTGGTGACCTTTTTCAGTACTACCAAGATGGCGGACTTGTCATGCACGGCATCTCCATACTCTCGCTGGTGTCCGTGACCACCATCATTTACAAGTTGGTCGTGTTCCGTCGCGTCAGCAGCAACGTCAACGAATTCATCGCCCGCGTCCGCTCGGCCCTGCTCAAAGGCAACGTCAAAGCCGCGATCGAGGTCTGCGAAGAATCCCAGACGCCGGTCGCCTCGGTCACCAAGTCAGCCTTGCTCAAACACGGGTCTCCCCGCGAACAGGTCGAAAAATCGATGGAAAACGCGGCCATTCACGAGGTGGCTTACCTCGAGAAGTTCCTCGCTGTGCTGGCCACCGTGGCCAATATCGCCCCGCTGCTCGGCTTCCTCGGCACCGTCGTGGGTATGGTCCTCTCCTTCGATGTCATCGCCGAGCACGGATTGAACAACCCTGGCCTGGTGGCCAAGGGCATTTCGCAGGCGCTCTTGACCACGGCCTACGGTCTGATCGTCGCCTTCGTCACCCAACCGTTCTACAACTACTTCATGAGCAAGGTCTCGTCGTACACGCGTGAGATCGAAACCGCGGCGAACATCCTGTTCGAGACGCTCGACGAGATGGAACGCATGGGCGGCGCCTCGGGCAGGGTCTAGGGCCTCCGATGAAAACGACCCGCGTAACCAAGAAGGCCGAAGCGGTGATCCCCACCGCTTCGATGGCCGACATCGCGTTCTTGCTGATCATTTTCTTCATGGTGACGACGGTGCACGAACTGGACAAGACCAGCGTCAACCTGCCGCTGGCGAAATCGCGTGAAGAAACCGCAGTAGGTTCGGCGATCGTCATATTGGGCAGCCTGGGCAACGGTCAGTACGAGTACAAATTTTCGGACGGCGAGAACATGAGTCGGCAAATCCCCGGCCCCGATGCTCTTTTTCTCGAGGCCTCGCTACTGATCGCCAGGGACCCCGATAAGCAATTTATCGTCAAAGCCGACGGCGACGTTCGTTTCGAGAAGATCGATGAACTGCTGGACAACCTGCGCAAGGCGGACGTCCGGAAAGTGTTGCTGCTGACCCATCAGGCGATCGATGTGGAAAGTCGCCAATGAAAATCGGACGCAGCAAGGATGTCCCCGCCGAGATCCCGACTTCTTCGATGGCTGACATCGCGTTCCTGCTGATCATCTTTTTCATGGTCACGGCCGTCTTCTCGGCGACCAAGGGGCTCGAGTTCAAACTGCCGAGCAACGAAGACGACAACCGGCCGACTGAAACCGAAGAAGCGGTGTTCATCCAGGTGGCTGCGGACGGTTCGATCAGCGTCGATTGCAAGCCGATGGAGGTCAGCGATATCCTCGACTACCTCGGACCGAAATTGAAACGAGACGCCCAGAAACCCGTGATCCTGTACACCGACCCTTTTGCGTCGTACCAGTCGATGATCTCGGTCTACGACGTCCTGCTCGTCCCTGAGAGAGAGGACAATCTCCTTCGGGAAAAGAATCTGCCGCCAAAATACGGCTGGAAAGTGAAAAACATCTCCGTCCCGACGCAGAGCGAGATCCAGGACTACATCGACATCTTCGGTTACAATCCTTTCGAAGCCCAGTGCGAGAGTTGAGGGCGCGCTCATGAGCGAAATCAAGGATCTCAAACTCGATGAGCGGATTCGCGCCGAGGATGCGCTCTACGCGCAGATGTCCCACCCGGGCGAGAACAAACTGCTCGCCATCGGGTTCGGCGTGGCGCTGTTCCTTCACGTCGCGGTGTTGTTTATCCCGTTCCCCGACATGAATTCGTTGATTCCCGAGAAGAAAGCCGAGAACATCGTTATCGTTTCCAAGTACCGCCCACCACCCCCGAAGGTGAAGAAGCGTCAGATCATTCAACAAAAGCTGACGCGCAAGGTGCCGATCCCGGACCCGACGCCGGACGAGCCGGAGCCGATCCGTGAGCCGGAGCCCGAAGAAGACCCCGAGCCGATCCCCGACGACGTCGAGTTCATCATCGGCGTTCCGGAGCCTCCGCCCCCGACGGGTCCGTTGCTGGCCGGTGTCAACAACGTCAGCAACCCGGAGTTGATCCCAGGCACGAAGATCACTCCCGAGTACCCTGAACTGGCGCGCGTCGCGCGCGTGGATGGCCAGGTGATCCTGCAGGCGATCGTCCGCAAGGATGGGTCGGTGGGGGATATCTCGGTGATCCGTGTGAACCGACCCGGCCTCGGCTTCGAGGACTCGGCGATCCTTGCGGTCTTGCAGTGGCGCTACGAACCGGCGTTGCAAAACGGTAAGCCGGTCGAGGTCTACTTCACGGTCGTGGTGGACTTCTCCCTGCATTAAAACGTCCTCATAGGGAGGGAAGTGTCCTCTATATAGGACACACCGTGTCCCGTCGGTCTGACCCGGCCAGCTCTGCCGGAGGTTGCCGACGCGGGAAACGGTCATTAGGATAGTTGTACAGGAATCAGCCCGCTGGCACGCACGTTGCGATCAATGTAAAGCGGGGGCGCAAAGGAGGAGCCCTATGCTCCGGACATACAGGAAGATCACCTCGCTGAGCGCCTTGCTCGCCGTTGCCGTGGCAATCACGCTGGCTCCCGTTGCAGTCGCCGATTTCGACCAAGCGCTCGATTACTGGAATCGCGGCAAGTACGTCGAAGCTGCCGCCGGCTTCCAGGAGATCGTCGACCAACAGCCCGAATACGACTATGGCTGGTTCCTCCTGGGGATGTCCCTCCTCAAGATGAAAAAGTACGACGATTCCGAATCGAGCATCCAGAAAGCCATCGATCTGAACGGCGAGCGTTTCGAGTACCACCGCGGTCTAGCCAGCGCCCGTTACAACGCGGCGCGCTACGCTAGGACCATCGCCGTGCTGAAGACGGCGGAGAGTCTGGCGACCGACGCGTCGAGTCAGTTTTCGTTGTACCGCCTGCGCGGTCTTTCCTACATCGCGCTCGAGAAATGGGCCGATGCGGTTCCAGACCTCGAAAAGGCGATGAAGATCAAGAAAGACCCGGACGTCCTCGCCCGACTGTCAAAAAGCTACTACAAGCTGCGGCACTACGACAAGGCGCTTCCCGTCCTGCGCCAAGCGCTTCAGGCCGACGCCAGTAGTACGTCGCTGCTGATGCGTATGACCAATACGTTGCTGAATCTCGGCGCCGAAGCAACCACCGCAACGGAGAAGGCTGGTTACTTCAAGGAAGCGTTGACGACGGCGGAAAGACTGCAGGCCGTCAAGGGGAATGATCGTGAAGTGACGAACCTCTTCGGCCGCGCGGCGTTTAGCGCCAAGAGCTACCCCAAGGCCGAGCAGGCCTTCCGCAAGGTGATCGCCCAGAAGCCGGATCACTGCTACGCCATGGTCAACCTCGGCAAGGTCTACATCGCCATGGAGCGGTGGGCCGACGCGGATGGCATCCTCCGCGACGCCGCGACCTGCGCGCCGAAGATGGCAGTCGTCTACGAGAGCCGTGGTTTTGCCTTGATGAAGCAAAAGAAACTCGACGAGGCGGTCGTTCAGTTCAAGAAGGCGCTGGTGCTCAAGCCGTCGGCGAGTACACGTAGGATGATCGAGACCTGCACCAACAACATCCAGGTCGCCAGCCAGAATGCCGCGATGGCGGCCAGGGAAGCCGAGCAGGCAGCGGCAGCGGAGCAAGCCCAGGCCGAATACGACGAGGCGCTCGCCAAGACAGAAAAATGGGAAGAGGCTCGAAGACGAGACGACTGACCCTTTTCCGAACCACGAACCCGCAACTTGGCAAGGGAGGCTTCGGCCTCCCTTTTTGCGTCGGTCCAACCGACTCAAGTGATTGAAAAACAAGGGCTTTTATGTTAAATTTCTCGCCCATTTTTCGGGGATCCCGTAGCACGTGGCCGAAAGCCGACTCACCGTCGTTCTGTTGCTCATCAACTCGGCCGTCCTGGCCGGCGGATTGATCATTGCAAGCCACCTCTTGCCCAAGCTCGTCAACCGGGCAAAGGTCAAGAAGATCGATGAGTCCCCCTACGAATGCGGGATGAAGCCGTTCCGGCGCGTCGAACACCACCGCTTCTCGATTCACTTCTACCTCGTCGCCATGCTGTTCATCCTGTTCGACATCGAGGTGGCGTTCCTGTTCCCCTGGGCCGTAACGTTCCGCGACTTCGCCGCCAACAAGATGTTCGTCCTTGGTGAGATGGCTGTGTTTCTCGGGATTCTCGTTACGGGCTTCGCCTACGTGTGGAAACGCGGCGCCCTGGAGTGGGAGTAGCCCATGCAGGACGGCTTGATCGGGGTCGATTGGATCCGGGCGAACCACCCCGCCGCGGTTCTCGCGAGCGGCGAGTACGGTGGCCAGCACTGGGTTCAGCTCGAGTCCGACGCGCTCGTCGATCTGTGTAAGGAACTCAAGGAAAATCCGGAAACCGCCTACAACATGCTGCTCGACGTGACCGCGGTCCATTGGCCGGACGACACCGAGCCGATGGAGATGGTTTACCACCTCTACAGTCTCGACAAGAACGACCGGCTGAGGATCAAGCTGCGTTGCGCCAACGAAGGGCCGGTGCCGAGCCTCACCGGGGTCTGGCGCTCGGCGTCGTGGAACGAACGCGAGACCTACGATATGTTCGGCATTCGCTTCGCCGGCCATCCGGACATGCGCCGGATCCTGATGCACGAAGACTACACGGACTTTCCGCTGCGGAAAGAGTTTCCGCTGTACTGCGGCTGAGACGCTCGATGGACCACACGATCCAACGTTCCGAAGAGAACCCCGATATCGTGACCATCAACATGGGTCCGTCCCACCCGGCGACCCACGGTGTCCTCCGTCTCGTCCTCAAGCTTGAAGGAGAGAAGGTCCTCGAGTGCGTCCCGCATATTGGTTACCTGCATCGCGGGATGGAAAAGATCGCCGAGAATCTCACGTACCTTCAGTTCATCCCGTACACCGACCGGATGGACTATCTCGCGCCGCTGGCCGCGAACGTCGGTTTTGTACTCGCGATCGAGAAGCTGCTCGACATCGACGTGCCCGACCGTTGCAACGCGGTTCGCGTGATCTGCTGCGAGCTCGCCCGGATCGGCTCGCACCTGTTGTGGCTCGGAGTCCACGCGTTGGATCTGGGCGCTGCCACCGTCTTCTTTCACACGTTCAAAGACCGCGAATGGCACTACGACCTGGTCGAAGACCTCACCGGGGCCCGGCTGACGACGTCGTTCGCGCGCGTCGGGGGCATGCTGCACGACGTCGACAAGAAATGGCTCGGCCGGCTGCGTGAATTCATCGAGGAGATGCCCCGGCGCGTCGATGAGTACGAGTCGCTGCTCACCAACAACACGATCTGGCTCCAACGCACGCAGGGTGTCGGGGCGATCAGTCGGGCCGACGCAATCTCCTTCGGCATGACCGGTCCGGTGCTGCGCGCCACGGGAGACGAGTACGATTTACGCAAGGCCCGGCCGTACTGCGGCTACGAGAACTACGACTTCGAGATCCCCACGGGAACCCATGGCGACATCTACGACCGTTACCTCGTGCGCCTCGAGGAGATGCGGCAGTCGGTGCGCATCCTCAACCAGGTGCTCGACAACCTGCCTGAGGGTCCGGTCAACATCGACGACCCCAAGATCTTCCTGCCCAAGAAAAAGGACGTGCTGACGTCGATGGAGGAATTGATCCATCAGTTCATGATCATCACCGAGGGCTTCGAGTGCCCCGCCGGCGAGATCTACCACTCGACCGAGGTTCCGAAGGGCGAACTCGGTTTCTACATCGTGTCCACCGGCGGGCGCTCCCCGTACCGGCTGCGTATTCGCTCCCCAAGCTTCAACAACCTGGCCACCCTGCCGTACCTCGTGGAAGGCGGGCTGGTCGCCGATGTCGTGGCCAACATCGCCAGCCTCGATCCCGTGATGGGCGAGGTCGATCGATAATCATGTTTGGATCTGAATTCGCAGGACGGGTCGATACTCTGGTCGAGCGCTACCCCGAACCCAAGGCGGCGATGCTGATGGTCCTGTGGGAGGTCCAGAAAGATAAGGGTTGGATCGACGCGGAGAGCGAAGCCTGGGTCGCCGAGCGGCTCGGTACGAGCCCGGCGCAAGTGCACGGCGTCGTCTCGTTCTACACGATGTACAAGCAGAAGCCGATGGGGCGGCACCACATCCAGGTATGCACCACGCTGTCGTGCATGTTGCGCGGTTCCGACGAGTTGATGGACCACCTCAAGACGAAACTCGGCATCGACGAGGGTGAAGTGACGGCGGACGGAAAATTCTCCTTGGTGCGCGTCGAGTGTCTCGGTTCGTGCGACACTGCGCCGATGCTCCAGCTCAACGACGACTACCACGAAAACCTGGCGCTGGAGTCCGTCGACCGCTTGCTGGACGGGTTGGACTAGCCATGGAAAGAGTCCTGACTCGAAACATCACCAAGGAGAACTCGCAATCGATCGAGGTCTACGAGGCCGGCGGTGGTTACGAGGGGCTGCGCAAGGCGGTCACGGCGATGTCGCCCGGCGATGTCGTCGAGGCGGTCAAAAAATCGGGCCTCCGCGGTCGCGGAGGGGCAGGCTTCCCGACGGGGCTGAAGTGGTCCTTCATGCCGCAGGAGAAGACCAAGAAACATTACTTGCTCTGCAACGCCGACGAATCCGAGCCCGGAACGTTCAAGGACCGGCTGTTGATGGAGCAGGACCCGCACATGACTCTCGAAGGGTGCATGATCGGCGCGTACGCGATGCAGGCCGACGTTTGCTACATCTACATCCGCGGCGAGTTCGTGTTCGCCACCGAGATGCTCGACAACGCGGTCGCCGAAGCGTATGCGAAGGGCTACGCGGGCAAGAATATTTGTGGGAGCGGTTGGGATTGCGAACTTGTCGTCCATCGCGGCGCCGGCGCCTACATCTGCGGCGAAGAAACCGCCCTGATGACCTCGCTCGAAGGCGAGCGCGGGAACCCGCGCGTCAAACCGCCGTTCCCCGCACAGGCCGGGGTCTGGGGCATGCCGACAACGATCAACAACGTGGAGACGCTGGCCTGCGTGCCGGACATCATCGTGCGTGGCCCCGAGTGGTTCGCCGGGATCGGCACCGACGAGAGGAATACCGGGCCCAAGCTCTACTGCCTTTCGGGCCACGTCCAGCGCCCGGGTGTCTACGAAGCTCCGATGGGCTTGCCCCTCAAAGAATTGATCTACGATCTCGGCGGCGGGATGCTCCATGCCGGTCATCCGTTGAAGGCGTGTATCCCGGGCGGTTCTTCGGTCCCCGTGCTGCGGGCCGACGAGTGCGATTGCCTGCTTGATTTCGATTCGTTGGTCGCGCTCAAGACCGGGCTGGGCTCGGCGGGCATCATGGTGATGGACACCTCGACCTGCATGGTCAAGGCCCTGCTCCGGATCACGCACTTCTACGCCCACGAATCCTGCGGCCAGTGCACACCGTGCCGGGAGGGCTGCGGTTGGATGGAACGCATCCTGACGCGCATCGACGAAGGCTGTGGCCTCCAGCAGGATATCGACCTGCTCAAGAACATCGCCGACAATATCGAAGGCCGCACGATCTGCGCGCTGGGCGATGCGGCGGCCTGGCCGGTGCAGAGCTTCGTGACGAAATTTCGCGACGAGTTCCAAGCACACGTCGACGAGCAGCGCTGCACCGTTCAGGGAGCGGCCTATGCCTAGGGTCACGATCGACGGCGTCGAGATCGAGGTGCCGGCCGGCACGACCGTGCTGCAGGCCGCGCTCAGCCGCGGCCGCGAGGTTCCTCACTACTGCTACCACCCCGGTCTTTCGATTGCCGGCAACTGCCGCATGTGCCTCGTCGAGATCGAGAAGGCGCCGAAATTGATGATCGCCTGCCAGGTCCCCGTGGCCGACGGCATGGTGGTTCATACCCGCAACCAGAAAGTCAAGCAAGCGCAGGCTTCGGTGATGGAGTTTCTGCTGATCAACCACCCGCTCGACTGCCCGATCTGCGACCAGGCGGGGGAATGCAGGTTGCAGGAGTACGCGGTCGAGCACGGCACCGGGGTCAGTCGCCACGACGTCGGGAAGGTGATCCAGAACAAGGCCATCGACATCGGCCGCCACATCATGCTCGATCAGGAACGCTGCATTCAGTGCAGCCGCTGCGTGCGTTTCTGCAACGAGGTGACCGGAACCGGTGAACTGGATTTCTTCCAGCGCGGCGACCAGATGAAGATCGGCCTCTATCCCGGCAAACGGCTGGACAATCCCTACTCCGGCAACACCGCGGACATCTGTCCGGTCGGCGCGTTGACGGTCAAGGAGTTTCGTTTCACCACACGCGTTTGGTACCTCAAGAACACTCCGTCGGTCTGCGCAGGTTGCGCGAAAGGTTGTAACCTGATGGTTGCCGTCGGGCGCAAGCAAGAAATGATGACCTCGTCGGGGCAGATGGACGACGGGATCAAACGCATCTTGCCGCGCGTCAACGAGGAAGTGAACGGTCACTGGATCTGCGATGAGGGTCGGCTTTCCTACCAGGAACTCGAAGCGGCCGAACGTCTCCCGCACGCCCAAGACGGCGACGGGTCCGAACTCGACTGGGAGGCCGCGGTTGCCCGCGCGGGCGAGAGCATCCGCAACGCCGCTGCCGCGGGCCGTCTCGGCGTGATCGCTTCTCCACGTGCGACGAACGAGACGTTGCACGCGTTGAAAAAACTGATCGACGGGGTCGGCGGCGCGAAACTAGGTGCGCAACGGATCCATCGCGGCGAAGACGACCATCTGCTCATCCGCGCCGACAAGGGCGCGAACTCGACGGGGGCTGCGGCCATCACTGGCGACGAGGATGCGGCCGCGGTCATCACCGCGGCCAAGAACGGCGAACTCGACACGCTGGTCGTGATGGGCGATCTGCTCGACCCGGCGGATACGATCGATCTCAACGGTGTCGCGGACAAGGTCGAGGAGTTGATCCACATCGGACCGTTTGTCGATGCCTCGTCGAACGCCGCGCACCTCCGGCTTCCGGTGGCGGCCTGGGCCGAGGAGGACGGCACGATGGTCAATTGCGACGGCCGGGTGCAACTTGTTCGCCGCTGCCATCGTCCGCGCGGCGAAGGCCGGCCGGGTTGGGCGGTCATGCAGGAACTGATGGAGGGCGCGGGCCTCGAATCCCCGGGCTGGTCCAGGTGGGGCGAGGTGTACGACGCGTTGAGTGAAGAGGTCGGCGCTTTTCGCGGAACGAAGTCCGCGGCCATCGGGCTCCTTGGGACACCGACCCGCGAACCGGCTTCGGCCGGGGCCTGAGCGAGGCAGACTTGGACATCGAACCGCTGTTGATCAGCTTCGCCAAGATCTTCATCGTCTCCCAGGTATTGATGCTCGGCGTGGCTTTCATGACCTGGGTCGAGCGCCGTGTCTCGGCGATCATCCAGTTCCGTCTCGGGCCGAACCGTGTCGGGCCTTTCGGCCTGCTTCAGCCGATCGCCGACGGCATCAAGTTCATTTTCAAGGAAGAGACGCTCCCCGAGGGATCGCACAAGCCGTTGTTCGTGATGGCACCTGCGATCGCCTTCATGACGGCGCTGTGCGCTTTTGCGGTCGTGCCGTTCGGCCCGGTGATCGAGGTCTTCGGCCGCACGGTCAACCTGGTCATCCTCGACCTCGACGGCGGGATGCTGTTCGCCTTGGCCGCGACCAGCCTCGGTGTCTACGGCATCGTCTGCGCCGGCTGGGCCTCGCGCAGTAAGTACGCCTTGATGGGCGGTCTGCGCTCCTCTGCGCAGATGGTGAGCTACGAACTGGCGATCGGGCTGACCGCCGTCAGCGTGTTCCTCGTCAACGGCACGTTGCGCCCGACCGAGATCGTCGCGGCGCAGGCCGGCTGGTTCTGGAACTGGAACGCCTTCGCCGGATTCCAGTTTGTCGGTCTCATCTTATTCGTGGTTGCGGGCTACGCGGAAACGAACCGCCTGCCTTTCGATCTGCCCGAGGCGGAGAGTGAGCTGGTCGCGGGTTACCACACCGAGTACTCGTCGATGAAGTTCTCGATGTTCATGATGGCCGAGTACATCGCGATGATGACAATGTCCGCGCTCACGGTGACGCTGTATCTCGGCGGGTTCCATACGGGTTTCCCGACCGGGGACCTTTCGGGTTGGGCGTTGTGGACGTTGCAAATCGGCGCGTTCATCGTCAAGGTCGGCTTCTTCCTGTTCCTGTTCGTGTGGGTACGCTGGACGTTGCCGCGTTTTCGCTACGACCAGTTGATGGATCTCGGGTGGAAGCGGTTGTTTCCGCTTGCGCTGGTTAATCTCGTGGTGACCGCGTTGCTGGTCGCCTTCGATGTGATCAAGGGCTAGGCGATGGTTGTTCTCGAAACCATCGGCTTTATCGTGTTGACGACTCTGGCGCTTGCCTCGGCGATAGTCGTGGTGTTCCACAGGACCCCGATCATTTCGGCCTTGGCGCTGGCCTTCAACCTGGTCGCGATCGCGGGCTTCTACCTGTTGCTCAATGCCCAGTTCTTGGCGCTGCTGCAGGTCATCGTCTATGCCGGCGCGATCATGGTGTTGATCCTGTTCGTGATCATGCTGCTGAGCATCTCGAGTGAATCGGGGCTGCACAAATCGGGAGCGATCCAGCGCGTGATGGCGCCGTTGCTCGCTCTGGGTTGCGCCGCAGCGATGGGTTTTGCCGTGTACCGCGGTTCGGAGGGCGCGAGGTTCGTCGTTTCTTCCACCGACTTCGGCACCGTGCGCAACATCGGGACCGATCTGTTCAGCACGTTCTTCTACGCGTTCGAGGCAATTTCGCTGTTGCTCGTCGTGGCGATGATCGGCGCAGTGCTGTTGGCAAAGAGGAGGCTCTAGATGGAACCCCAGTGGCTGCTGGTGGTCTCCGCCATCCTCTTCACGATCGGCGCGTTCGGCGTCCTGTGGAACCGCGGCGCGATCACGATCCTCATGTGCATCGAGATCATGCTCAACGCGGCGAACCTCGCTTTCATCACCTTCGCGCGCCAGTTCGACCAAGCCGAGGGTCAGATCTACGCCTTTTTCATCATGACCTTAGCTGCGGCCGAGGCTACGATCGGCCTGGCCATCGTCATCGCCCTGTTCCGTTTGCGCGAGTCCACCGATGTGGACGAACTCAACCTGATGAAGTGGTAGGCGCGCGATGCTGAAACTGATCTGGTTGATCCCTCTGCTGCCGGTGGCCGGCGTGTTGTTCAACGGTGTGTTCGGCCGCAAGTTATCACTCAAGACGGTGGGGACGATCGCCTGCCTGACCGTCCTGATTGCGTTCGGTCTTTCGCTCGGTGCCGTCCTCGAGCTGGCGGAGTTGCCCGAGGGTGTGCGGCAGTTCGAAACGGATGTCGCGACGTGGCTACCGCTGGGCGAGCTAGGCATGGGTTCGAACCTGACGATCCCGTGGGGCTTCGGGCTCGATCCGTTGTCGTCGGTCCTGCTGCTCGTCGTGACCGGCGTTGGGTTCCTGATCCATGTGTACAGCGTGGGCTACATGAAGCACGAACGCGACTACGCGCGCTTCTTCATCTACCTCAACCTGTTCATGGCGATGATGTTGTTGCTCGTGCTGGGCAATAATCTGCTGGTCATGTTTGTCGGGTGGGAAGGCGTGGGCCTGTGTTCCTACCTTTTGATCGGGTTCTACTACGACCAACCGTTCGACAAACGAACCGGATTGAGTTGTGCCGATGCCGGACGCAAGGCGTTCATCGTCAACCGCATCGGGGATTTCGCTTTTTTGATCGGGATGCTCTACCTGGTGATCGAGTTCGGCACGCTGAAGTTCAGCGAATTGAACACCGCGTTGGCCGCGCACGGCGGTACACCGGGCTGGTTGCTGACCGGGATCGGGCTGTTACTGTTCTTCGGCGCCTGCGGCAAATCCGCGCAGATCCCGCTGTACGTCTGGCTGCCCGATGCCATGGCCGGTCCGACGCCGGTTTCTGCCCTGATCCACGCGGCCACCATGGTGACGGCGGGCGTGTACATGGTGTGCCGCATGTCGGCGCTCTACAGCGCGACCCCCGAAGCGATGGCGATCATCGCCGCGGTCGGGGCTGCGACCGCGCTGTTCGCGGCGTCGATGGGCGTCACCGCCACCGACATCAAGAAGGTGCTGGCCTACTCGACCGTCAGCCAACTCGGCTTCATGTTCGCCGCCGCCGGTGTCGGAGCCTACGGTGCGGCCATCTTCCACCTGATGACGCACGCCTTCTTCAAGGCGCTCCTGTTCCTCGGCGCCGGCAGTGTGATCCACGGCCTCCACGGGCAGCAGGACATCCGCAAGATGGGCGGCCTGCGCGTCAAGATGCCGCGCACGTTCATCACGTTCTTTGTCGCAATGCTGGCGATCGTCGGGATCCCGGGACTCGCTGGATTCTTCTCCAAGGACGAGATCCTTGCCGGCGCGTGGAACTCGGGCAACAAGGTCGTCTGGGTCGTGCTCAGCGTGGCCGCCCTGCTCACCGCGTTCTACATGATGCGACTGACCTGGCTCGTGTTCTTCGGCAAGTACCGTGGCGACGATGCGACGTGGTCCAAGGCGCACGAGTCGCCGGCGCTGATGACGGTTCCGTTGATTGCCCTCGCCGTGCTCTCGATCGTTGGCGGCTGGGTCGGCATTCCGGTCGTGATGTCGGGTTGGTTCGGGGGTGGCGATATCAACAAGATGCATCACTGGCTGGCGCCCGCGATCACCGAACCCGGCGGCAGTCACGCCGCGGCCACCGTTCACGATGCCGGCATGGAAACGATGCTGATCCTCGTCGCCACCGTGGTGGCGGCGCTGGGCATCGGGCTGGCGTGGATGTTCTACCGCAAGGACGGCGCTGCTGCGGCCTGGGCCAAGCGCTTCGGACCGGTCTATAATCTGCTGCGCAACCTTTACTGGGTCGACGAGTTCTACGAGTTGGTCGTGTTGCGCCCGTTCTATGCGGGTTGCCGGTTCTTTACCGCAGTCGACCGTTGGGTCATCGACGGTCTGGTCAACGCCACCGGCGCGACGGCGGAGATCAGCGGCCAGGTGATCAAACTGTTCCAGACGGGACTCGTGCGCAACTACGCGTTGATGTTCATGTTCGGTGTTCTCGTGATTCTTTACTACGTGATCCGCGCCGTCTAGCGAGGGGAACCGATGGGCGACTTCAATTGGCTCTTGGTGCTCCCGGTTGCCTGCCTGGCGGCCTACGGCCTGTTGACGATGATCTTGTCTGCGCTGTATCGGGGCGACAGCCGCGGGCCCGTCATCGCCACGCTGATCGGACTGGTGATGACCGGGGTCATTCTCGTCGTCCAGTGGCGAGAGTGGACGATCGTGGGGTCCCAGGAAACCGCCTTCGGGTTGGTTCGCATCGACGGCTTCGGCCTGTTTTTTTCGTTTCTCCTGTTAATCGTCACGCTGTTATCGGTCTTGATGTCGATAAGGTTCCTCGAGCGTGAGGGGGCCGACCACGGTGAATTCTACTCGTTGATGCTGTTCTGCCTGGCCGGCATGTTCCTGATGCTGCACACCACGCACCTGATGATGGTGTTGATCGGGCTCGAGATCTTCTCGCTCTCGCTCTACGTACTGTGTGGACTGACGCGTGGGCGCATCCGTTCGGTAGAGTCGGCGCTCAAGTACTTTCTACTCGGGGCGTTCTCGTCCGGTTTCCTGGTCTACGGCATGGCGCTGCTCTACGGCGCGGCCGGCACGCTGGACATGGGTGGGATCAAAAACGCCGCGCTAGACCAGCCGGGCAATCTGTTGCTGTGGACGGGCATGGCGCTGGTGCTGATCGGCTTGGCGTTCAAAATCGCCGTCGTTCCGTTCCATCAGTGGGTTCCCGACGTGTACACCGGGGCCCCGACCAACGTGACCGGTTTCATGGCCGCCGCGACCAAGACCGCAGTCTTCGCGGTGTTGCTGCGTTTCCTGATCGGTGCGTTCGACGGTTTCTCCGAGATCTGGATCCCGATAGTCTTCTGGCTCGCAGTCCTGACGATGACGGTTGCGAATCTGGTCGCGCTGGCGCAGACAAACATGAAGCGATTGCTCGCGTTCTCCTCGATCGCGCACGCCGGATACGTGCTGATCGCCGTCGTCAGTAACTCGGCTGCCGGGGTCGAGGCCGCCCTGTTCTACCTCGCGGCCTACGCTCTGATGACGATCGGGGCGTTCGCCGTCCTCGTGGCGATCGGCCGTGGCGATGCGGAGAACGAGCGCGGCTACACGCTGAGCGAGTGGGCCGGCCTGGGCTGGTCACGGCCGATGCTTGCGCTCGCGATGAGTATCTTCATGTTCTCGATGGCCGGTATCCCGCCCACCGGCGGCTTCTTCGGAAAGTATCTCGTGTTCATGTCGGCGATCGAGTCCCAGCAGACCACGCTCGCGGTGATCGGCGTGCTCAACGCGGCGATCGCAGCGTTCTACTACCTCAAGGTCATCATGACGCTCTACATGCGCGAACCGGAAGGTGACGAGCTGCCGCTTCCCGTGCCGCTGGCCGTCGGGGCCGTGATGCTCGTTTCGGCCGTCGGCGTCATCTACCTGGGCATCGCCCCGGAACGGGTGCTCGAGATGATCAAGGGCCTGGCCAGCACCCTGATCTAGCAGGTTGCTAGTGGCCGTCGCACCTTTCGCGGTACGATTCCCGGCATGACCGGTCCGGCTTCCACGAAACGGTGGCTCCTGCTGCTGCTACCACTCGCGATCCCTAGCCTGGTGGTGGTTGTGTTGCTGTTCGGACATGATCCGGTGGAGTTCCGGGCCGCGCAGCCGCTGATCCATCGTAGCGATGATTTTGTGGGGTCGGAGACGTGCCGGCCGTGCCATCCGGACCACCACGCGTCGTGGAAGCGTACTTTTCACCGCACGATGACCCAGCGCGCCAACCCGGAAACGGTGCGCGGTGTGTTCGATGGCCGAGAGGTTCGCTACGAGGGCCAGGCAGCGCGCGTCTTTCGTCGCGGGAATCGTTTCTTCTTCGACTTGCCGGACGGGCAGGGGAGACGCGAGGCCGAGGTCGTCTTGGCGGTCGGCTCGCGCCGCTACCAGCAGTACTTCGAACGCAACGAGCACGACGCGGGGTTCTCTCTCAGGCGACTGCCGTTCCTGTGGCACATCGCCGAGCAGCGCTGGTTGCATCTCAACACGGTGTTCCTCGGGCCGGACAACGCCGACTGGGAAAAAGCTCGAGCGCGCTGGAACGACAACTGCGTGTTTTGCCATAACACGGGGCCGCGCCCCGGCGAGGCGCTCAGAGTCTCGTCGGATGGAGAGCGTCAATTCGACTCGAAGGTTGCCGAGCTCGGGATCGCCTGCGAGTCGTGCCACGGTCCGGGCCGCGAACACGCCGAATCGGAGCGCAGTCCGCTCGAGCGTTACGCCGCCTACGCCGGTCGCCGTCACCCCGGGTCGATCATCAACCCGGAGGAGTTGAGCCCGGAGCGTGAAATCGAGCTGTGCGGCCAGTGCCACGGCCAGCGCTTGCCAGTCGATCGCGCCCATCTCGTCAAGTGGTTAACGACCGGTCCGACGTATCGCAGCGGCGAGCGGTTAACCGACCACGTCATCCCCGTGACGCGCACGACGCCCTCACCCGCAGGAAGCGTCCCGGATCTGTTCAAGTTGCGTTTCTGGGCCGACGGGACCCCACGGCTGACCGCCTACGAATACCAGGGTATCTCGATGTCCGCGTGCCATGCGAAGGGGACGTTGAAGTGCAGTTCGTGTCACAGCATGCATGGGGGCGACCCGAAAGGCATGATCGAGCCCGAGATGCGCGGCAACGAGGCCTGCACCTCGTGCCACACCGGCATCGCGCGGGATGTTTCCGCGCACACCGGACACCCCCGGGCCAGCAGCGGCAGCCGCTGCCTCGAGTGCCACATGCCCAGGATCGTGTACGGGATCCTTGAGGTCCATCGTAGCCACCACATTGAAATCCCGGACCCGGCGCGAGACGCCGAGGCCGGCCGGCCCAACGCGTGCACGTTGTGCCATCTGGACCGAAGTCCGCTGTGGGCCGCGCAGGAGTCGCGCCGGATCTGGGGCGACGCGTACCGCGATCCGCTCTACCGGATGGACGGGGCGTCCCTCGACTTGCCCGACGCGACGGCGTCGATGTTGGCGGGAGACGCCGTTCAGCGCGTGGTTTATGCCTCCGCCGCCGGTAGGCCGGATGCGGCGCTGGCGCTCGCGGAGAAGGCCGAAGTGCGGGCCGCGCTGGCGATCACGACCGGCGACGGATACCCGAGTATCCGCTGGATGGCGAGGCGCAGCCTGCTGGCGCTCGAGCAGGAGTGGGATACCGGGTTGTCGGCACCGTTGGCCGGCTGGGATCACACGCAAGCTTCGACACGCGCAGACATGGCCCGCGATCTGCTGGACCGTGTGGCGTCGAGTGAGTTGCCGCTGGAGGGAATCCATCCGGTCTTGCTCCATCCGGACGGTTCGATCAACATGGAGCGGATCCTCGGTTTGCTGGACCTCCAGGAAGACCGGGTCATCGATATCGGCGAATGAACGACGACGCGACACGCAAGACGTTGATCGTGGGTTGGGCGCTGCTGGCCCTGTTCGTGCCCCTGGGCTTGACGCTGGAAGCGTTGCACGCCCTGAAGCTGCCGGTCTACCTCGACAGCGCGATGCGACGCGAGATGTGGACCTTGGCCCACGCGCACGGCAACCTGCTGGGCATCCTATGCGTCGCGTTCGTCGCGGTGGCGAAGAGGACGATCCCCGACGATGCCGCGCGCGCATCGATCGCGCGTTGGCTGCGCTGGGGCGCAGTCACGATGCCGCTCGGATTCTTTCTCGGTGGCGTGTTGAACCACGAGGGCGACCCGTCGTGGGCCATCGCAATCGTCCCGCTCGGTGGCCTGTTCTTGTTGATCGCGCTGGTGCGAACCGCCCTGTCCGCGTGGCGGTCGTGAAATGCCGCACGTGCTCGAGCCGGCGTCGAGCGGTCGCGCGAAATGCCGCGGTTGCGGGCAGACGATCAAGAAGGACGAGATCCGGCTCGGGGAGAAACTCCCCAACCCGTTCGCGGAAGGGGAGATGACGCACTGGTACCACCCGCCCTGCGCGGCGTTCAAACGGCCCGAGACGTTCCTTGCGGTCGCCGAGGATCAACCGGGGTCGATCGAAGACTGCGAGGCCTTGGTCGAGCAGGCCAGGATCGGCGCCGCCCACCGCCGTGTGCCCCGGGTCGACGGGGCGCAAAAAGCGCCGACGGGTCGCGCGCGTTGCCGCTCGTGCCGCGAGCCGATTGAAAAGGACAGCTGGCGGGTCTCGCTGGTGTTCTACGAGGATGGACGTTACCAACCCTCAGGGTTCGTCCACGCCGCTTGCGTGTCCGAGTACTTCGAGACCACGGCGATCCTCAGGCCGGCACGCCATTTTTCTGCCGGACTTTCCGACGAACAGGCGGTTGAATTCCAGGCGGCGCTGAGCTAACTCCGTTCGTAAACTCTCCGAGTGTCGGTTTTCCGTCCGAGCGGCTAGAATCCTTGGGTACGGGTGTTTCAGAGCCAGCCGGCCTTCAGCACATTGAAGAGATCTTCGACCGTGAATCGCCAAATCTCAATTGTCCTCGTCTTGCTTGCCGCGATGACCGCGTTCGCTTGCGCCACTCCCGAAGGAGATCCTGTCGACGTGGAGAAACTCGAGGTTCAGGAAGACCAGAGCGAGTCACTCGCCAACGACCTGCTGGCCCTCTCGGTGGCGATGCGCAAGGCCGACCTCAATCGCTTCAGTGATTTTTGGAACGAAACCGTCTTGGCGACGCCTGTACCCGAGGACGACCCGGATCGGACGCTCGTGGCCGACCGTGCCTTTCTGGCGGTCTGGTCGTTCGATGCGGAACCCAGCGAGTTTTCCCGCGGCGACTACGTCGCGTCGATCTGGTCCCTGGTCGAACGCTACGAGTTGTTGGAAGACGTCCGCTTCAAGGTCAAGGAAGTCGAGTTCTCCGAGGACGGGACACACGCGAAGGCCAAGATCAAGTTTTTCCTGGTCGGCAAGCACGAGGGGCAAGGCCGCGAGTGGATTCGAGGCCAGGTCGACCTCGGTGCGGCCAAGTCCGGGGACGACCCGTGGAAGATCGATCGGTTCGAACTGACGGAGATGAGTTCGCTCGTCACGGAACTGGAATGGTTCTCTGAAGTTTCGGGCCCCGCCGGCCTGACGGAGAAGCTTCCGCTTTTCGGCCAGGGCGCCAACGACGGGTTCGTCAACCACGGTGCCGCGGTCGCCGATGTCAACGGCGACGGTCTGGTCGACATCGCCGCGACCGGTGTGCTCGGCAACTTCCTCTACTTGAATGCCGGCGACGGCACGTTCACCGACGCCAGTGCCGATTCCCTGCTCAAGTTCACACCGCCCGGATCCGGTATCGTGTTCCTCGACTACGACAACGATGGCGATCCGGATCTGTTCATCGCCACCGTCGGCCGGCAGTTGCTGTTGCAAAATCGCTTCGTGCCCGACGGTGAAGTTCGTTTCGTCGACGTCTCGCTCGAGTCGGGCGTCGCGCAAAGTGCAATTGGATTCAGCGCGGTGGTCGCGGACATCAACGGCGACGGCTGGCAGGATATCTACGTCTGTTCGTACAACCGCTACGGTACCGTCATGCCCAATTCGTGGACCAGCGCCACGAACGGCACGCCCAACTTGTTGTTCGTCAACCAGGGTGACGGCACCTACCGCAGCGAGGCCGAGGCCTGGGGCGTGGCCGATTCGCGCTGGTCCTACGCGGCGCAGTTCATCGATCTCGATGGCGACGGCGACCAGGACCTGTACGTGGCAAACGATTTTGGCGAGAACGCGTTCTATCGCAACGACGGTGACCGGTTCACCGATCGCTCCGCGGAGATGGGCATCGTCGATCCGGGTTTCGGGATGGGCGTCTCGTTCGGCGACTTCGACCGGGACGGCGACTTCGACTTGCACGTCACCAACATGTCCTCGACCGCGGGCAAGCGGATCCTCTCGTTGCTCTACCCGCCGGAACACCCGATGCGCAAGAGCCTGGACAAGCAGGCCGAGGGCAACAGCCTTTACATCAATCAGGGGGACGGCAGCTTTAAGAGCGGGACCGCGGCGATCGGCGGCCTGGCCGGTGGTTGGGCCTTCGGTGGTGGTTTTGTCGACCTGGACAGCGACGGCTGGGAAGACCTGCACACGCCCAACGGATTCGTCTCGGGCAAGACGATGAATGACACGTGAAGCTTGTTCTGGCGCCACGTTGTGGCTGCCACGGAGCAGGGCGAGGACAGCGTCGAGTTCCACAAGGCGCACATGAGCGAGATCTTCGGCGACGGGTTTTCGTTCAGCGGTTACGAGCGTGACCTGATCAAGTGGAACGACCGCAACGGTCGGTTCATCGACGTGTCCGGGATCAGCGGTGCCGATTCGATCTCCGACGGCCGCGGTGCGGTCTACGCGGACTTCGACAATGACGGCGATCAGGACATCTTCCTGACCGCGATGCAGCGCAAGGCGCACTACCTGTTCCGCAACAACATCGGACACGAGTCCAACTACATGCGTGTCGAACTCATCGGTACGGACTCGGGCACCGATGCTTACGGCGCCACCGTCGAGGTCGTCTCGGGAACCGGCACGCAGAAACGCGTCAAGACGGGCGGTAGTGGCTACCTGTCACAGAGCGACGGGCGCTTGCTGTTCGGTCTCGGTCAGGAGGAAACGGTCGACGCATTGACGGTCCATTGGCCCAGTGGTCGCGAACAGACGTTCCGAAACCTCCCGGCAAACCTTTCAATACGTGTCGTCGAAGGGACCGACGATTACGAGGTCCTTCAGTTGCCGACGTTTACCTTCCCCGAGCCGTGGAATCGTGCGGAGCAAGTTCTCGCCGACGCCGGGCTGAGGGTGGGCGACCCGTTCCCCACGCTGCTGCTCGATTCTCTGCCGGGCGGCCCGGAAGGGCTCGAGGACGTGGGTGGGCACGGACGCAAGACGTTGGTCAACCTGTGGGCCACCTGGTGCACATCGTGCGCTCGGGAAATGCCCGAACTCAACCGGTTGGCACCCGAGTTCGCCGACGCCGGCATCGATCTCGTCGGAATCAGCACGGACTTCCAGGCGACGGACAGTGTCGCCCCGTACCTCGAAGAACTGCGCATCGGCTATCCCAATTTCATCATCCGTGAGCAGGGGATGGAATTGTTGTTCCCTGCGGGCGAGATCCAGGTCCCGCTCACGTTCCTACTCGCCGCCGATGGCACGATCGAGGGTATTTGGGCCGGTTGGACGCCTTCCGTGGAACGCGAGTTACTGGCCCTGGCCGGGAGGGTGCGTGCGCCCTAGCAGCAAGGCGTTTGCGGCAATCGCTTCGGTCGCCCTGAGCGCTTTAACGTTTGCCGACGATGCGCTTCCGCGGTTCCGTGAAACTAAGCCCGCATGGATGGGCGAGCGCGATGATCCCGGCGCCGACGGCTGGGCGAGTGAAGTCTTCAGCGCCGCAGCGGCCCGACAACTCGGTCGCCTCGCGAGGTGGATGGAAGCCGAACCCGGGGAGGGCATCGATCTCGCGGTCTTGGCGCACGAGAGCTTCACCGCCGGTGCGGTGCGCGCCTCCCGGCTGCGCGTGGTTTACGAGCAGGGCTCGCTGCGGGTTCGGCGCCCGGCCCCGGAAGGGATCGAGGCAGACGATGACACGGTCACCGGCGTGAAGGGACTCGAAAACGCCCTGGCCGCTGTGCTCGAACCGTTGAGAAACACCGCACAACGCCGGGTGAAGTTCGAAGTGTTCGGCGTCACCGCGCGTTCGCCGTCGGGCAACGGTCCGGTATCCACCCGGGTTCGCTGGCAGGTCGTCGGCAGGACCGCTTCGGGCAGCCTGCAACTCAACGCGATCTGGAGTTGCGACTGGGAGTTCAGCAGCAGCGGTGTAGCGCTTCTGCGCTCGATCGAGGTCGAGGAGTACGAAGAAATCGTCTTCACGGGACCGGGCGCGACCCTGTTTTCGGATTGTACCGAGTCCGTCCTCGGTGCCGACCCCGCGTTCAACAAACAGCTCCGTTTCGGCAATGAATACTGGATGCGCCGGATGCAGTCCGTGCTCGGGATCGACAACTACGGCCACCATGGGTTGGCGGTCGGCGACGTCAACGGCGACGGCCTCGAGGACGTCTACGTGTGCCAGACCGGCGGGATGCCGAATCGCTTGTTCGTTCAAAACGCCGACGGCACGGCGCGCGACGTCTCGGCGGATGCGGGTGTCGATTTCATGGAGCGGACGCACGCGGCATTGCTGATCGACCTCGACAATGACGGCGACCAGGATCTCGTGCTGGCCACACAGGCGTCCCTGCTGTTCCTGGCCAACGACGGCACGGGCCGTTTCGAAAAAGTCGGCGAAAGTATGATCAGCGCCTACTCGCTGGCCGCTGCGGACTACGATGCCGACGGCGACCTCGATGTCTACGCCACCGCTTACGTTGCGCCGTCCGAGTGGGATCGGCAGGGTGGCCTCGGTCTGCAGCCGCTGCCGTACCATGACGCGAACAACGGCGCCGCGAACGTATTGGTTCGCAACGACGGCGAGTGGACATTCACCGATGTGACTTCCGAGACCGGTCTCGACGTGAACAACCGTCGCTGGAGCTTCGCCGCCGCCTGGGCCGACTATGACGGAGACGGAGACCAGGATCTGTACGTCGCCAACGACTTCGGTCGCAACAATCTCTACCGTAACGATGGCGGTCGGTTCGTCGATGTGGCCGCCGAGGCCGGTGTTGAGGACAGCGCTTCCGGGATGTCCGTTTCCTGGGGCGACTACGACGGTGACGGCCGGCTGGATCTTTACGTAGGCAACATGTTCTCGTCCGCGGGGAACCGTATCGTTCCGCAGGACGGGTTCCAGCCCGGCGCGGGAGAGTCGGTCAAGTCTGATTTCCGCCGCTTCGCCCGTGGGAACACGCTGTTCCGCAACAACGGGGACGGCACGTTCCGGGACGTCAGCGAAGCGGCGGGCGTGACGATGGGTCGCTGGGCCTGGAGTTCGCCGTTCGTCGATCTCAATAACGACGGCTGGGAAGATCTCGTTGTGGGCAACGGGTACATCACCAACGAGAACAGCGGCGATTTGTGAAGCTTCTTCTGGCGGCAGGTCGTGTCGCAGTCTCCACTCGAGCCGACCGATCCCCGGCAGGCGGCCGGCTACCTGAACGCGATCGACCGTTGGAGTCGGCTGGTGCAGGCGGGTAGCTCGCACAGCGGCCATGAACGCAACTGCGTGTTCCTGAACATCACCGGCGGCCGCTTCGCCAATATTTCCGCGATCAGCGGACTCGATTTTATCGACGACGCTCGTGCCGTGGCGTCGGTCGACTGGGATCAAGACGGCGATCTCGATCTGTGGTTGTCGAATCGTACCGGGCCTCAGGTGCGTCTGCTGCGCAACGACGCAGCGAACGACACTGCCTCCATCGCTCTGCGACTGGTCGGCCGATCGGTCAACCGCGACGCGATCGGCTCGCGCGTCGAATTGTTCACGGTCGGAAATGCGAGACCGCGTGTGCGGTTGCTTTCGGCCGGCAACGGGTTCCTGTCCCAGGGATCGAAGTGGGTACACTTCGGGCTCGGCGACGCGACGGAGATCGATCGCGCCGTCGTGCATTGGCCCGCAGGCGAGTCCGAGACGTTCGACGGATTACGCGCCGGTCATCGGTACCGTTTGGTCCAGGGGGTGGGCCAGGCCGAAGCGGTCCCGGCACGCAAGGGACGAGTGACGCTGTCCCCCTCGGTGCTCGCGCCGCAACAGGGAAGCGCCCGCGCCGGCGTGCGGCTGGCGTCTCGCCCGCCGACGCCGGTCCTTCGTTATCGGGACTGGGACGGCAACGACCGCGTCGTCGAACAACCGGCCGGACGACCCCTGCTGCTGAACCTCTGGGCCAGCTGGTGCGGCCCCTGTGCTGCGGAACTGGCCGAGTTTGCACGGCGCCGCGGCGACCTGGACGAGCGTGGGGTCGACGTGCTCGCACTCAGCGTGGACGGACTCGGCGACGAGCGTTCGAGCGATCCCGATGTGCTCCGCGAGTTCCTGCGGCAGCTGGAGTTTCCGTTCGATTCGGGTATCGCCACCACCGAGATCGTCGACAAACTCGAGCTCTTGTTCGCCCGTCTCTTCGGGCGGCACATCTCGTTTCCCGTGCCGGTGAGTTTCCTGATCGACGGGGCGGGAAATCTGGCCGTGATCTACAAGGGCCGTGTCGAGGTCGACGATCTTCTCGTGGATCTTGGACAGCTCGACGCCGACAGGATCGACTTGCGTGGCTGGGCCGCGCCGTTTCCAGGGCGCTGGTACACGCCACCGGTTCGGGCCGATGGGTCGCTGTTGGCGCGTGAGTACCTGCGCGCCGGTTATGCCGAGGATGCCGAACCGTTGTTGCGCGCCGAGTTGCAAGCCGGCGGCGACGCCGAAACCCGGCAGCTTCTCGCCACCGCGCTCTCGGTGCTCGGCCGCAACGCCGAGGCTGAACGCCGCTATCGCGAAGCGCTCGCGCTCGATCCGGACTCGGTGCGGGCGCACTACAACCTCGGGCTGCTGCTCGCCACCGACGAACGTCCGCAAGATGCCGTCGACCACTTCGAGGCCGCGCTGCGCCTCGACCCCGTTCATGCCGAAGCGCACTTCGCCATCGCGGGCGCGTTGTTGCAGATCGGTCGCGCGGTCGACGCCGTTGCGCACTACCGCAGCGCACTCGGTCTGAACCCGGGGTGGGGTCTCGCGGCCAATGCGCTGGCGCGCCAACTGGCTGCCGGTGCCGACCCGCGCGTGCGCGACGTGCCCGTCGCCGTGAAGTTCGCCGAGCAAGTCTGCCGCGCGACGGAGTATCGCGTGCCTGAACTGCTGGACACACTCGCCGTGGCCTACGCTGCGGCGGGCCGTTTCGACGAGGCTGTGGCCACCGCGCGCAAGGCGATGGAACTCGCCGCCGGCGCGGATCGCACCGAGTACGCGAAGAAAATCGAGGCCCGCCTGGAGCTTTTTGCCGCCGGGCGGACCTGGACCGAACCGAACTGAGCCCGCCGGAATTCGCGCGTCGATTTCTCGGTATACTCACCCCCCAACGTACGGAGGAATCGCAGCATGTCTAATTGTCGCAACTCGAAATCTGCCCTGATCATCTGTTTATTGAGCGTTGTTTGCGCAACGCCGGCGGCGCTCGCAGGAGCGTCCCTCGACATCCGCCCCTCGATTTGCCCGAACCTCATCAACCGTGATGTGCGTGGCATCTTGCCGATGGTTCTGGTCGGCGATGTCGACTTCGTCGTTTCGCATGTCGATCTCGCATCCCTCGAACTGAGCCGCGCCGATGGCGTGGGCGGCAGCGTCACACCGCGGCCCAGCCGGCGCCGCCGGCTCGTTCGTCTGGTCGACGTCGCCGCGCCGTCGGTATCCGGCCTGTGTTCGACCTTTGGCGCCGACGGCATCCGCGACCTCAGGATTCTCTTCGGCCAGGCAGCTGTCGTCTCGAGGCTCGAACTCGGGGCCTTGGAGCCGAACGCCACGGTCGAGATTTGCCTGTCCGGTCAAACCACCGACGGTACATCGTTCAGCGCCTGCGACCATGCCATCGTGACGGCATTGAGTGACCTCACGCCGCCGGAATTCCGCGACATCGAGACGTTTCCGTTCGGCCGGAGGTAATGGGCCCGCATTGCCGAACTTCCCCGAGAGTCCTACAATGGGGATGCGCGAGCTTTTCCGGGGGCGAACTGGCTTCGACGGGAAGGCAGAGGCGTCAGTAGCACGTCGAGGGCCATCTCCTCGTTAATCCGGTGGAAAATAATAGTCGCCAATAACGACTACGCACTCGCGGCTTAATTAGACCGTGACGTCTTACAGGTGGCTTGCCCGAGGCGATTTGTAAGGCGACGTTAATTCGGGCTGGTGGAACCGGTACGCCCGTAACGGACCCACGAGATTTAACGGGCTGGCTACCCGCTGGTTTGCCGTTCAGCAGGCGAGTAGTGAGATAAACACCGAGTCGGCTAAACGTGTAGAAGCTGGCGTACGAACCTTTTCGGACGCGGGTTCGATTCCCGCCGCCTCCACCATTTAACCTGAGTCACGATGCCGGATCGAGACGGTCGCCGGGTTAGACTTGCCCGGATTCAGGTTCGGCCGAATATTTGGATACTACGCTCTCCCCCAACAGCCGCCCCTTGGGACCCTGACTTCCGTTTCGTTAGCTTGTTTCGCTTAGCCGCTCTTGCCGATCATATTCAACGCGATAATCTTCCCTCTAAAAGCCTTTGAAAACGGGGATAATCGCGCAGCGGGTCCCAGGTCGGGTCGAGTTGGAGGAGCGAAATCGAGAGCTCACCGGGGCGAGAGAGGAGAAACTCAAGCTGGTCGATGGCGGCGTCGTACTCGCCCACCATCAGGTAGATTCGGGCGAGGGCCTCCACCCGATAGACCCCTTTCCAGGCATCCTTGCTCACCGGCATCAACTCCACCCCCCTCTTCCCTGCACGGATCGCCTCTTCCACCCGGCCCAGACCGGCATACGCGATGCCGAGCGAACTGTGAAGCCTTTCGTCTTGCGGCTGTTCCTGGAGCTTCGTTTCCAGAAGCGCCTGAGCGGTCTCGTAATCCGCGCGCGCGAGCTGCGGCCTGTTCATCAACCCATGGATCGGTGCAGAGAGTAGAGCCTTGGGGATGAAGAAAAATTGCGTCTCGAGGGCATCTGAGGATCCCAACGAAAGCCGGTCCAGCGCCTCTTGATAGTTCCCATCGCACACCTCGACCCAGACCCAGGCGAGGACAACATCCGGGTCATCTGTTGAACCGATGGTCTGAGAGGCCTCCTCCAGGACTCTGCGCGCCTTTTCCGTGCTGCCTTCCCAGGTCAGGTAGAGCCAGGCCTTGCGGCCCCAGACGAGCTCCCGATCGGGGCTGAGCGAGA
>SMVB01371087.1_pt1 | contig 73865 bp, 74 predicted proteins | sample 2456461 | NCBI WGS metagenome assembly SMVB01 (sample SAMN11095934, study PRJNA526329) | marine sediment metagenome | biome: Marine sediment; feature: Surficial sediment; material: Deep marine sediment; isolation source: Hadal surficial sediment | place: Pacific Ocean | collected 2014-05 | depth...
CCGATATCGGGACGGGTCACCAGGGCGATGTTGTTGTTGGACATGGTCTGGCCGACATAGGCCCAGGTGTCGCCCCGGGCCTGGGCGGCGTAAGTCGAGACGTGGTTGCCGGAAACGAACTCGACCTCGGCGGATGGCACCAGATGGTGGGCGTCCTCGCGGCTGATGACGCGCTGGTAATCGACCTCCAGGTCCTGGCGCGCCCAAGCGCCGCATTCGTTGATCACGTGCATCAGCATGAGATGGCTGTGCGCGCGGTAGGGAAAGCTGATCTTGTCCATTCTCGTTGGTCCTCCCGGGTGGGCCGCAGATTTTCCCACGGATTTTGCCGCCAAAATTCCCAAGGGCCCGGGCCCGGTTCGACCGCGCGCCCATGGCCCCATTATACACGCCGGGCGGCGCCATCCGACCAGTCCGACGGCGTCCGACGGCGAAAGTGGAAAGCGCGCGGCTGGGCCCGGGCGTGGTGCCGTGGGCTGGAACCGTGCCGCCATGTCCCCACCCTCGACACCGGTGGGAATTCGACTACACTCGCCTTCGCGCCGGCTTCGGGATGCCAATCCTCGCCGAGTCAGGTGCGTCTTTTGCGTTCTCCGGTTCCCCCCAGGGGATAATTGGGCCGGGGATGATTGGGCCGCTGGGGCGGCCGAAAAGTTGTCCGCGCCACGTCCCGGGAAACCACGGTGTACGAACCCACCCTAGACTTCCTCAACGACCTCTATGTTGCAGGCGGCCAACCCTTCCACGATGTGCCGCCGGGGATCGTCCTGGCCATGGCGGCGATTTACCTCATCGCCTTCGTCGTCCGGGGCGTCCTCGGGTTCGGCGCCATCGCCCCGGTCGTGATCATCACCTCGCTGTTGATCGAACCGCATCACGCGGTTCTGCTGGCCTTGGTCGCCGCCACCATTCCCCAACTCCAGATGCTGCCCGAAGGGTTTCGCGACGGCGACCGGGCGATCGCGCGTCCGGTGCTGGTGGCGATGATGATCGCCATCCCGGGCGGTGTTTGGGTCTTTGCCAATTTGGACGCCGATTGGTTCACCCTGGTTCTGGGCAGCATCATTATGGTCCTCATCTTGGCTGATATGACAAAGCTGCTGGAGCGCGTGCTGCGCGGCGTCGACTTGCGCTCACCGGTGATCGCGGCGGGCTTGTCCATCGTCACCGGTTTCCTGAATGGGCTGGCCGGCGCCGGTGGCGTGATCACCCTGGCGATCTACCTGAAGCACGCGTGCAAGGACCCCATCACGTTGCGGGCGACCCTGGTGCTCATCGGCACCTTGCTGCTGTGTTGGCGGCTCATGGTGACCGCCGTGGCCGGGCTGATCTCGCTCAAGCTGCTGGCCGAGGCATTGGCGCTGTCGCCCATCGTCTATCTGGGGGTATGGCTGGGCACCCGGTATTTTCATACGGCGAGCCCCCAAAAGTACCACCGACTGCTGCAGGCGGTGATCCTGTTATCGGCCCTGGGGCTTGTCCTCAAGGGCGTCCAAAGGCTCGTCTGACCGGCCGCTCAGGACCAGCCGCGGGTCCAGCGCAGGCCTTGGGCGAGCTTATGCTTGTAATGGGTCCATTCGTTGGAATAGCCGCCGCGCGCCGCCAGGTGCGCCGCGCTGCTGGGGACGGCGCCCAGGCGCCGGCTGCTTTCCATCATGTCGTCGAGGAATTCCTGGGTCGGCTCGGTGAAGCCGAGGCTATGGGCGAAGCCCTGGATCTTGGCCGTGCGCTCGAGATACATGGCGTTCATGCAGGCCTCGTCGATATCCTTGCCCACGGTGACCACGCCATGGCCCTTGATGACCACCGCCTTGGCATCGCCTAGGGCGGTGGCGAGATCGAACCCCTCGTCCCGGTCCTTGATATGGATGGGCCGGGGATAGACCGGCACCGGGGCCCCGAACTTGGCCGACTGCATGTGCACCGGCATGATCTGGCGGTCGGCCAGGCTCATGGCGACGCAGGCCGGCGAATGGGTATGGGCGATGGCCTGGACATCGGGCCTGAGGCGGAAGATTTCGGTATAAATCGCCCATTCCCGGGGCGAGGTGCCGTTGCCGCCGATCTCCTTGGCATCAAAATCGAAATGCACCAGCCAGTCGGGCTCGGTGGCCGAGGCCGGGCGAAAGGCCTTGCAGGCGATGCCCTCGCCGCCCGGCAGGCGGGCACCGACATGGCCGAAAATATCGCCCGATTCCCATTCCAGGATGTCGGACGCGATTCGCAGGTCGGCTTCGATGACCTTGAGGCTGGGCATGGATCAGGTCTCCCGTTTCAGGTGTTTGTCGATATCGTGGTAGTCGGGAAGCGCCGCGCCGGGCACCGCCCTGGGTTGGGCCAAGTGCGGCAGAACTCACGCCAATCGGCGGCATGGGGGATCCTTCACTTCTTGGCCAGCCAGTTGAACGCCAGGACCAAAACCACGGCCACGCCCAAGACGATGAAAACCGTGATCGTCGGCTCCGAGACCGTGAAGCCCTCGAATTTTTTCCACGCCCCGGCTAATCCCAGGTATTCCATGGCATGGCGCTCCGGTTGCCGCGGCACGGGCCGCGCTTGATCTTACCCCGATGCGGCGCCCGATGCATCCCCGCCAAGGCCCATGGCCACCGGGCCCGCGCCGGACCGCGCCGCGCCGACGGGGGCCGGGGCCCCGCCCTCTTGCCGCCGTGGCCCGGCACCGCTATTTTCCCTTGATCTGGATTGCGCGCCATGCCGGCGTAGCTCAGTTGGTAGAGCAGTCGCCTTGTAAGCGTCAGGTCCGCGGTTCGAGTCCGTGCGCCGGCACCATTTAAAACAACGGCTTGGGGGTTGTCGTCTCTGGGCCCTTGTTTCGAGGCCCCATAAGGGCGCTCGGCGCAATGGGTTGGCGGCTTCTTATGGGCATTGAAAGGGACCGCAAAGGTCCGGTCGAGGCCCAGCTTAACCTCATCTCTCCCCATAGCCGGAAGCTGACATTAGGTTGGCATGGACGCGGGGCAAATTGGGCCTGAGGCGGAGGGCCGCGTCGTAGTCCCGGATCGCCCGGCCGTATTGACCGATGCCGGATATGGCGCAAAGATGCCCCAGCACATTGACCCAGGCCCGAAGAGGAGATAGGCGATGCGTGGTCCCCATGACATCGGTGGCGAAGCCGCCGGACCGGTGGACACTTCGTTGCACGAGCCCGAACCCTGGCAGAAACTCGTCACGGCATTGAGCGGCGTGCTCGGCAGCGGGCGCCATAATATCATCTGCACCGACGAGACCCGGCGCACGCGCGAGGCGCTCGACCAGGAGACATACGACGCCGGCTATTTCGAGCGTCACACCCAGTCCTTGGCCGACCTCTTGGTGGAAAAGGGGCTCCTGGAGCCCGAAGCCATTACCCGGCGCATGGCCGAGATCGAGAAGCGCATCAATGAGTTTGGGCGATGACCACGCGCTTCAACCCCGGTGACACGGTCCGGGTGTTGCTCACCCACCCGCCCGGACACCGCCGGACGCCCCATTATATCCGCGGCAAGACCGGGGTCGTCGCGCTGACCTGCGGCGCCTATGCCAACCCCGAGGAGCTGGCCTACGGCTTCGACGGCCTGCCCAAGAAAGAAGTCTACAAGGTCCGCTTCGCTCAGAAGGACGTGTGGCCCGATTACCGCGGGCCCGATCACGATACGGTGGATATCGACATTTTCGAGCATTGGCTGCGGCCGGCTTAAGGCGCGCCGCGTCGAAGGAGAAACGGATATGGCTGACGAACCCATTGAGATGGAACGGCTTCCCGATCCCCATGGTCACCCGCCGGCCGACGACACCAGCCCGCCCAGCCATTACGAGCTGATGGCGCTGGCCATGAAGGAACTGCTGACCGAGCAGGGCACCCTCACCAATGACGAGATCAGGGCGCAGCTGGAAAAGATCGATTCCTGGAAACCGGCCAAGGGTGCCGCCATGGTGGCCCGAGCCTGGACCGATCCTAAGTTCCGGGCGCGCCTTTTGGACGACGCCGGCGAAGCGGTCAAGGAGTTCGGCATCGACCCGGGGGAGGTCAAGCTGGTCTGTGTCGAGAACACCGATGAGGTCCAAAACGTCATCGTCTGTACGCTGTGTTCATGCTATCCGCGCGCGGTGCTGGGCCTGCCACCCGACTGGTATAAGAGCAAGGCCTACCGCTCCCGGGTGGTGATTGAGCCGAGGGAGGTGCTGGCTGAGTTCGGCACTGAAATCCCCGAGGACATGACCCTGCGCGTCCACGACAGCCTCGCCACCCTGCGCTATCTGGTGCTGCCCCGGCGCCCGGCGGGCACCGAGGGCTGGAGCGAGGAGCAGTTGGCCGAGATCGTCACCCGCGATACCATGGTGGGTGTCGCCAACCCCAAGGTACCGGGCGACGGTTGAGCCGGCCCCCATTGAGTGGTTAACGGGGCGCCCGAATCACCGCGTTTCACACAACACGGTCGTTGTGAAGGATGTCCAGGCCCGGCCTATCTCGACCGCGCCGTCCCCCGTCTCGCCCGGGAGAAGTTCTTGATGTTGAAATTCATGGCCGGGCTTTTGATCGAACCCGATCCCGGATCGAACTGCCCCGGGCGGATTTGTTGGCCGGGCCGCTCGGCGTTGGCTTCCCGCTTTTTGGCTTTCTGCCCCGCTTTCGCCTTCGCCCGTTGGCGCGCCCTAGCTTTAGTCATGTCTTGGTCGCCTCTCCAAGTCTCAACGTGGGACTTCTATGACGCTCTTGGCCAAAACGCCAACCCTTTTTGTGGGCATCGGGCGGCCCGCCGCCGCCAGACCCATTAAGCCAATGCCCGGTTTCAGCCAAAAGCGGGCGTTGAAAGCGATGTCATAGGCGCAGGTTTCATCGCCAATTCATGGCCGCCCGAAGGGCGCATGAGTCGAGGATTCATCGCCATCAGGAGGCCGCCATCTAGGTGCGCCTTAACAGGCCCCGTGATGGCGGATTTTGCCCGTGCCCATTCGCCTTGCCTTTTCGACCCCATGATTTATGAGTACACGTCCCTTATCTAAGGCGCATTCCACACGGCATCCTCGCCCCGGCTCCGGGGACAACCAGCCGCTGAAGACATCGATTAGGGAGGATCAAGGTTGGCCGAGCCCGCCACCGAAAGCATACCCCTGCGCGTCCAATGGGCGGTCTATGTGTCGGGTTATCTCGCCACCAGCATGCAGAACATGGCGGGGTTGCTGATCCCCCTGTGGGTGGTGGTGACGCTGGATCCCTCCGCCCTCATGATCGGCGTCATCCTAGGCGCCCGTCATTTTCTGCCCACACTTCTATCGATCCATGGCGGCGCCATGATGGACCATCTCGGCGCCAAGCGGGTGATGATGGTCTTCGCTATCGTCGGGCTAATAGTTCACCTCATTTATCCCCTGGCGCCGTGGGTGTGGGCGGTGATCATCCTGCAGATGCTGGGCGGCTTGGCGACGACCATGTCGTGGATGGGGGCCCAGACCCTGATCGGCCAGGTCATGAAAGGGGATGCCACCCATTCGGGACGGCTGGGCTCGGCGGCGCTAATCGGCAACCTGACGGTGCCGCCCATCATTGGCGCCGCCTGGGATATCTTTGGCCAGTGGGGCGGGTTTTTCATCATGTCCTTGTGGGCGGCCGGGTTGTTCTGTGCCGCCTTCTTACTGCCGGCACCGTCCCAAGAGCTTTCGCGCGCCGCCGACCGGCTTCGCGCCCGGGATTTCATCCCCAGGGCATCGAGCTATCTCGAGGCCTTCGCGTTGCTGGCGATTCCCGCCATCGCCGTGGTGGTGTTGGTGTCCATATTGCGCAACACCACCTATGCCATCCGCGGCACGTTCTATGTGGTCTATCTCGACAGCATCAATCTCACCGGCACCGAGATCGGGTTTTTGATGTCCGCCGCCGGGGCGCTCGGCGCCGGCGCGGCGCTGCTGGTCGGCCGTTTGTCGAAGGTCATAAAACCGATCAATCTGATGTTCGTCACCGTCGCCGGCGCCATCATCTTTATTTCCCTGCCGCCATTGATGGGCACGTTCTGGCAGTTGATGTTCATTGCCGGATTGTGGGGCGCATCGGCGGGCTTGAGCATGCCCCTGATGTTTTCGATCATGGCACGCGCGGCGGACGCCCGGTCCCAGGGCAAAAGCGTCGGCTTGCGCATCACCGCCAACCGCTTGGGCGCCACCATCCTGCCGGTCATCATGGGCGCCATCGCCGAAGTTTCCGGCATCGGCAACAGCTTCTTGATCGTCGGCGGGGCGATGCTTGTCACCCTGGGCGGAATCGCCCTTTATGCCCGGCGCGTCACCGGCATGGCGCAATAATCAAACCGCGCGCCAGGGGAAATCCTTTGGTTCGGCGCCGATGACCGGCCGGCGCGCCGACGCCGAACGATCAAGGTCCAGGACATGAACGCGCGTGCCGGCGTCCGCCGCATGGGGCGCCATCATGGGGCTGCCCATCCCGCCGATGCCGGCCAAGCCGACGGACTTGGCGATCATGGCGGGCCCGCCCCCGATCGATGCGGAAAGCGTGATGGGTCCGCCACTGCGGCCGCGCCGCCCGACCCACGCGGATCAGCCTCCCATGCCGCGCAAGGCCGCGGCGGCGGACCCGGTGGGTCAGCACGGAACCATCGCCCGCCGCGGCGCTCCGGGTGGCCGGCGGGGGCGCGGGGTCTTCGGGCTCGGGCCGTGGTTGGGACCGTGCGGCCGTGGGCCGCGGCTCGGGCACCACCAGCGCGCCATGCACCCAACCCTCGGGCGCGAGCTTGCCCATCTGCTGCACCCGCAACCAACGGCCCCGGCGTTCGAACTCCATGACGCGGTCGCCGCGTTTGAGACGGCCGATCACCCGTGCCTTGGTGCTGGGCCCGGCCCGCAGGTTGACGGTGGCGTGGTCGACCACGTGAATCTGCCCGGGAGTGGCAAAAACCCTCCCGGCGGGCCCGGCAACCAGCACCAGCGCCAGTGCCACCGGCGCAAACCCCTTGAGCATGGCGAAACGGAATCTCGGCATCGGCGGCCAAATGCTCCCTTTGAACCCTTGATAAAGCTCGGACCTATTTAACCACCGCCGCACCGGGCCGCGCCAGGGGAGATCGCGCGCGCCCAACCGGCACTGTCAGCGGGCCCACGGAGGAGACGGATTGCGACCGAGGCGGGTTTGCCGCTTCCCCTGGCGGGCGGCGGCCATTATGCTCCTCCGCCGAACCAACCGAAACGCCAGGATCGCCTCATGGGCCAATGGATGGAAACCCACCGCACCGTCGTTTTTCCGGCGCTTTGCGATCATCTCGGGCACATGAACGTGCGCTACTATGCCCATGCCTTCGACGATGCCAGTTTCCACGCCTGGGCCCGAATCGGCATCACCTTCAAGGCCATGCACGCCGCGGGCGCGGTCACCGTGGTGGCCCATACCGAAACCGATTTCGTCCTCGAGATCACCGCCGGTAGCCTGATCAAGGTGGAAAGCGCCTTCGTCAAGCTGGGCACCAAGAGCACCACCTACCGCCAGCGCCTGGTCGACGCCGAGAACGGCGAGCTCTATGCCAACCAGCGGGTAGTGGAGGTTTTTTTCGACCTCGAGACACGGAAGTCGGTGGCCATGCCGGCGGGTTTCAGGGAAAAGATCGAAGCCGCCCTGATCGCCGAAGGCTAGCGCGCCCTATCCTTTCGGGTCGTACATTTCGATTCCTTCGATTTCATCGGGGTTTTCCTCCCGCGCGCGCAACTCGATGACGTTGCCGTCGGGATCGCGGATGAAGACGGAAACATGGCCGTCTGCGCCGAACATGACCGGGCCCTGGGTGATCCCTATGGCAAATTCATCGAGCGCGGCGATGGTCTCGCCCATGGAGGCGACGGCGAGCGCCACATGGGTGATGCCGGCATGCTTGGGCGCGATATCCATCAACACGTTTTCCCCGGCGCCGCCCTCCTCGGCATTGACCACCAGGTTGATCTCCACCCCGGCGGCGTTGCGGAGGATCACCACGGCATCGAATTCGACCCGCTTGATCACCGAGAATCCCAGGCGCGCGTAAAAAGCGACGGCGCGCGCCTCATGGGCGACGCGGATGCCCAGATGATCGACCCGTAGGATGTGAATGGCGTTTTCGCTGCTCATCGGCCCCCCCCTTTGGCCGTTGGCCGCCCTTAAAACCAGCCCTCGATGAAGGGCTCGAAGAGGAACGGCACCGGCCAGAACACCATGAGAAGCCAGTCGAACACGGTGATGACGAAGAGCTCGCCGAGGCCGGCGATGATCAGGGCCTCGCGCCAGCTGCCGCCATAGACGCGGATGAAGACGATGGCATAGACGGCGACGGTGAGGTGAAAACCGACCAGATAGACCCCGGCCGAAAGCACGGTCAGCCACAATAGGGCGATCGCGGTCCGCCTGGTCGCCTCCGCCGCCTTGGCCCAATCAAGCGGTGGCGCCTGGTCCGGGGACCACCCCGCGATGGCCCGCAAATGGAGGACGATCTGGCCCAGGCTCAGGGGAATCCCGACCCCGGCCAGGCAGAAGATCATCAGCGAGGCACGCAGGGCCCAATCGTCGCTGACCATGGCCGCCGCGCCCAACAGACCCATCAGCAACACGAGGAAGCCGATATCGCCCCAACGATGGGCCCGGCTGAGCGGTTCCGCCGGCGCCCCGCGCGCGCCCTGGCCGCGGCGATAGCGCTTGTAGATGGGCACCACCAAAGTGAAGATCACCAACGCCAGGATGGCCAGCACGCCGGGCTGGAGCAGCCAGGTCCAGCCGTAGCGCGCGTTGGAAAGCCAGAGATAGCCCTCCAGCTGCCCGCCGAGAACCACCGCCACCAAGAGCGGCGGGCGCGGCCAGTCGAACAGCTTCATGAAGTAGCCCAGCACCGAAAAAGAAAGGAAGGTCAGGACGTCCCACCACACGTAATGGGCCGCGTAGGAGGCCGAGACGCAAAGGATCAGGGTCATCGGCACGATGATGTAGAACGGCATCAGGGAAAGCTTGGCGAACTGGCCGGCGGCGGCGAGGGCAAGGCCGGCGGCGATGATGTTGGCCACCACCAGCACCACGATCATGGCCATGGTGTAGGGCAATTGCTCGGTCAACATGGCCGCGCCCGGGGTGATGCCGACGGATATGAAGGCCACCAGCATCAAGGCGAGCGACGTCGATCCCGGAATGCCGAAGGCGATGGTGGGGATCAGCGCCCCGCCCTCCTTGGCGTTGTTCGACGCTTCCGGAGCGATCACCCCGCGCACGTCGCCCTTGCCGAAATTCTCCGGGTTCTTCTCGGTCTGCACCGCATGGGCATAGGCGAACCAATCGGCGACGGAAGACCCCAGCCCGGGCAGCACGCCCACCCAGACGCCGATCAGCGAACAGCGGATCACCAGCCACCAGTTGTCGAACACGTCGCGCATGCCCTGCACCAGGCCATGGCCCAGGCCCTCGGTCTGGGCGATGGAAGTGCGGCGCACCGCCAGGGCGATCATCTCGGGCACGGCGAAGATGCCGAGGCCGACGAGGATCAGGCTGATGCCGTCCACCAGGTATTCGCCGCCGAAGGAAAAGCGCTCGATTCCGGTCTTGTTGTCCATGCCGATGGTCGAGACCAGGACGCCGAAAATGGCCGCGATCAGCCCCTTGATGGGGGCCGTGCCGCTGAGCACGCCGACCGCCGACAGCCCCCAGATCACCAACATCAGGAATTCCGGAGAGCCGAAGCTCAGCACCAGGGGCTTGAGGATGGGCAGGCTGAGCAGCAGCACCCCGGCGCCGAATATGCCGCCGAGCGGCGAGGCGATGAAGGCGGCACCGAAGGCCCGATTGGCTTCGCCTTTCTGGGCCATGGGGAAACCGTCGACGATGGTCGCCTGGCTTCCGGCGCTGCCGGGCACCGCGATCAGCACCGAGGGAAAGGTGTTGGCGGTGTTGGACACCGCCCCGATGCCCAACAGGAAGGCGATGGCCGGGTAGGGGTCGAGGGTTATGGCGAAGGGCAGGACGATGGTGATCAGCAGAAGCACGCCGATGCCCGGCAGGGCGGCGAAGAAGGAACTCCCCAGGATGCCGATCAGCATCAGGAACAACGGCCAGGGCCGGAAGATCTCGCTGATGGCGATCAGAAGGGCGTCAACCATGGTTCCTACAAGCGAACGCCGGCGGGCCGGTGGGCCCGCCGGTCGTGGCTGGGTTCGGGATCAAACCCCGGCGTCAGCTGCCTTTGGCTTTCTTTTTCTTCTTCTTCTTGCGCTTCTTCTTGAAGGCGGCCAGGCCGTATTTTTTCCGCAAATTCTCGGCGTAATCCACCGCCGCGGCGGGCGCGCTGTTCACCTCGAGAACCATCTTGGCCACCGTCTGCCCATCGATATAGTTGATCTCCTTACTAAATTGCTTGCGGCCGACCTCGAGGAATTTGGGGTCGGTGACCGACTTCTTGTAGGCCGCGCGGTACATCCTCACAATTTCCTTGGGGGTGCCCGGCGGAAGCCCCATCCACTTGTCGACCTGGGACGGCGCCGTCATCGAAAGAAAGCCCTGAGCGGATAATTTGGAGATCTTCGCCTTTTTCAGCATGTCGGAAAAAACCGGCACGCTTTTGAAAGACGGCCGGGGGGAAAGCTTGCCATCGACCACCTGGCCATCCTGGACCACCAGGTCGATGACGCCGTCGGCCTGAAGCTGGGCGATGATATAGGCGTTGTTGGTGGCGAAAATGTCGATCTCGCCCTGGCGCAGCGCCTTGCTCATCTGCGCGACACCGCGGTAGCCGGGAATCCAACGTACGTTCCAGCCGAAGAACTCGGCCCCCCACATGGGCATGGCCTGCCAAGAACGGGTGCCCGAAATGGCGGCGACGATCACCGGTCTCTTGGATTTATCCATGAGCCGCTTATGGGCGCTACGGCTCACGAACAGGATGGCGCCGCCCCGGTTGAGGGAGCCGATATATTCGAATTTCTTAGGGTCGTAGCGGGCCGAACGGCGCCGCAGCGTGCCCGGAGAGATGACCGTGCCGTCGCTCTGCATGAAGGTCAGGCCGTCGGGTTTGGCCTTGTTCATGAGATAGTTGGCGGCGCGAATCTTGCCGCCGCCGGACCCCATGTTGCGGATCACGATGGTGGGATTGCCGGGCAGATATTTCTCCATGTATTGGGAGACGAGACGCCCCACCCGGTCGGTGCCGCCGCCGGCGCTGGACGCGATGATGAGCTGAACGCGTTTGCCCTTCAAGGAAACCTCGGCGGAAGCCGGGGCCAGGGACGCGGCCGCCCCCAGTGCCACCGTGGCGGCGAGGACTAAACGCCAATTGATGAAATGAGTTCTCATGTCGGCCTCCCTGACCGTTTTGGGTTGAGGCTTTTCGCGCCGCGGTCGGCGGAGCGAAGCCTTTAGCGGTTACTATAGACGGCTATAAGGGCGCGGTAAATCGCCGAACCAGCGCCCCGTCCTGGCGGCAAGCGAGAACCGCTAGCGACCTAGACCGCGGGGCCGGTGGACTTGGGCATCTGGATGACGCCGGTCAAGGCCTCGGGCCCAAGCGCCCTGATCGCATCCTCGTCGAAAATGTCGCCCATTTCCGATTCCACGCCGTTGGCGGCGATGGCCTCGAGCCACTTGCGGTGCACCCGGGGGTCCTGGTCCAAGTATTCGATCTGGCGCCCGCCGTCCTGGATCGAGATGGACCCGCCGCCTTCGGCGCTTTTCTTCCTCAGCGCGATGAACGGATAGCGGCGGCTGCCCATGCTGCAGGCGAGGTAGCGGGCGGGCTGGTTGCAGGTGTTGAAGTGCTGATGCATCATCCAAAATGGCGGCGTGTACATGATCCCGTGGCGCCAGGGAATCTCCTTGAACTCGGAATCGCCCTCGTACCAGAGCAGGGAATAGCCCTCGCCGGTGACCGCGTGCACATGGGTGCCGGCGGCATGCCTGTGGGCCTTCTTGTAGCGGCCCTTGGGGATTTGCGAGGTATGGGCATGCATGGTGCCGTCGGCCAGGATGAACGAGATGTTCAGCGACCCCTTGCCCCGGGCGTCCATCTCGAAAAGTTTGAAACCGGCGAGGTCGTGGACGAAGTTGGTTTCCCACAGGTTGATGGGCGCGACGCCGGCGCCGCGATCGACCGGCACGAGATCGCCCTCGCCGTCGAAATGGTTGCTCTCGCCCATGCGTTCGGGAAAGGTGTGCTCGTTGGCGAAGACGAAATCCACGTTGTGATAGAGGTTGAGGGTCAAGGGCGCGTCGTTGGTGCATGACAGGCGCGCCGGGTCCCGGCCCGAGCCGTTGAAGACCTGGTATTTGCAGTTGAGGGGAATGGCGAACACCGCCTTGGGGCCCCATTCGAAGGTGCGCGACGTGCCGTCGGCCATCCACACCGTGGTCGAACCGGTCCCCGCCAGGACATAGAAAAAGGCTTCATAGAGGTGCTTGATGGGCCGCGTCTTGCCGCCGGCGGGGACCTCGAGCACGTAATTGGCCATGAAATCGCCGCGCCCGTGGGTATGGGCGAAACAGCCCTTGGCCTCGTAGCGGTCCCAGTCGCCGGTCTCGAGCGCCAAAAGGTCGTGGCCGAAATCGAGATGGATGGGAATGCCCTCCCCCTCGGCCCAATTGAGGTAGGGATCGACCAGGAATTTGTCGGTCAGGTCGATTTCGGGATTGATTTCGGCATCGGTTGGCATGGAGAATCCCCTGTTTTCTTAGGTAACGGCGCAGCATAACCCCGTCGCCGGAGCGCCGCCATTAATAGCACGGGTTTTCGGATTTGCGGCCGCGCCGCGCCACCCTAAGGGTTCCGCATGAGATGCGGGGCGTGATAGCACCGTTCATACCGGCCGCTCGCCAGGGGGGGGCCGGGACAGGTGCCCGAATATAATCAGGGCCGCTCAGGCTTCCCCAGGGGCCTCGGCATCATCCCGGCGCCGCGCCAGTTGGGCCCTCACCGCCGCCGCCATGATGAGCACACCGGCAATCGCCACGTAGATACGGATGGGCTCGAAATAGGTCAGCAGAAGATCGCCCCCGAAGACAAGCAACAGGATCTTGTTGCAAACCGGACAGGCCACGCCGAGAAAGCCGAGGACTCCGCCGGTCCCGGCGGCCCGGATCGAACAATTGGGACGGTACAGGGCGACATAGCCACCGAACAACGCGGACAACGCGCCCAATAGGATGATTTCGAACTCGCCGGCCGGCACCATGCGGATGAAGAACGCGTTTTCCCACAGCGCCGACACGGTTCCGAGAACCAAGAACGACGCCACCGCCGCCGCCACGCCTTTTAGGATTTGCACCATGGCCTTTCCCTCGTCACCGGCCCTCGTTCACCGGCCTAGCCGCGACAGATCGTCCGTCGCGACCGGCGATAGTCGTGAAAACTATGGCGAAACAATGGCGCCGGCGGGACGGCGGCGGCGGCGGCGGGACCCGGGACAGCCTTGGCGCGCGCGCATTGCCGGGCGGGCGGCGAAGACGCCGATGGGCATCGGCATGTCAAGCCTCCTCCGGGCCGGCGGGTGGAGACGTTTGCGCCGGCCGCCCAAAGACGAAGCGCTGGTACAAGTAACCGATGCCGACCAAGGAGAGGCCGAGGCCCAGGAACGACGCGGCACGCAGCAGGCCTTCCAAATCGGCCATGTCGAACAGGAATACCTTGAGGATGGTAAGCCAAAGGACCGCAAGGGAGGCATAGCGCAGAAGGGCCTCTTTGCGAAAGATGCCCAAGGCCAGAAGCAGCGCGGCAAAGACCAGCCAAACCATGGAATAGGCGTAGAACTCGGTATTGGTGGTGGAATGGGTATTGAGGACCGGGCCTTGGAAGGCACGGGTCACCTCGAGGGAGACATAGGCGAACACCAGGCCGAAGCCGCCCACGGCAAGGGCACGCGGCAACCAAACGGGCGCCCAATCGTCGGCGGCGATGCGAAAGGCGATAGCCGCAGGCACGGCGTAGGCCAGCAGCAGTACATTGACCACGGGATAGGCGCCGACCGGCTCCTGGGTGAAAAGCGGATTGGACCATAGAACCTGGAGCAACACCACCTGGGCGGCGGCGAGCCCCAGCAGGATTCTCGAAGCGTAGAACGAGATGATGTGGGAACGCCGCCGGTGGTGGACGGCAAGAACGTAGGCCATGGAGAGCCAGGCGATGGACTGCAGGCTCTGCTCCTCAAGGCCGTAGTTGGTGCTGACAAGGGAACCTTCGATCAAAAGGCGGATAAGCAGGGAAACCATCAGCGCGGCAAAGACCATCGCGCCCGCCTCCAACAGGGTCACCAAAGAGCCCTCGCGGGAAGAGCGGAACATCCGCGCCGCCCAAATGAACATCAGCGCCGGCAGGCCATAGCCATAAACCACCCAAGAGGTCAGCGGCGATCCGGTAAGGGAATAATCGAGGACGTTGTAGTTGAACACCAACCGCGTGAGGATGACACCCGCGATGATGGCGGCGACGGCCTCGACCGATTTTTCAGGCACCCGCCGGTGGATCCACGCCAAGGCCGGAAGCTGCACGGAAAAGGCGACCGTCAGCCAGGCCTGCTGCAAGGTCATGGTCAGGCCGAGGCTGAGGAAGGCAACCACCGCCGCGGCGTAAAATCCCAGCGATATGGCGAGGTTCTGCTCCCGGCGGTAATGCGCCACCCGGACGGATGCGCCCAAGGCGACCGCGGCGAGGGTGAATGCGACCGCCGCCCAGCGGATATCGATCCCGAAATCCTTGAACCGCCAGTAGGCGATGACCAGAATCAGGACCGGCGTCGCGGCGGATACGGCGGCCCACACGGCGGGACGCTTGGCCCCCCAGAGGGCGACGAACGCGCCGATGCCGACCAGGCCGCCGAAGACCGCCCCGGCGGTGGCGAAGGTGAATATTTCCGGGGGGATCAGGGGGGCGCCGGGCTCGACGCCGATGGCCCGTCCCTGGAACTGAAACATCGGGCGCGGCAGGGTGACGGCGTCGGGCAGGCCCCAGACGGCCATCACCGCCAACACCGCCGCGCCGGCCAGCACCGCCAGCCCGTCGAAGATCGCGTCCCGCCGGCCCACCACGAAATAGAGCGCCACCATCAGCCCCACGAGCACCAGAGACATAACCGAGAAATCGGCGAACCTGACCATGACGAAAATGAGCAACGCCACCGCCGAGGCCGCGATCCAGCCGATCGCCTCCGGCAGTTGAAGGTTGGTGATTTCCTGGCGCCAGCTTTGGCCGCCGGCGGGCCGTTGCCGGCCATAGCCGAAATGAAGAAATACCCCGGCCGTGGCCAAGAGGTAAATGCCTAGCGGCAGGGTGTCCGACGCGCGCCAATGGATCATGAGCCACAGCACCGGCCAGATCGCCGCGCAGCCCAGGGTCGCAAGCGCCAGCCACCACCATGCCTGGTAGCGCAGCACCGCCAGGCAGGCGACCTGGATGACCAATAGGTATGCGAACAGCGACCAGGCGGACGGCGCGGCGATGGAAATCAGCGCCGGCGTGGCAAATGCGCCCAGCAGCCCCATCAGGGCGACGAACCAACCGTGTAACAGCGATAGCCCGACGGCGAGGCAGGCGACCCCCACCAGGGCCGCGAAGGCGACAATCGGCGGCACAAGGCCGTAAAGGGTATAGGCGGCTAAAATGCTCGCGAAGACGGTGAATAGGCCGGACGCGGCCAGCGCCGGGGGCACATAGTTCGCGCGCATCGCGGAGATCGCCCGTTGCAGGGGCCTGCGGCGGAGGAATTCACCGCCCGAGATCAGCGCCAGGCCCAACACCAAGCCCAGGGTCACCCGCGTTGCCGGGCCCAGCAGCCCTTGGTCGATGGCGTATTTGACGAGGAAGACGCCGCCCAAAGCAATGGCCAGCGCCCCCAACCACACCAGCCAGCGGCCCGCCAGCACTTCCTCGAATTTCTTGAGCCCGCCACCCGTGGGCGGCGGCGAGGGGGGCGCCGACTTGGCGGTCTGGGGGATCATCCCAAGCGCCGCCGGCCGCTCGCTTTCCGCCTTGCCTGGATCGGCGATCTCCTCCATTTGGACGGGTTGTTCCGGCGCGGCGTCTTCCTCGGGGGCTGGTGCGGCGATGTCTTCGCCTTGGTCCTCGGCCGGTGCCGCCGATTGCCCCACTTGCTCTTTCAGCGCGCGTATATCGGCGCGGATTTCTTGGACTTCCCTATTCCAACCCGCGACGGACAGATCGAGCTCACGCGTATGCCGTTGACTTTTGGCGGCCTTGGTTATTGCCACCAAAGCAAGAATTAGGGGCCCAAAAAAAATTGCGAGCCCGAACAAAATCATCACTAAGGTGCCCATGGCACACCCCCTTGGACAGTGCGGTGGTTACCTAAATGAGCGTTGTCGGCCGGCGTTCTCAGCTTCGGGAATTAAACACCCTTGGGGTTGTCCTTGCCAGTAAGAGTTATGGTTGGCCGACCATGGGGCTTGGTGCGAGGGGGTGTTAACCGACCTCAAGGGTGGCGCTGAGATCGTTGGCGCGCCATTCGCCATGGAGAATTGGACCGCAGCGGCGTCCGGGAGAGCCCCGGGGCGCGCGTGGCCTGGCGGGCGGCCGGACAAATAAAAAGGCGCCCCCGAAGGGGCGCCGAGTTCGAAACCTTCTGGTGGCGCCGGGGCGTTCTCGGACCCCATGCGCATCTATTCGCTGCTCTCAGCGATCGATCATGCTACGGGTGTGATCGAAGTCTTTGCGTTCAATCCACCCACGACCGCCGCGGCGGCAAATACTTTCACCAAGGGTTTAGACATTCGATCACCTCCTTTCCGTTGTTGAAATGGCGGCGCAGCTTCGTCCCGGCCGGGGCCGTCTGTCAAGCCCCGATTGGGTCTCGGGCCGCAATGGTCAATCCTCGAAATAACCGTTTTCCAGCGCCCACAGCCAAAGGTAGACGAATTTCTCGCCGTATTGCTCCATGAAGCCGAAATGGCCGTAGCGCGGGATCAAAACCACGTGGCAGCGTTTCACCCCGGCGGCGCGGTATTTCTCGGCCATGAACATCTCGCGCTTATGGGCCAAGGCCTCGCCGGCGACCCAGTGGCCCTTGTCGTTGTCGCCCACCAGCAGCAGGACGGCGATGGATTTAAGCCAGTCCGGGTCGGGGTCGCCCAGGTGGTCGAAGAACTCTTCCCGGGGCAAGCCGGTGGCCCGGGGCCAGGCTTCAAGGGCATCGACCATGCCCCGGTGCTGGTTATCGCACAGCCCGGTCTTGATCTGCGAACGATGGGCCGATTGTGCCCATTGGAACAGTTCCTCGGGCCCGCCCCAGAGGCAGAGGTCGGCGGGGTCAACGTAGCCCGACGCCCGGTAGGTATCGGGCGACCGGCGCGAGACGTGGCCCACCGGATACTCGGTGGACCCTTCGGCTCCGGTGGCCTCGCGCCACTGCTTGCGCCAGCCGTCGGGCCCGCCGGAGCCCCACCCGGCGAGGCCGATCACCCGGTTGTCGGTGAAGCGGTGCAGATGGGCCGCCATGGGGCCGCCGGTGGAATGGCCCCAGGCGATGATGTCGCGGCCGCCAAGGTTGTCCGCCACCAGCGCGCCGGCGCCTTGAAGAATGACGTTGAAGGTGCATTTCTCATTACGGTCCAACACCTCGTCTTCGGGCAGGGTGCGGTCCAAAAGATAGATCGGCTGGCGGGTCTCGATGGGCACGGCCCAGTGGTTGCCCGGCGGGTAATGTCCGGGATAGCTGATGGTGAGCACGCAATGGCCCTGGGCCGCCAGCACCCGGGCCGGGCCGGGGCGGCGGTCGGGCGTCTGGTCGAACACCATTTCCGAATCCGCGCCGCCGTGAAAGAAGACGAAGGCGAGAGAGCGATCGGCGGCGTGCTCCGGCGTGTAAAGGCGGCCGTGAATATCCCAGTCGTAGCCGTTGCGCGAAAAGCGCGCCGTCACCTCGCGAATTTCGAAGGGGACCTGGTCATGGGGCGGGCCGATGTCTAGCCACTGCTCCCAGGTCAGGCGAAGGGGAAGTTCATCGCCCCCGAGGCCGTCGAGATAGGCCCTGACGGCGGTGTTGGCCCCGATCATGGGCTTGGGCACACCCCGGATCAGACGACGCCGCCGCAGGCGATGCAGCGCATGTTCTTCTTATCGAAGATCAGGTCGAGATCGCCATCCTGAAGGGCGTAGTCGGCGAGAACCCTGAGCGCCTTGGCTTCGTCCTTGATGCCGTATTTTTGGGCCATGTCCTTGAGGAAATTGATGTGATAGTCCCTTAACTCCCAATCGATCTTGACCTTGATACCCGCCATGAATTTCTCCTGTTGGCATGTGACGGGAGGTTAAGCACCACCATGTCACTGGTTCGAGTTCGGCCCAAAAAGCCACTAAAAATAAGGGGTTGAGCAAATCGGCCCAAGCCCTTTTTTATCACAGTTGCGCTTGAGGCGCGAATGCCGTCACGCGGCCGCCCTATCCCACCAACGCGATGTTAAAGACCTGAATCGGCATCAGCAATGTCGCGGCGTGAATTGGTCGCCCCGGCGTCTTCGCGGGGACACCCGAGATCCCCGAATCCTTGTCATCGGCTGCGGTGATTCATCCTCCGTAGAACACGTTATCGCCGAGTTCGCGCATGTGGAGGATGGCGTCGTCGGCACGGCCTTCGGGCTGTTTGGCCACATGGGCATCGACCACCTCGCCGATGACGATGTGGTGGTCGCCGCGCTCGATGATCTCCAAGACCTTGCATTCGACGCTGGCCAGCGCGTTTTCCAGGATCGGCGCCCCGCTGCTTCCTGCCCGGTAGGGCTCGCCGGAGATGGTATCGCCATCATGTCGGACCGGCTTGAAGAAGGTGAAGGCCTGGCCTTGTTGGCCCTTGCCCAGCATGTTCAAGGCGTAGTGGCCGGCATCCTTGAGGGCGTGATAGGCGCCGGAATCGGCCTTGACCCCGACCACCACCAGGGGCGGGTCGAACGAGGTTTGGGTCACCCAGTTGACCGTCGCCGCCGCCACGCCCTTGGACCCTTCGGCGGTCAACACGTAAATCCCATAAGGAATCATTCTCAGCGCCGTCTTCTTGGCGTCGGCATCCATGGTTCTCTTCTTGCGTTCGGTATTGGTTGTGGGCGCGCCTGCTAGCGGATGGCAAGATTAAACACCCATCTCGATAGTTCAGCCAGGAGAATGCCTTGACCTGATGCCTCGTTGTGCCGAAGCGGACGCCGGCCAATGCTCTCTTCCAAGCCAGAACGGCCATTGGAATGGGTTCGATGGGACCAAATTCAAATCGTGGTCGGGGAGGATTAGATGAGGCGGAGGCGGATAATCACTGCTTGCGTATCCGGGTGCTGGCACCTTAAGCGGCGGAATCGCCAGCCGCCGCCTGGGCAGCGGGCCGCGGCTTCAATACGCGGCTGGGCGGCAGGGACACCGTGACCGTCGTGCCGATGTGCAGATGACTCTTGATGGTCAGGTGCCCGCCATGGGCCTCGACCAGAGATCTCGCCAGCGGCAGGCCCAGCCCGGTGCCCTCGTACTTTCGGTTGAGGCCGCCGGCCACCTGACCGAAAGGCGCCAGGGCGATATCGATATCCTGGGACCGCATGCCAATTCCATTATCCGAGACCGATAGGGTGAAGCCGCCATCGGCCTTCGGCGCGGCCTCGACCTCCAACCCGCCGCCCGGCGGGGTGAATTTCACGGCGTTGGAAAGAAGATTGATCAGCACCTGCTTGAGTTTCCGCTCATCCACGTACAAACGGTACGGTTCGGAAAGGGGCATGGTGCGCACCTCAACATCGGACTGTTCGGCCTTGTATTCGATCAGTTTGATGCATGACCTGATCAGTTCCGCGACATCGACCTCTTCTTCCTGCAACTCCGCCTTGCCCGACTCCACCTTCGAGATATCGAGGATGTCATTGATGATCTTCAAAAGATGGTTGGCGGAACTGTTGATGTCGCGGACATATTCCCGCTGCTTTTCCGTCAAATCGCCGAACGAGGGGCTGTCCAGCAACTCGGAAAATCCCATGATGGCATTCAATGGCGTACGCAGTTCATGACTCATATTCGCCATGAACTCGCCCATGGAGCGGTTCGCCATGACCTGATCCTCGTAGTCGGGGCCGCGTGTGGACTCCAACCCACGACGAATGGTGGCATCCCAAAAGTTACAGACATACAAGATTCTATCGCGCTTGCGCTTTTCCAAGGGACTGTCGGACCTTTTGAGCCGCACCGAGCCAACGGTCAGTTCGATGGCCCTGATGGTACCGTCGGTGCGTTGGATCGCCGTCGGATGTGGCCCGATCTGCGACTCCTCCCGCCTGGCCATGCGGAGGTAATGGGAAATCTTATGCGCGGCGCTGTCGGGTTCGAAGGTGGGGCAGAGTTCGTCCACCACGCATCCTACGATGGATTCAATTTCGCGGCCCAACAGGCCGCCCGCGGCGCTGTTGGCATAGACGATTTCATTGTCTTCGTTGACCACGAAGATTGAATCATAGGTGTTTTCGAAAACCGCCTTAAGCAAGGTATCCTTGTGAAGCAGGGCCATTTCACTGATGAACATGGCGCGGTCTTTGTTAAGGCCCTCCCTAATGGCCGCATAGGTCAGCACCAGGGCAGGCAAAATAATAGCGGGAGCGGTTTCAAGCACAATTCCGTGTTTCGCCTGTAGATAGGGGTTGGCCCAGATCGTGCCGACACACAGTAAGACCAGGCCAGCGGGCCCGGTCCATCGCGATCCCTTGCCGAAGCGCGCGCCGAAAACGGTCGCTATGGCGCCGATGGCGGCGACTGCCAGGAGTTGATAGTTCCAGTCGAGGGATTCGCGGACCAGTTGGAGACCCGCGACGCTCGGTAGGCGCTCGAGCATTTGTTCGCGCAACAGGAAATAAAGGAACGTGGCGACCAACACGACCAGGACACAGGACGTGTAGTCTCTACGCGCCGTGTTTGGGTTACGTTTGGTGATGTAGGCAGACAACTGGATACTCCACGCCAAATTCAGCAGCGTTCGCGCAGGGCTGCCCGGTAATCTTGAATTTTTGTGGTCCGGAGACCGCGGACGCCGTGACTATCGATCAAGCGCTGCCAGGACAGGAATTCCTCGATGGACAGGGCGTAACGCTCACACGCTTCCTCAATGGTGATCAGGCCCGCGCGAACGCCAGCAACCACTTCCGCTTTCCGGCGGATGACCCAGCGTTTGGTGTCCGACGGTGGCAGGTCGTTGACGCTCATGGGGTTCCCATGAGGCGCGAAGATGCGGCTCGAAAAACTGTCACGCGGCTGCGATATGTACATTTTACTCCCCCTCAGGACTGGTCCTGTCCGGTGTCCAAGATGCGGGGGCCGCGGTACGATGGCGTGGGTTTGTGCGGGCAGTCCCCCCTAATGCGGAAACAACATGGCTCCTGGTGGTTTACGAAGTTTAAACGCGGCAATAAACCGCATGCAATTTAAGGCGAATTTTAACTATATTTTGCTGCCCGGTTGGGGCATGGGAATGCCCAATCGGCGGAATTCAAAAGGATTTGTGTGATCTCAGTCGCCCCGCCCGCTCGACCTGGTCGACCGAATCGTCGTGTGTATTTTCCGCCTCGAGCAGACGGGCCTGCCGCCACGCCAAGCGGCGCGGCACACACCTGCCATGGCTTGCCGGCATCATCGCCCGCAAACCGGCCAAGGCCGCGGCGGTGGCGCTGGGTTCCCTGAAATTTTATTTGGTCTTTAAAGGTAGCTTCAGTCAGCTGGACGGGACGGCTATTTGGCGCCGGCGCGGCTGGCTTCCATCCGTGACCATAGATAGGTCCCGCGGCGCTCCAGGGCGCGTTCGAACTCGTCGGCGAAATTTGGGGCGGCCGCGCTGATCACGGCGTCGTTGGCCATCAGGGCGTCGGACCACGCCTGGACCAGGGGGAAGTCTTTCAAAAGCCCGGTCCCCAGCGCCGCCTCGGCCATGGCCAAGCGCCGCAGGAACGGCCCATAGGCCGCGTCCACCAGGCACAGCGTATCGCCGTTGAAGTAAGGGCCGTCATTGCCGCGTTCGCTCGCCAATGCTTCTTCCAGCCGCGACAGCACCTTTGGCGCCTTGGCCAGCCCGTCTTCCATGGCGTCCTTGGTCTTGGCGTAAATGATCTTGCTCAGCGCGCTCGAGAAATCGGCGACAAAATCCGTCCACGCCCGGTTGCGTGCCCGCTTTATGGCATCGGCGGGATGCAACCTGGGTTCGACCGTCTCGTCGAGGAACTCGGCGATGGCGTTGGATTCGAAGAGGATGTCGTCATCGACCTTGAGCACCGGCACCTTGCCATGGGGAGAAATCTCCAGGAACCAATCGGGCTTGTCGCGGAGATCGATGTAGGTGACCTCGAAATCGACGTTTTTTGCGCGCATTAGGATCACGGCGCGCTGCACCCAGGGTCACGTGAAGGAGCTGATCAGGTGATATTTTTTCGCCATGTGGCGGTCCTCGAATCGACGATTGCTATTGTCACCCATCAACATATGCCGGTCACCGGAGCCCGTCAAAGCGCATCCTCCACGCTTATCGCCCCCATGACTGCTGGCGGCTAAAAAACAGACTTTCTTGACCTAGGGCATGAAGGCGCGTCGGGCCTGTTCTCGCGATGACCCGAAGGCGACGATCCGCCTCCATAGACTCGCGCCCTTCCAATCCTTAGGATTTCCCCGAAACGTTTGGCCCGAAACGTTTGGCCCGAAAAGTTTGGGAGGAAACATCGTGACCAATTTCGTGCTCATCCATGGCTCGTACCAGGGCGGCTGGATCTGGAAACCGGTGGCAACGCGCCTACGCGATGGCGGACATTTGGTCTATGCGCCGACCCTCGACGGGTGCGGGGAACGGGCCGCCCAGTGCAGGCCAGGCATCACCACCGAAACCCAGGCTTCGGAGCTGGCGGGGTTCCTGCGGTCGGAAGATTTGCGCGACGTGGTGCTGGTTGGTGGGTCGTCGGGCGGCATGGTCATGGCGAAGACGGCGGAGCTGGCGCGCGAGCGGATCACCCGGCTGGTCTTTGCCGACGCCCTGGCGCTGATGCATGGCGAGAGCATCCGCGACATCGTATCGGGAACCGCGTCGGTGGAAACCGAGCACGCCAGTGGGCCGAGCCGCGAAGACCGGTTGAAGAGGTTTCTCCTCGACATGGATAAAGATCTCGCCGAATGGGCGGCCGACCGGTCCACCCTGCACCCCATCGGGGTCTCCACCCAGCCGGTGGTGCTGGAAAAATTCTGGAACCAGGACTGGAATGCTTTGGTGGTGTTCTGCCGCCAGGCCGGGAAGCCGGGCGAGGCCCACCAGCGACGCACGGCGGAGGCCCTTAATGCCCGCTGGCACGAGCTCGATACCGGCCACTATCCGATGCTGAGCATGCCCGACGCGCTGACACGACTTATCCTGGAGGGATAGCCGAAATTCACGCCACCCCGCTGCCAACCGAAAACAGGCCTGTCCTTAATGCCAGGATGTGGGCCGGGAGCGGTAAACCTGATGTCCGGTTTTGGCCCAAAGCGGCAGACATTTTGGGATGGAAGCCGCAACATCCCAACTCTACGTCATCAAGACTATCAAGCCGGGAAACCTTATGAGAAAGGCAAATGGCAGCGCTTTCCAATAGATTCAGGTGCATTTAGCTGCGCGGTGAACTAAATAATCGAAGGCCGAGGGTCCGGGCCGAACCTTTTGACGGGAAGCATCGGGTTCAAGGACTCGACCAGCGAACCGCCGTTTGTTTATTTGCGAAGGTTCTCACCAAGCAGACGAATTAAATCGATCGCCAAGTTTAACTGGTACATGTTGTACATATTCGAAATTACCAGAATCCCGATAACGATAAAGAGCGCTAGTGTCACGGCTTTTTGATCCATTGCATCCCCCCTTACCAAAAATTGATCCACCGAAACAGACCACGTTCGGTTCTCGCCTGATGGCCCTCATTGGCATCCCCGAGAGGCCACCCGCAACTGCCGACAACGGTAGCACAAAGGGCGTCGCAACCGCAAATTCCGTCCCGACCGCCGCGGGATGGCAGGATTTCCGGTCCGCAGACCGACTCGAGTTGGCAGCCTGACCCGGTTTTAGCGGTTATTTGTAATGTCCTGTGTGGATGGCTCCCGGATTGCAAGGGTTGATTTGACGTTGATGCAAGTTGGCCGGGTACAGCACTGTGTCCGGGCCGGTTACCCTGGCGCAATCACAGCGCTGGAAAGACAACCATGACAAATCCGAAATCGACTTCTTCTTTGGAAACCAAACAACCAAACCCGTTGGGCTGGGATGCCAGGGCGCGCGCCTACCATAATTTCCAGGGCAAGGTATCGGCGCAGGCTGGGGGGCCGGAAGAAACGAAGTAAGATAAAGAATGCGGCGTTAACCCGATCTCCCCTTTCGCCCCAAAGATGCTATGAGGGTGAAGGAAGCGGCCCCTAGTCAGGCGGCGCCGATGGGGTTCTGATTTCACCCTTGTCTTGAAATGCGCCAGGGCGGTCATGGGATGTCTGATTTGAAGCGCGAAGAATCGGCCTCGTCGCCATCCCGCGACAACGTGTTGTCACCGGAGGAATTGTGGGACCTGCGGCGGCATCACAATTTTATCATCGGATTATTTGTCGCCTTCTGGGTTTGTGCGATTCTCGTCATTGGGGCCATCCAATTTTTGGATCTCTCGGAAGCCATGGCACGCAATTCGATCGGCGTGCTGTTCGCTGGCGCTATCGTTATGTTGGCGTTGCAGTATTCCAAGCGATGCCCGAGATGCAGAGCCAATCTCGGCCGCCAGGCGAGGATGGGTATTCCCGAGAACTGCAAGAAGTGTGGCGTGCGGTTGAGCGACAAAAAAAAGCCGGCATAGCCCGCGCCGACGCTCCCAGGAATATCTCGAGCATATCGACTTCGAGACCCGCGAAAATTTGCGCGCCCAAGGGCCCATGGCCCGCCCCCGCGCGCGGGCCCAAGGAAACGTGACGGGCCCCGCCCATGCGCCATCGCCGACACGAAAACCCTTGCAACCGGGGACCATCCATACGGGACGATTCCTCAACACCGGGATGATGGCCCCATGGGCTTGTTAACCTGATATCTCCTTCCGGCCCAACGCAGCACCTTTGGGACTTGGCCTTGCGAACAATCTTTTGGGCACCTCTACGGGTTTTCCTAACTATTTGTTTCTTTTATATTATTTGCGGTTCATGTGCTATGGTAAGGTGTCGAAATGAAATGGCTAGGCTCCTGTGAAGGATAATTTTAGTTTGAGAAACCCAAGGCTATTTTGTTAAATGGGGATTCCATGATTCAGCTTCTATTTTCACGGATCGGTATGTAGACAAAGATGGCACCGCAAACCAATACGAAGACGGACGGAAAGACCAAAAAACCCGATAGCACAACTTCGAAGCCGGAAGCGGCGAAAGTCGAATCCTCAGCATCGACGAGTGAAGCAGACGGAGCGAGCGGTTCCGGCGGCAAGAAATCTTCCGCCCCTGGTCGCCCGCCCAGCTTTTTCTCCTGCGTTTCCAACGACGATTATCGCGCGGGATGGGATAAAATTTTCAGTTCCGGCGGGAAGAATTTGAAGCGCAAGCCGGTGCAACCGGCGGCGGTGAAACGCACTAAAATGCTGCCGGCGCGCATCACCCTGGACGCCGATGATCTCGATCCCGCAACCCGCGAACAACTGGAAGCCGTGTTTCGCCGGCACGCCAAGAAAAAACGCCTGAACTACGACAAGCTGTCGGTCAACGGACAAGTCAGCTGGAGATTATCCTGCCATATTTCCAGCAGTTGAGTGCTGGATCCAAGGCTGAATTGGGTGGCCTGCGCCCATCCATTGGCCCAGTTTCTCGGTAAGTCCAAAAAAGTTTTGGGGATAAGCCTGATCCGGGCGGAGCCCTCCCATAGCGAAGGCCCCGTGTGCCTTCCCCGGCGCGGCGCCGGGGCCCATGGCACCATTGCGTCCCAAGGGGGCTGCCTTAGGGGGTTGCGCCGGTGGTGGCCAAGTTCTATCACGACGCCATCATCCAGGGCTTCATTTTGCCCCGGCCCGGCGCCGGGGTTGCGGCAAGGAACATGACGCCGCGGGAATCTCGGGAAGCGGGCTCAGGGGGCGCGACGTAATGGAGAATTTCACGCCGTTGTCGGCGCTTGCGGGCGGCGCGCTCATGGGTCTCGGCGCGGTGGTTTTGCTGTGGCTCACCGGCCGCATCGCCGGGGTCAGCGGGATCATCGCCGGATTGTTGCCGCCGGGCCGGGGCGATGCTCTCTGGCGCTTGGCGTTTCTGGTGGGCCTGGTGGGCGGCGCGGCGATCTATCGCACCCTTGGCGGCCCCCTGCAGGTCCTGCAGTTCACCATGTCCACCTTCATGATAGTCATCGGCGGGCTGTTGGTGGGCCTCGGCGCGGGCCTGGCCGGCGGCTGCACCTCCGGCCACGGGATATGCGGCGTGGCCCGCGCCTCCAAGCGGTCGCTCTTAGCGCTCTCCGTCTTCATCCTCGCCGCCGGGCTCACCATCTACCTGATCCGCCACGTCCTGAGGGGCGGATGATGGCCCGCGCCGCCGCGGCCCTCGTCTCGGGCCTCCTGTTCGGCCTTGGTTTGGCGGTCTCGCAAATGGCGAACCCGGCCAAGGTGCTGGGCTTCCTGGACATCGCCGGGCGCTGGGACCCGAGCCTGGCGTTGGTGCTGGCCGCCGCCGCCGGGGTCGCCACCATCGGCTATCGAAGGGTGCTTTCCCGGCCCAAACCGGCCCTCGCCCCGGCCTTCAACCTGCCCCGGAAGACCGGGATCGACGCCAAGGCGGTGATCGGCGCCGCCCTGTTCGGCATGGGCTGGGGGCTCGCCGGCCTGTGCCCGGGCCCGGCCTTCGCCGCCCTGGCCTTCGGCCAGCTGGAAATCCTGTTCTTCATCGGCACCATGGGCCTCGGCCTCCACCTGGCCCGCCAGATGAACTGACCCCATGGCCCGCACGGAACCCCGCTACCGGCTTGGGGTCGATGTCGGCGGCACCCACACCGATCTGGTCCTGTTGGACACCGAGACCGGCACCATCGCCGTCGAAAAAATCGCCTCGACTCCGGCCAACCCGGCCGATGGCGTGCTCTGCGGCATCCGGCGGTTCCTGGATGGCGGCGTCGATCCCGCCGCCATTGGCTTTTTCGCTCACGGCACCACCATCACCACCAATGCGCTGTTGGAAATGCGCGGGGCCAAGGTCGGGCTGATGATCTCGGCCGGCTACAACGCCATCCAGGAAACCCAGACCCAGGCGCGCGACGGCAATCCCTTCGATTATTTCTACGACAAGCCTGCCCCCATCGCGCCCCAAAGCCGCACCGTCGAGATCCCCGAGCGCGTCAGCTACACCGGCGCCGTCCTGACCGCCCTCGACGAGGACGCCGTCGCCGCCGGAGCCAAGATGCTGGACGCCGCCGGGGTCGACGCCATCGCCGTCAATTACCTGTTTTCCTACATGTACCCGGCCCATGAGGGACGCACGGCCGAGATCATCGGCGACGTCGCGCCACGGGTCCATGTCTCGCTGTCGTCCGACGTCCTGCCCCGCATCCGCGAATGGCCCAGGCTGTCGACGACCCTGGTGAACGCCTATCTGGCGCCGGTGCTGACCCGCTACATCGCCGACCTCGCCCGGGGACTGGACTCCCTCGGCATCACCACGCCCCAGCGCTTCTTGATGCAGTCCAACGGCGGCGTCATGCCCTTCGCCGCGGCCATGGATGGGAAGAATACCGTCCATACCCTGCTCTCGGGCCCGGCCGCCGGGGCCCGGGCGGCGGCCTGGGTGGCGTCCGACGGCGGCGCGCGCGATTTGGTGACCCTCGACATGGGCGGCACCAGCGCCGACATCGCCTTCATCCAAGGCGGCGTGCCGCTGGAAGTCACCGAGGGCACCGTGGCGCGCCGCCAGGTGGATGTGCCGGCGCTCGACATGACCACCATCTCGGCCGGCGGCGGTTCCATGGCCAAGGTCGAGGCCGGCGGTTTCCTCACGGTCGGGCCAGAGAGCGCCGGCGCCGACCCGGGGCCGGCCTGTTACGGCCAGGGCGGCACCGCCCCCACCATCACCGACGCCGATCTCGCCTGCGGCCTGCTCAACCCCGATTATTTCCTGGGCGGCAGCCAGCGCCTCGAGCCCGGCGCCGCCGAACGGGCGCTGGAGACCGCCATCGCCCAGCCGCTGAACCTCTCGGTCCGCGAGGCCGCCGCCGGAATACGGCGCATCGTCGACGAGCGCATGGCCGACGAGGTGCGCGTTTTCGCCGCCAAGCGCGGGCTGGAGCCGCGCGATTTCACGCTGCTGCCGTTCGGCGGCGCCGGCGCGGTCCATGCCGCGGCGGTGGCGGGTGAGCTGGGCATCACCCGCATCCTGGTGCCGCCCCGGCCGGGCGCCTTTTCGGCGCTGGGCCTGCTGTGCGCCGACGTGGTCCATGATTTCATCCGCTCGGAACTGAAGCCCATGGCGACCCTCGACCCGGCCCATGGCGAGGCGCTGTTCGCCGAGCTGGAAGACCACGCCCGGGCCGAGCTCGCGGCCGAGGGCCTGGGCCAGGCCATTGCCACCATCACCCGGGAGCTCGACATGCGCTACGCCGGCCAGGGCTACGAGCTCCGGGTGTCCCTCCAAGGGCTGGGGGCGCTGGACCCGGCGGTGCTGGGCGAAGCGCGGACGCGTTTCCATGCCCGCCACCTTGAGATCCACGGCCACGCGGCACCGGAAAAAGAGGTGGAGGTGGTGAGCTACCGCGTCCGCGCCCATGTCTCGGTACCCAAGTTCGAGCCCCGCCAACGCGCCCGGCCGACCGGTCCCACCGACGCCAAGGCGGCGCTCAAGGGCCGGCGCATGGTCTGGTTCGACGGCTTGACCGGGGTGGAAGTGCCGATCTACGAGCGCGACCTTCTCGAGGTCGGCGCCACCTTGGCCGGCCCCGCCATCGTCGAACAGATGGACGCCACCACGGTGATCCCAAAGGGCTGGGGCGCCGTGGTCGACACTTACGGCAACCTGATCCTCGAAGCCGAGGGGGCGGCGCCATGATCGATCCCGTCACCGTCGAGATCATCCGCAACAAGATCGCCGGGCTGGTCGATGAAATGCATTATCATTTCTACCGCTCGGGCTATTCCACCATCATCAGGGAAACCCGGGACTTTTCCTGCGTCATCCTGGATGCCAGCGGCCGCCTCATCACGGCGCCGCCGATGTTCTTTCACGGCACCGTCTACCGCCATTTCTGCGGCCGCGTGCTGGAGATATACGGCGCCGAGCACATGGCGCCGGGCGACGTTTTCGTTTCCAACCACCCCTACGAGGCGGGCCTGCCCCACGTGTCGGACATGGGCTTCGTCGCCCCCATCTTCGCCGCCGGGCGGCTGATCGGCTTTTCCGGGTCGATCGCCCACAAGGCCGACGTGGGCGGCGCGCAGCCCGGCTCGACCTCGGCCACGGCGACGGAGATTTTCCAGGAAGGGCTTTTGCTGCCGCCGGTCAGAATCGAGGCCGCGGGCATTGCCAACGCCGACCTCCACCGCCTGATCGCCGCTAATTCGCGCCAGCCCGACCTGGTGGCGGGCGACATCGCGGCGCAGATCGCCGCCACCCGCCTAGGCGTTTCGCGCACCCAGGCGCTGGCCGACCGCTTCGGCGCCGATCGGATCAGCGGCGCCTTCGCCGCCATCCTGGACGGCGCCGCCCGCGACCTCGGGGCCGCCATCGGCGCCCTGCCCGACGGCGCGCATAGTGCCCGGGGGTTCATGGATTCCGACGGCGTCGAGCGCGACCGGCCGATCCTCATGGCGGTGACAGTGACGGTGGCGGGCGACCGCGTGGCGTTCGATTTCACCCAATCGGGCGCCCAGGCCAAGGGCCCCATCAACCTGCGCCCCTCCATGGTCGAGGCGTGTTGCTTCTATTCCCTGATCGGCTGCCTGGGGCCGGACTTGCATTTCAACGACGGCTGCCGCGACCAGGTGGATTTCATTTACGCGCCCGACACCATCACCAACGCGCGCCCTCCGGCGCCGGTCTCAAGCTACCAGATGGCCAACCTGAAACTGGTGGACGTGATCCTCGACGCCCTGGCCCGCTTCCGGCCTGGGCGCGCCATCGCCAACAGCGGCTCGTCGGGGGCGCTGGGCATCAATTGGGGGGCCGGCGCGCGGCCAGGCCAGGCCAGCCTGCAATACGAAATCCTCGGCTCGGCCTACGGCGCCGGGGCCGGCCACGACGGCGCCAGCTGCACCGCGACGCACTTATCCAACCTCCACGTCACGCCCATCGAGATCCTGGAATCCGAATTCCCCTGCCGGGTGACCAAATTTTCCCTGATCCCCGATTCCGGCGGCGCCGGCACATCGCGCGGCGGGCTTGCCTTCCGGCGCGGCTATGAATTGCTCGCCGACGGCACCGTCATGCGGCGCTACGACCGGGCCATTTTCCCGCCCGACGGGATTAACGGCGGGGCGCCCGGACGGGCCAGCCGCTTCGTCATCCGCGCCGGCACCGCGGCCGAAGAGGAAACCCCCGCCTCGGGCCGGTTCGAATTGAAGGCGGGGGAGCGATTCTATTTGGAATCCGCGGGCGGCGGCGGCTGCGGCGATCCCAAGTTGCGCCCGCCCGAGCTGATCGCCCGCGACATCGCCGAGGGCTACGTGACGCTGGAGGCCGCCAAGCGGGACTACGGGTACGAGGGCTGAACCGCCCTCCCCCTCACTCGGCGGCGGTGTTCCTGCGCATGGCGTTGAGGTGTTCGACCACCTCTTCCACGTGCATCACGTCGGCGTATTTGTGGTGCAGGTCGAACAGGTTGACCTTGTGGGATAGGTCCGAGCGGTCGAAGGTGCATTCCTCGACGATGGTGGTGTGAAAGCCGTTGGAATAGCCGTCCACCACCGAGGCGCGCACGCAGCCCGAGGTCGATTCGCCCAGCGCGATCAGCGAGCGGATGCCGAGCTTGGTGAGATGGGCGATCAAGGGCGTGCCGAAGAAGGCCGAGGCGCGTTCCTTGTAGATCACCAACTCGCCTTCGGCGGGCGCCAGTTCGTCGATGATGTCGTAGGAGTCCTCAGCGGCGGGGTTGGCGTTGCGGTGGGTGGAGCGCACGGGCCCGGTATTGACCCGCCTGGTGGTGTAGATCACCGGCACGCCGGCGGCGCGGGCGGCGGCCAGCACGCGCTGGGTCGGTTCCACCGCGGCCCAGGCTTTCTCGCCGCACGAGCCGGGGTGTTCGCGGTTGGCCTCGAGGACCGGCTTGGCGCCGCCGCGATAGGCGCTCTTGTAAAGGTCGATGGCGAGCACCGCGGGCTTTTCGCCGACGAAGGTCTCGCGCTCGTAGGACTTGTAAATTTCGCGAAGGTCGTCGTCGATGACGTCCCGCCAACAATGGTCTTCGAAGCCGCCGCTCATGGAATCCTCCCGTGTGCCGTAATCGCCTCCGATTAGACCCGAAGGCACGCAGCCAAGTCAACGCACGCCGGGAATTCCCCTAGCCGCCTCGGCCAAGCTCGTGTAGGTATTCGCCATCGGGAATTTCAAGGCCCGGGCCCAATACGCGCGGCGTCTCGGGGGCGCCGCCAACCACCCAGGGAGAGAACTCATGGCAAAAAAGGCGGCATTGAACGTAGGATTCGTCGGCCTCGGCGAGATGGGCGGCCAGATGGCCCGCAACGTGGTCGAAAAAAGCGACGGGCGGTTCGAAGTGTTCGGCTTCGACCTCATGAAGAAGGCCATGAACGCGGCCAAAAAAGACGGCATCCGCCCCACCCGCAGCCTCAATGAGCTGGCCAAGAAATGCGACGTCATCATCGTCATGGTCGGCTTCGACCACCAGGTCCGCCAGGTGGTCACCGACGTCTCCAAGGTGGGCAAGAAGGGCGCCGTCATCGTCATCACCGCCACCTCCCACCCCGACATGGTGCGCGAATGCGCGACCATCGCCAAGGTGCGCGGCATGGGCGTCATCGACGCGCCGGTCTGTTACGGGCTCGACGGGGCGCGCAACGGCACCCTGGTCTCCACCGTCGGCGGCGCCAAGCGGGACTACAACTTGGCGCGCCCGGTGCTGGAATGCTATTCCCGCGCCGCCCCCCATCTCGGCGAATTGGGCGCCGGCGAGATCGGCAAGACCTGCAACAACATGCTGCACTGGGCGGCCTGTGTCGCCAATTACGAGGTGATCCTGCTGGCCAAGGCCTACGGCATCGACGGCCAGGCCATGCGCGAGACCCTGATCAACTGCCCGGGCAACAACGGCACCCTGGAACGCTGGGACGGCACCCGGTTCACCTGGCAGGAGAAAGACCTGGACATTGCCCTCGACCTCGCCCAGAAGCGCAAGGTGCTGCTGCCCCTGTTCGGCCAGATCGACCAGTTGATCAAGTTGTTCCATGCCGATGACGTGGCCGAGCTTCTCTACAAGAAGAAGTCCCATTACCTGGGCAGGGAATACGTCGGCAGGCCGATCTCGGCCAAGGATTAGGCCGCGCCGCGCCGGGTGGCGCCCGGTCGCCTGGGTGTCGTTATAATCGCTGCCGGCGCAGAATTTTCAGGGGGACCCGGCCGCACCGGCCGGTCTCCCTGAATTCACGGGCTTTTTTGAGGGCGATGCGTTCAAGGGTGGTGAACCAGACGATCTTGTATTTGTCGCGTTGGGCGGGCCGTTCGCCGACCACCGTGCACATTCCCGTCGCCTTCCATTTGATGATGTAATGGGTGGGTGCGTAAGCCTCCGGCGTCGCGGCACCCCAGAGGACGCCGCCGACCACCACGGTGCCCAGTGCCGCCAGTACCGCCAACCGATGCCGGGACCACCGGTAGGCGATGATAGACTTGATTGCCCGCCAATCCATTGTCACTCCCTTTGCGCGCAATATAGGGCCTTGGCCCGGCATGGCACCCCAAATCGATTCGCATTTGCGGCAAAACGCGAAGGTCGCGGACGGGGCCCCGCCCCTGGGCCAGTCAAACGGCCGGCCAGACGGGCAGCCAACCGGCCAGTCAAACGGCCAGTCAAACGGATTGTGTCGCCGGCAAGAACGCTTTAAAAAATCAAGCCATGACCATGACCCTGACCGGCCGCACCGCGGAACAAGAGGCCGCCGCCAAAGACACCGCCAAGATTTTGGTCGATATCGGCGCCGTGAATTTCCGGCCCGAGGATCCCTATATCCTCACCTCGGGCCGGGCCAGCCCGGTCTATATCGATTGCCGCAAGCTGATTTCCTTCCCCGAGCAACGCGCCCGGGTGATCGGCCATGCCGCCCGGGCCATTGCCGGCGCGGCGTCCGACAAGCCGGTCGAGGCCGTGGCCGGGGGCGAAACCGCGGGCATTCCCTATGCCGCTTGGATTTCCGACAAGATGGGCCTGCCCATGCTCTACGTGCGCAAGCAACCCAAGGGCTTCGCCCGCATGGGCCAGATCGAGGGCGAGATGGCGGCAGGCTGCCATGTCCTGTTGGTGGAGGACATGGCCACCGACGGGGGCTCCAAGGTCAACTTCATCAACGCCATCCGCAAGGCCGGCGGCAGCATCGACCGGGTGTTCGTGGTGTTCTATTACGGCATCTTTCCCGAGGCCCTGACGACCATGGACGACCTCGGGGTGAAGCTGGTCTGGCTGGCCGTCTGGTCGGACATCATCGACCTCGCCGAGGAACGCCAAACCTACCCGCCCGAGCTGATCGCCGAAGTGCGGGCCTATCTCGACGATCCCCATGGCTGGTCCGCGGTCCACGGCGGCAAGGGTGCCTGAGTCCCGGGCGCGCCCGGAGCAGGGCGGCGGGAGGCAACGGTGATGACACCGCGCGCCTTGCGGCATTGGGCGATCCTCGCGGTGCTGGCCGGGGGCCTGGGGCTGGCCGCCTGCGGCGAACCGGAGCGCCGCCGCGACACCCTGGTCATCGGCATGACCCAGTACCCGTCGACCCTCAACCCCAATATCGATTCCATGCTGGCCAAGACCTATGTACTGGCCATGACGCGGCGGCCCTTCACCCACCACGACGCCGACTGGAACCTGGTCTGCGCTTTGTGCGAGACCTTGCCGACCCTGGAAAACGGGCTCGCGGTGCCGGAGCCGCTGGCCAACGGCAAGCAGGGCGTGGCGGTGACCTACACCATCAAACAAGGCGCCACATGGGGCGACGGCACGCCGGTCACCACCAAGGACGTTCTGTTCACCTATGAGGTGGGCAAGCATCCCGCCAGCGGCGTCGCCGATGGCGAGCTTTACCGCCGCATCCTCAGGATCGACGTCAAGGACGCGCGCACCTTCACCCTCCATCTCGACCGCCTCACCTTCGATTACAACGCCATCAATAATTTCCAGTTGCTGCCCGCCCATATCGAGAGGGCCAATTTCAAGGACCCCAAGGAATACCGCAAGCGCACCGCCTACGATGCCGACAGCACCAACCCCGGCCTCTATTTCGGGCCCTATCGCATCACCGAAAAGAAAATCGGCTCGCGCATCGTCCTGGAGCGCAACCCCACCTGGTGGGGGAAAAAGCCCTATTTCAAAAAGATCGTCGTGCGGATCATCGAAAAAACGGCGGCCCTGGAAGCCAACCTCCTGTCGGGATCCATCGACTACATCGCCGGAGAGCTTGGGCTGCTGCTCGACCAGGGCCTGGCCTTCGAAAAGCGCCACGGCAAGGATTTCAACATCCAGTTCAAGCCGGGCTTGGTGTACGAGCATATCGACCTCAACCTGGAAAACCCGTTCCTCAAGGACCGGCGGGTCCGCGTCGCCCTGATCACCGCGCTGAACCGCGAAGAGCTGTCTTCGAAGCTCTTCGACGGGCGCCAGCCGGTCGCCGATTCCTTCGTCCACCCGCTCGACTGGATTCATGCCAAGGGGACCCCGCGCTATCGTTATGACCCGGCGCGCGCCGATCGGCTTCTCGACGCCGCCGGTTGGGCCAAGCGCGACGCCGATGGGTTCCGCATCAACGCCAAGGGCCAACGGCTCAGGTTCGAACTGATGACCACGGCGGGCAGCCGCACCCGCGAACTGGTGCAGCAAATCCTGCAAAGCCAGTGGCGCAAGGCCGGCATCGACATCCGTATCCGCAACGAACCGGCGCGGGTTTATTTCGGCGAGACCGTGACCAAGCGCAAGTTCAAGGCCATGGCCATGTTCGCCTGGCTGTCGGCGCCCGAAAGCGTGCCGCGCCTGACCCTCCATTCGAGCCAGATCACCACCGCCGCCAATAACTGGTCGGGGCAAAACTACACCAGTTACAAAAACCCCGAGGTGGACAAGCTGCTGGATGCCATAGAGATCGAATTGGACCGCGCCAAAAGGCGCGTGCTTTGGGCCCGGCTGCAGATGCTCTACGCCCGGGATCTGCCCGTCCTGCCGCTTTTCTTCCGCGCCGATCCCTTCATCATTCCCAAATGGCTCAAGGGCATCCGGCCGACCGGGCATCAGGACCCCACCACCTTGTGGGTCGAGCACTGGCGGGCGGAGCAACCCTGATGGCCCGGGGACGGCCAAAAGAACTGCTTGCGGCGGGCGGGTGGGCCGGTAAGCTGGCGTTCCAGGTTCAAAGAGGATAAGAGCAGGCGATGGAACCAAGGCGACGGCTCAGCGATAAGATCATCGAGGCCCATGGCCAAGCATGCACGGAAGGCAAACTGGAGGTCGCCCAATGCCTCCTCCAGGCGCTTGAGGTCGACCTCACCGCCTTCGGCGGCGGGGTGAGCGACAAGCGCCAGAACACCGAAATGCTGGAGGCCGCCTATGGATGCCACCAGGCGGCCAAAGACGCCGCGAAGACCTAGCGGATCGCCGCCCTGCCGGTGCCCCATCGCCAATTGCCAGCCGCCTAGAAAGCACGGGTTCTGCGCCTCTCGGCCGCGGCGTTTCCCCGCGCCCCGCCGATCATGAGCAGCGCAAGCGCAGCCCCCAATAGCGCCTCCGCGCCGGTTCTCACGGTCCGCGATCTCGAGGTCACTTTTCCCACGCCCCAGGGGCCGCTGCGGGCGGTCGCGGGGATCAGCTATTCCATCGACCCGGGACGGACCTTGGGGGTGGTCGGCGAATCGGGCTGCGGCAAGTCGGTAAGCGCCCTTGCCGTGCTCGGCCTGGTGCCGCCCCCGGGACGGGTGACCGGCGGCACCATCTGGCTGGGCGCCCTGGAGGTGACGGCGATGGACGAGGACGCGCTTCCCGCGATCCGCGGCGAACGCGTGTCCATGATCTTCCAGGAACCGATGACGGCGCTCAACCCGGTGCTATCGGTGGGCGAGCAGATCGCCGAGGCCTGGACCCTGCACCGCGCGGGCCCGGCGGCGGACGCCCGGGAGGCGGCGCTGACCATGCTCGAGCGGGTGCGTATCCCCAACCCCGTCGAGCGCTACGCAAACTACCCGCACCAGATGTCGGGCGGCATGCGGCAGCGGGCGATCATCGCCATGGCGCTCGCCTGCGGGCCCGAACTTCTGATCGCCGACGAGCCGACCACGGCGCTGGACGTCACCATCCAGGCCCAGATCATCGAGTTGATGATGGAAATGCAGGCCGAGTTCGGCATGGCCATCCAGTTCATCAGCCATAACCTGGGGGTGGTGTCGGAGATCGCCGACGACGTCATGGTCATGTATGGGGGCCATATCGTCGAGATGGCGACCGCGGAACAGATCTTTTCCAACCCCCGCCATCCCTACACCCGGGCCTTGATGGAAACGGTGCCCCGCCTGGGCGCCCGGGCAAGACGCCTGCCGACCATCCCGGGAACCGTGCCCGACATCCTCGATCTCCCGCCGGGCTGCGCTTTCTCGGATCGCTGTCCCTTGGCCGACGAGAATTGCCGGCAGGCCGCACCCGCCCTGGAAGACCTTGGCGGCGGGCATCTCGCCGCCTGTTTCAAGGCCCCCAAGGACAGCCCATGAGCGCGCCGGAACACCGGGCGACGGAACCGCTTCTCGAGGTCCGGGATCTGGTCAAGCACTTCACCATCGGCGGCAAGGGGATGTTCGCCCGGGCATCGGGCCGGGTCCAGGCGCTCAACGGGGTGAGCTTCACTATCGGCCCCGGAGAGACCCTGGCCCTGGTCGGCGAATCGGGCTGCGGCAAGACCACCGCGGCCCGGGTCATCGCCCGGCTGTACCGCCCGGATTCGGGGGTTGTCCGGTTCAAGGGCATGGATATGGCGACGCTCAAGGGCGGGAAACTCAAATCCGCGCGCCGCGCCCTGCAGATGGTGTTCCAAGACCCGTACGGCTCGCTCAACCCACGCCTGCCGATCGGCGCCGTCATCGGCGAACCGCTCAAGATTCATGGGGTCGGCAGGGCAGCGGAGCGGCGCCAGCGGGTCGCCGACGTGATGGTCCAGGTGGGCCTCAACCCGGGCGACGCCGACCGCTACCCGCATCAGTTTTCGGGCGGCCAGCGCCAACGCATCGCCATCGCCCGGGCCCTGGTGCTGGAGCCCGAATTGATCATCGCCGACGAACCCTTGTCGGCCCTCGACGTCTCGATCCAGAGCCAGATCCTCAATCTCCTGAAGGACATCCAAGAAGATCGCGGCCTGGCCTTCTTGTTCATCACCCACGACCTCGCCGTGGTCAATTATTTCGCCGACCGGGTGGCGGTCATGTATCTCGGCCATATCGTCGAGATCGCCCCACGCGCCGCGCTGTTTGCCGCCCCGCGCCATCCCTACAGCCAGGCGCTGATCGACGCCATCCCGGTGCCGGGCGGGGGCAAGCGGCGGTTGGGCACGGCCACCGCCGGGGACGTTCCCAACCCGACATCGCCGCCCTCGGGATGCCCGTTCCATCCCCGCTGCGCCAGGGCCACCGGGACCTGCCGCGAGACCATGCCGGCGCTCGTCGATGTGCCGGGCCCTGGGCCGGGCCAGGGGGAGCACAAGGTCGCCTGCCATCATCCCCTGGAGGACGGGCCCCTGGAGGACGGCGCCGGCCCGGCGGCGGGAGCGCCCCAACCATGACCCGCTATGTGATGGGCCGGCTGGTGGAATCGGTGATCGTGCTGGTGATTATGTCCTTCGTGATCTATGCCCTGATCGGGCTGATGCCGGGCGACCCCATCGATCTCATGATCCAGTCGGACCCCAGGCTGACCCCGGCCGACGCCGCCCGCCTGCGCGCCGTCTACGGTCTCGACAAGCCTTTGGTGGAACGCTACCTCCACTGGGCCACGGCGGCCCTTTCCGGGGATTTCGGCCATTCACGGCTCTACGTCCGCCCGGTGCTCGAAGTGATGCCGGACTTTCTGCTCAACACCTTCAATCTGATGGGCCTCACCTTCGTGATCTCGATCGTCATCGCCGTGCCCGTGGGGGTTTATGCGGCGTTGCGCCAGCATTCGGCGGGGGACTACGCCATCAACCTGGCCTGCTTCGCCGGCATCTCGGTTCCCATCTTCTGGCTAGCGCTGATGCTGATCATCCTCTTTGCGGTGCTGATACCGGTGCTGCCGGCCTCGGGCGTGTCGTCGATCGGCGGCGGCGGCTTCCTCGACCACGCGCGACACCTGGTGCTGCCGGTGGTCACCTTGACGATCTTTTCCGTCGGCTCCTACACCCGCTTCATGCGTGCCTCGACCATCGAAGTGATGCGCCAGGATTACATCCGCACCGCCTTCGCCAAGGGCGCCAGCCGTAATCGGGTGGTGGTGCGCCACGCCCTCAGGAACGCGCTCCTTCCCGTGGTGACGATCATCGCGTTGTCCTTCGGCACGCTGTTTTCCGGGGCCTTGATCACCGAAACCATGTTCGCCTACCCCGGCATGGGCAAGCTGATCTACGATTCTATCATGGGCAACGATTTCAACATGGCCCTGGTGGCGTTGCTGTTCGCCACCCTTGTGACCCTGCTCGCCAACCTCGCCGCCGATATCGCCTATGCCTGGCTCGACCCCCGAATTTCCTACAAAAGCGGCGGAGGGTCGCCCCGATGAACGCCGCCCACCACGCCATGACCAGGACGGGCGGCGCGGCGCGGGGCGTGTGGTCGCTGTTTTTCCACCGCCTTGGCGCCCATCGCCTGGCGGTCGGCTCGGCGGTGTTCCTGGCGGTTCTCGGGGTTTTGGCCTTCGCCACCCCCGCCATCGAGGCGGTTCTCGGCGTCGATGCCAATCTTGTCGATCTCTCCCAGCGCTTCCAGGGGCCGTCGCGCGCGCATCTCCTGGGCACCGACGAGTTGGGCCGGGACCTGGCTGCCCGCCTGCTTTACGGCGGCCAGGTGTCGTTGTTCGTCGGCCTGGTCGCGGCCCTGGCCTCGGCGGTGACCGGCACCGTGATCGGCTTGCTCGCGGGCTATTACGGGGGCAAGCTGGATGCGCTTCTGATGCGTCTCACCGATGGCGTCATCGCGCTGCCGCTGTTGCCGCTGCTGATCGTGCTGGCGGCGCTCGACCTCGAAAAACTGGGGCTGCCCGAAAGCGTGGTCCAGGATCCCAATATCAGCCTCTATCGCATCATCGTCATCATTTCCCTGGTGGGCTGGACCACGGTGGCGCGCCTGGTGCGGGCGGCGGCGTTGAGCGTGCGCGAAATGGATTACGTGCTCGCCGCCACCGCCGCCGGCGCCGGCGGGCCGCGCATCATGGCGGTGCATATCCTGCCCAACGTGATCTCGCCGATCATCGTCGCCTCCACCTTGTCGGTGGGCAACGTGATCCTTTTGGAATCGGTTCTGAGCTTCCTGGGCCTTGGCATCCAGCCGCCCATCGCCAGCTGGGGCAACATGCTGACCGGCGCCCAGGAGCTGATCTGGTCGAGCCCGGAACTGGCGTTCTATCCCGGCATGCTGATCTTCGTGACGGTGATCGCCTTCAATTTCCTCGGCGACGGCCTTCAGGACGCCATGGACCCGCGCGCCATGGAAGGATAGCCGGAGCGTGCCCTAGCGGGACATGAAGACCGGCACCGTCATATTCGCCAGGATGTGCCGGGTGGTGCCGCCGAACACCAGCTCCCTCAAGCGGAAGCTGCCATAGGAGCCGATCACCATCATGTCGGCATTGAAGGCCTGGCATTGGGCGATCAATTCGTCGCCCACCGTCTTGCGGTCGGCAGTCACCTCCACCACCTCGCCCTTGACGCCGTGGCGCGCGAGATGGGTGGCGATATCGGCGCCGGGCAACTCGCCGTGGCCCATGACCCCCTTCTTCGGATTGATCACCATGATGCGGACCTCGTCGGCGTCGGCCAGGATGGACAGGGCGTCGTTGGTGGCCCGTGCCGCCGCCCGGCTTGCGTTCCAGGCAAGAAGCACCCGGCGCGCGACGGTGTCCGGCGGGTCTTCATAGGGAACGACGATGGCCGGCCGGCCGACGTCGACGACCACATGGTCGGGAAGCTCGGGCGCGGCGCCGGCGTCGAGCCGGCCCGGAATACGCTGGCCCAACACCGTCAGGTCGGCATAGCGCGCATGGAGCACGACCATTTCCGGCACCGCCCCCTCGACCTGGCGCCATTCGGCGGCGATGCCCGCGCGGGCGACCTTCTCATCGAACAGGCGTTTGGCTTCCTCGGCCGATTCGCGCATGAAGCGGTCATGGGCCTCGATCAGCTCGGGGCCGAGGTCGGCCTCGGTATATTGGTGAATGGGCGCCACCGCCACCACGTAGATGGCGGCGAGATGGGCATCATGGGTCTGGGCGAGACGGATGGCGTAGTCGAGCCGTCCCGCCGCAGAAGGCGAAGAATCGATGTGGACGAGGATGTCTTTCAGTGTCATGACCCGAACCTTATTTATTCTTGCGGTTGCCGCGAATGCGTTGTCCTCAGGGTTTCCTCTCCATCGCCCCCGAAGGGAGCATGCCCGTAGTCCCCGAAGGGAGCATGCCCATCGCCCCCGCAAGGTGCATGATTTGGTGAAGCATAAGCCCAAGCACGGCATCAAGGCCAGCACCAGTTGCGGCCCACCCTTGTCGGGGCCGAGGTTTTAGGCTAGTGCACTAGCTTGGCGTAAATCGATCGAAGGGGTTGCCATGGCGGCGGACGGCGGCGCACCAACCATCTGGCCCGTTCTCATGGCGGGCGGCACCGGAACCCGGCTCTGGCCCGCCTCCCGGGAGTTGTTCCCCAAGCAGTTCATGGCGCTCACCGGAGACGCCACCATGCTGGAGGATACCGCGCGGCGGCTCTCCGGCCCGCTGTTCGGGCCGCCGGTGGTGCTCTGCAATGACGAACACCGGTTCATCGCCGCCGAGCAGCTCCGTGCCGCCGCCATCGAACCGGCGGCCATCATCTTAGAGCCGGTCGGCCGGAATACCGCGCCGGCGGCGGCGGTGGCGGCTCTCTACCTGGTGCAACGGGATGCCGAGGCGGTCATGCTGCTGGCCCCCGCCGATCACGTGATCGCCGATGGGCCGGGTTTGATCAAGGGGATCGGGATGGCGCTTCCCGCCGCCCTGGGCGGCTCCCTGGTCACCTTCGGAATACCTCCGGACCGGGCCGAGACCGGTTACGGCTATATCGAGCGAGACCAGCACGTGATGGTCACCGAAGACGTATCCGCGGTGGCGAGGTTCACCGAAAAACCCGATGCGGACAAGGCGCGCGAATTCCTGGCGTCAGGCCATCATTATTGGAACAGCGGGATTTTCCTGATGCGCGCCGCCACCTATCTTGCGGAATTGGAACGCTTCGCGCCGGACATCCCCGCCGCCGCGAGAAGCGCGCTGGAAAATGCCCATGCCGACCTTGATTTCCTGCGCCTCGACCGCGCCGGTTTCGAGGCGGCGCCCAATATCTCCATCGATTACGCGGTGATGGAGCCCACCGACAAGGGCGCCGTGGTGCCCTTGGATATCGGCTGGTCGGATGTCGGCTCCTGGGCGGCGCTGTGGGAGTTGGGCGACAAGGACGACACCGGCAACGTGTTGCACGGCGATGTCGAGGCCCTTCGGGTCAGCGATTGCTATCTTCGGTCCGACAAGGGGCTGCTGGCCGTGGTGGGGCTCGACGACATGGTCGTGGTGGTCACCGACGACACCGTGCTGGTGACCCGAAAGAACGCATCCCAGGAGGTCAAGACCCTGGTCGAACGGCTGCGGGACGCGGGCCGCAGCGAGCCGGTGACCCACACCACCACCTATCGGCCCTGGGGCAGTTTCCGTAATATCGATGCCGGGGCGGGCTTTCAGGTCAAACGCATCACGGTCAAGCCCGGCGGGTGCCTCAGCCTGCAAAAGCACGCCCGGCGCGCCGAACACTGGGTGGTGGTGGTGGGAACGGCCACCGTCACCCGGGGCGAGGAAGTGGTCGAGCTTCACGCCAACCAATCCACCACTATCCCCATCGGCATGGCCCATCGGCTGGAAAACCGCACCCAAGAAGACCTGCACCTGATCGAGGTGCAGTCGGGCGACTACCTGGGCGAGGACGACATCGAGCGCATCGAGGACATCTATGGCCGATCCTGATCCCGGCGCCGGCGGAGCGCCCAATAGCCTTGGCGCGCGGGACCGCGCCACCTTGTTGCACCCCTACACCGATCTCCGCGCCCATGAGCGCGCCGAACCCCTGGTGATCACCCGGGGCGAGGGGGTCTATGTCTTCGACGACCAGGGCCAGGGTTACCTCGAAGCCATGGCGGGGCTGTGGTGCGCCAGCCTGGGATTTTCCGAGCACCGGCTAGCCGCCGCGGCCGAGCGCCAATTCGCCACCCTGCCCTTCTATCATCTGTTTACCGGGAAATCCCATCCCCCGGCCATCGAGCTCGCCGAGCGCCTGCTCGACATGGCGCCGGCACCCTTCGCCCGGGTGTTCTTCGCGAATTCCGGGTCCGAGGCGGTCGACAGCGCCATCAAGCTCACCTGGTACGCCAACAATGCCCTGGGCCGGCCCCATAAGAAGAAGATCATCGCCCGAAAGCGCGCCTATCACGGGGTGACCATCGCCGCGGCGTCGCTCACCCATCTGCCGGTCAATCAGGTCGGCTTCGACCTGCCCCTTGGCCCCATGCTGGCCACCGATTGCCCGCATTTCTACCGCGAGGGCAAACCGGGAGAGAGCGAAGAGGACTTTGCCCAACGCCTGGCCGACTCTCTCGATAAGCTGATCGAGGCGGAAGGACCGGACACCGTCGCCGCCTTCATCGCCGAACCGGTGATGGGCGCGGGCGGTGTCATCGTCCCGCCGGCGGGCTATTTCGACCGCATCCAGCCGGTGCTGAAGAAGCACGGCGTCTGGCTCATCGCCGATGAGGTGATCTGCGGCTTCGGGCGCACGGGCAAGATGTTCGGCTGCGAGACGTTTGCCATCAAGCCCGACATGATGGTGCTGGCCAAGGCGCTGTCGGCCGGCTATGCGCCGATCTCGGCATTGTTGATCAGCGCCGAGATTTACGACGCCATCGCCGATCAAAGCGCCCAGGTGGGAAGCTTCGGCCACGGCTTCACCACTTCGGCCCACCCCATATGCACGGCGGTGGCGCTGGAGACGCTGAGGATTTACCAGGAGCGCGATATCCTGGCGCGGGTGCGGGAAACGGCGCCTCTCCTGCAAGCGGGCCTGCGCACCTTCGCCGATCACCCACTGGTCGGCGAGGTGCGCGGAATCGGCCTCATCGGCGCCGTGGAGTTAGTCGCCGACAAGGCCAGCCGCGCGCCTTTCGAGCCAACCGGCCGAATGGGGCCGGCGCTCGCCCGGGCGGCACAGGACCAAGGGTTGATGGTTCGCGCCATGGGGGATTCGATCGCCTTTTCGCCGCCGCTGACCATCACCGGGCGCGAGGTGCAAGAGCTTCTCGACCGGTTCGAGCGCGCGCTCAAGGCAATCTCGCGGCAATCTCATGGCCTGGGGGCGGCACCGCCCGCGCAGTAGGCCGATCAAGGGGTTGCGCCCGGAATTCAGCAATTGTTAAGCATAAGATGGGAGCATCGGACGATGGCGCGGTGTCACTAGCGAATCGCCGCCGCCTTATGTTAGTGTTCCCAACTTGATCGGGACCCATCGCCCCGTGGGAGCACCAATGGACTACGATAGATATTTCGCGGATGCGCTCCGCAAACTCAAGACCGAAGGCAACTACCGAGTGTTTGCCGACCTCGAACGCACGGCTGGCGACTTTCCCAGGGCGGTGCTCCACATCGACGGAACCTGCCGGGACGCGGTGGTCTGGTGCTCCAACGACTACCTGGGCATGGGCCAGCACCCCGACGTGATCGATGCCATGACCAAGGCGTTGCAAAAATCGGGGGCCGGGGCCGGCGGGACGCGCAACATCTCGGGCACCAACCACAACCACGTTTTGTTGGAAGCGGAGCTCGCCGACCTCCACGGCATGGAAGGCGCGCTGATTTTCACCTCTGGCTATATCTCCAACGACGCGACCCTGTCGACGGTGGCGCGCCTGCTGCCTGGTTGCATCATTTATTCCGATGCCCTCAATCATGCCTCCATGATCCAAGGCATCCGCCACTCCGGGGCGGCCAAGCGCATCTTCCGGCACAACGACGTGGAACACTTGGCCCAGCTCGTCGCCAACGACGACCCCGACGCGCCCAAGCTGATCGCCTTTGAATCGGTCTATTCCATGGACGGCGACATCGCGCCCATTGGCGAAATCTGCGACGTCGCGGATAAGGCGAAGGCGCTCACCTATCTCGACGAGGTTCACGCCGTCGGCATGTACGGGCCGCGCGGCGGCGGCATCGCCGAACGCGACGGCATCATGGACCGCCTCTCCATCATCGAAGGGACGCTGGCCAAGGCGTTCGGCGTGATGGGCGGCTATATCACCTCCTCGGCGGCGGTGATCGACGCGGTGCGAAGTTTCGCGCCGGGATTCATCTTCACCACCGCGCTGCCGCCGGCGGTGGCGGCGGGCGCGCTTGCCAGCGTGCGCTACCTCAAGGGCTCCAACACCGAACGCCAACGCCACCAGGAACGGGCGGCGACCCTCAAGAGGCTGCTGCGCGAAGCCGACCTGCCGGTGATGAATTCCCAAAGCCACATCGTGCCGGTGCTGGTGGGCGATCCCAGGATGTGCAAGCTGGCCTCCGACGAATTGATCGCCCGCCACGGCATTTATATCCAGCCCATCAACTATCCGACGGTGCCGCGCGGCACGGAACGGCTGCGCATCACGCCGACCCCGTTCCATGACGACGACCTGATGGGCGCGTTGGTGCACGCGCTTTCCGACGTCTGGTCCCGGCTGGAAATCTGCACCCGGCCGTCGGCCGCCTGAGACCCGTCACCACCGGGAGAGAGCGACCCGCATGTATCCAGACCATTCCCTGATGCCCAAGGAGGCCGTGCATCTGGCGGCTTTGGGAATCCTTGCGGAAGGTCCCAGGACCTATGCCGACCTCGCCGCCGTGGTCCGCGACTTCACCTCCCACGTGGTGGGGCCCAATTTGGATTTGATGGGCACCTCCATCCAACTGCTGTCCTTCGAGGGCCTGATCGCCGCAAAGGAGGGCATGGGCCAGTCCCAGGTGCTGGCTCCCGACGCCATGCTTTCGATCACCGATGCCGGCCACACCCAGCTCAAGAACCTGTTGCTCGCCTCGGTGCGGACGCCGTTCAACGACCTCAACAAGCTCGTGGTCGCCCTCAAGATGAGGCTTTTCAACCTTCTCGACGATGCCGAGCGCCAAGCCCAAATCGAGGTCATCACCGCCGCGCTCCGCAGCGAGTCGGCGCGCCTCGCGCTGCTCCGCCAACGGCGCGCGGAGGAAACCGACGGCGCCGATACCCTGGTCCATTGGCTCGATCACGACCTGTCCCAGATCGAGGATTCCCTGGTCTGGTTCGAATCCTTGACCGCCGCATCCTAGGGCCCATTCCGGCAATTCCCCTGGACCGCTATTCCCCGCTCGCCTAAGGTTGCGCTCGGCCTCAGCCGGCGCGATCCCGCACCGGCCGCGGGGTCTGATGGCGACCCGGCACGACCGTCGCCGGCATTGAGAAAGCGCCCGTCCATGGCAGACCCCGCGGCAGACCCCGCCAGCTTTGCCCAACCGCGCCGCCGGCGGACCCTGGCGGGCCGCACCTTGGCGGTACTGGCGGCGCTGCTGGTGGTGGCGGCCGCGGCGCCGCGCGCCGAGGCCCAGGAAAAGGTCGATCTCGAGTTGATCCTCATGGTCGACGGCTCGGGCAGCATCGACGACGACGAGTTCATCCTGCAAAGGCTGGGCTACGCCAAGGCGTTCCGCAACCCCCGCGTCGCCGCGGCCATCCGCAACGGGCCGCGCCGCAAGATCTCGGTGTCCTACGTGGAATGGACCGGACCATTCCTGCAGGTGCCCATCATCGATTGGACCGTGCTTCACGACAAAGCCTCCATAGAAGCCTTCGCCACCCGGTTGGAGATCGGCCCGCGCGAACTCTACACCGGCGGCACGGCGGTGGGCAACGCCATCCTCTATGGGGCGCAGTCCATCAAATTCAACACCTTCGCGGGCAAGCGGCGGGTCATCGACGTGTCCGGCGACGGCCCCACCAACCGCGGCTTTCCCGCCGCCCTGGCCCGCGACCAGGTGGTCGCCCAGGGCTACACCGTCAACGGGCTGCCGGTCCTCGGCAACTATCCCGGCCTCGACGTCTTCTTCCTGGACAATGTCATCGGCGGCCCCGGCGCCTTTTCGATCCCGGCCAGGACCTTCAAGGATTTCAACTCGGCGATCCTCAGCAAGCTGATCCGGGAGATCGCCGGCATGGGGGCGCCCCGGGGGGCGCAGACCGCGGCGCGGAAAGCCGGAGCATTATCCGGCCAAATCGACCATCAGTAGATGTGCTGGGCGCCGGTGACGAAGACTTCGGTCCCCGAGACGTAGGCCGATTGGGACGAACACAGGAAAAAGATCACCGCGGCGACCTCTTCGGGATCACCGAGGCGCTGCATGGGGATGCGCGGGATGAGAACATCGGTTTCCGGCGACAGCATGTCGGTGGCGATCTCACCGGGCGCGATGGCGTTGACGCGCACGCCGAGGCCCCCGAATTCGGCCGCCATTTCGCGCGTCAATGCACTGAGCGCCGCCTTGGAGACGCTATAGGCCGAGCCCGCGAAGGGATGGACGGCGTGGCCGGCGACCGAGGTGATGTTGACGACGCAGCCCTTGCCGCGGTGCAGGGCGGAGGCGAAGCCGCGGCTGAGCCGGAGCGGCGCGAAAAGGTTGAGTTCGAACACGTCCGTCCACGCGTCCATATCGCCGTTGAGGCAGCCGAGCCGTTCCTTGTAGGGGGTCTTGGGCGACACCCCGGCGTTGTTGACCAAGGCGTGGAGCGGCGCGTCCCCCATCATCTCCTGGGCCTCGGCGATGAAACGGTCCTGCTCGCGCGGCTGGGCCAGGTCCACGGTGATATGGCCGGTCCAATTGGGATCGCGCTGGCAAGCGTCGGGCACCGGATCGCGCGAACAGGTGATGATGTGCCAGCCTTCGTCGGAGAACCGCTTGACGGTGGCATGTCCGATCCCCCGGCTGGCGCCGGTAAGAACGACGAACTTCACTTCGCCGGCATGGGTGTCGGGCGTGGGCATGGCAAGAGGTTAGAGAATTTCCCGCCCCTCGGCCAGCCCCCCGGCGCCCGCGGTCAACGGACGCTAACCACCTTGAACGGATGGATTGCCCCGTCGTGCCCGGTGAGGGAGACATACTCGCCCTCCCGGAAGGCATGGGATTCGAAACGGAAGAACGGTTCGTCGTCCTCCTCGCCGGCGGCGTAGGAAAACGCCCAGGTGCGGTGGCGGGTATGGATCAGGTAGCCCTCCTCGGCATCTTCGTCGCCCCAGAACCGCTTGACGGTGCTGGCTTTCTTGTCGGCACGCCAGGCTTCGACGTCGATATGGTCCTCGGCGTCCAGCGGGACGACGAACTCATACCCATGGGCGGCGCTGCCTTGGGGATACTCCGCGGTCCGGGCAAGTTCCAGGCGGATGAATTTCATGGCCACGTTCTCGTCTCCTTCCAGTTCGAAGGGCGCCGGCCGCTAATGGGCGAGCAAAACTGCCGTCCTGCCCGAGCGCAGCACGTAGTCGGTCACCCCACCGAGAATCATTTCGCGTAAGCGGCTGTGGGTATAGGCGCCCATGACCAACAAATCCGCCTTGGCCCGGGACGCCGCGGCCGCCACCGCCTTGCCGATATCGCCGCCGCGGTGCTTGACGGCATTGGCCTTGGCCCGCACCCCGTGCCACCGCAGGTATTGGACCAGCCCAGCCAGATTGTGGTCGCCGCCGCCATCCTCGACCACCGAAATCGCGGTAACGTTCTTCGCGCGCATCAGGAAGGGCATCGCCGCGGCCACCGCCTTCGACGCCTCGATGCTGCCGTTCCAGGCGATGGCCACGCTCACGCCCAGCCTGGGGGGCGCGGATTGCGGCGCCAACAGCACCGGCCGGCCGGTCGCCATCAGGGCGGTTTCGGCGATGGAGCGGGCGATCACGTCGGTACTGTTGCGCGGTCTCTTGACGACGATGAGATCGCAGACCCGCCCCCGGGTCTCGATCCAATAGTCGTTGAGGCCGGTTTCCTCTTGGTAGGCCGCGCTCGCTTTCCCCTGGACAGACGGGCGGGTGACCAAATCCACCCGTGCCTTGGCCACCGCGTCGTCGAACGCCTTGCGGGTGCGCTTGGCGATTCCCGCAGACCGCCGTTCCGCGGCTTCCATGACTTCCTCCATGAGCGCCGGGGACACCGTTTCACCGACAAAATCAGAAATGGAATCGGTGGGATCGGACCGCAGATGAAGTGCGTCCACGTGGGCGTTGAAGGACTTGGCAAGGGCAAAAGCGGTGCCGAGGGTCGCCGCCGTGCCGGCGGCGTCGGAAAGTGGCACGAAAACCGTTCTGATGGGCATTTTATGACCTCCTCCCCCCGGGCGAGGCCATCCAACCGGCCCCCAATTCCGGGGGTTAATGTTTTAATCCATAGTTTATATGGGGGATTTTCATGCCCGGGACAAGGGCGCAAAGTGCAAAGCTCAAACCTCATCCTTATCTTCGCCGACGAAAGTGGCCCGGTGTTCCACGATGCCTTCGGGATCCTGGTGAATGATCACGCCCCCGCCGGGGAAGGCGGCACGGACCTCGGCTTCGACTTCATCGGAAATCTCGTGCGCGCGCAGCAAAGAGATGTCCTTGGGCAGTTCCAAATGAAACTGGATAAACGCCCGCTGTCCCGCCTGACGGGTGCGCAGGTCGTGGACATCGCAGACCTCGGGATGGGCCAGGGCGAGGCCGATGATGCGCGCGCGGTCCGCTTGATCGAGTTCCCGGTCCATCAGCGAGTCCAGCGAGGTGCGGACGATCTGCCAGACGTTCCAGAAGAGATAGGCGGCAATGCCGATCCCGATCAGCGGGTCGGCCAAACCAAAGCTCGGTTGGGTGCTCAGGAGCAGCGAAATGATAACGCTGCCGTGAATCAACACGTCGCCTTTGTAATGCAGAGAATCCGCCGAAATGGCGACCGAATTGGTGTGCCGCACGACATAGGTCTGGAGCGCCACCAGGGCCAAGGTCACGACGATGGAAAAGACCATGATGCCGACGCCCAGCATTTCGTTGGCGATGGTCTTTGGTTGGACGAACCTACCGACCACTTCCACCACAAGATACAGCGACGAACCGGCGACGAAGGCCGCCTGGGCCAAGGCGGCAAGGGGTTCGGCCTTACCATGGCCGAACCGGTGCTGGGTGTCGGCGGGCTGTAGGGCACGGCGCACCGCGAACAGGCACACCACGGAAGCCGCCACGTCCATGATCGAATCGATCAGCGCCGACAGCACGCTGACCGACCCCGTCATGAACCACGCCACGCCTTTGATGGCGATCAGGACCAGCCCCGCGGAAACCGAGGCCGCGGTGGCGATCCGCAACAACCGTTGGGTGCGCGGTGAAATCTGATCATGGCGCGGGGCGGCCTCGGCGCCGGTCCGAGCGCCGCCGGCGCCCTGGCCCGCGTCGGGCGGCGGGTTCTCGGGCAGCGGCGGCATCGAAGGCGGGCTCACGGGTAAAGCCTCACCATGGACCAGCCGTTGGAAGACCCGCGAAAGACGATCCGTTCATGGAGGCGGTAGGGGCGGTCCAGCCAGAATTCGATCATCTCGGGCCGCACCCGATAGCCCGACCAATGGGCGGGGCGCGGCACCGTGCGGCCCTGGAACTTGAGGTCGAAATGGGCAAAGCGGCGCTCCAATTCGAAGCGCTCGGGCAGGGTTTCCGATTGCCGCGACGCCCAGGCCGCGACCTGGCTGTCGCGCGGGCGAGAGGCGAAATACGCATCGGCGGCGGCGGTGCTGACGGGTTCCACCGGACCGTCGATGCGCACCTGGCGGCGCAGGCTTTTCCAATGAAACACCAGCGAGGCGCGGGGATTGGCGCCGATCTCCACACCCTTGCGGCTTTCGAAATTGGTATAGAAAACGAACCCGTCCGCCTCGCGCCCCTGGAGCAACACCATGCGCACCGACGGGGCGCCGTCGGCGCCGGTGGTCGCGCAAGCCATGGCATTGGCGTCGCGTTCCGACGCCCAAGCCAGCCTGTACCACTCGTCAAACAAGGCTAGCGGGTCTGATTTTTCCAGTTGGGCCGTGCCTTCGTCCATCATGGCGACAATGATTTCTCGCAAATTGGAAATCTTGGACGTCCGGTCTCCACCGACGGTGCGGGCGCACGTTTCACTGTAGTGCATTATCCGCCCAAATTGAACCATTTGACCGGCAAGCCCAAGGAAAAGACCGGCCCGCGGTTTTTCGCTGCCCGCAAGGGTCTTCACCGATTCAACCAGCGGCGGCGAAGCCGGGAAAAAAGGCCGGAGAGGGATCGTCCATCGACCGGGCAGAGCCAAAAACCATGCCCTTGTCGGGGGTCCCGTTTGAACCCGCAGGCCTTTGGTGTAGGATGCCGCGGCAATGACACCGGCAGGGGATTAGCTCTCCACCCGGCACCTTCGAGGAAGAAATGAGCCAGAGTAACGGACTTCTTGCCGGCAAGAGGGGGCTGATCATGGGGGTCGCCAACGACCGCTCGATCGCCTGGGGTATCGCCAGCACGGCCGCGGACAACAGCGCGGAACTCGCTTTTACCTATCAAGGAGACACCTTGAAAAAGCGCGTGGTGCCCCTTGCCCAGAAGGCCGGCTCAAACCTCGTCCTGCCCTGCGATGTGACCGACGAAGCCTCCATGGACCGGGTGTTCGAAACCATCGAAAAAACCTGGGGCGGGCTCGACTTCCTGGTCCACGCCATCGCCTTTTCCGACAAGAATGAACTGACCGGCGCCTACCTCAAGACCAGCGCGGCAAATTTCGCGCGCACCATGGATATTTCCTGTTATTCGTTCACGGCGCTAGCCGCGCGGGCGGCGGGGCTGATGCGCGACGGCGGCTCCCTTCTGACCCTGACCTATCTCGGGGCCGAACGCGTCATCCCCCATTACAACGTGATGGGCATCGCCAAGGCGGCATTGGAAGCGAGCGTCCGGGCATTGGCGGTGGACTTGGGCGGCCGGGGGGTGCGGGTCAACGCCATCTCCGCCGGGCCGATCAAAACCTTGGCGGCGTCGGGCATCGGCGATTTCCGTTATATCTTGAAATGGAACGAGCTCAATTCGCCCCTGCAACGCACCGTCACCATCGAAGAGGTCGGCAAGGCCGCGCTGTTCCTTCTCTCGGACCTCGGCAGCGGGGTCACCGGCGAGATCCTGCACGTCGACGCGGGCTATCACGTGATCGGCATGAAGAACCCCAACGCCCCGGATATTTCCGTCGTCTAGGTGGTCGGGAACGGACCATGTCGCACAATACCTTCGGGCACCTTTTCCGCGTCACCACTTGGGGCGAAAGCCACGGGCCGGCCATCGGCTGCGTGGTCGACGGCTGCCCGCCGGGGATCGATTTGGCCGAGGACGACCTCCAGGTCTGGCTTAATAAGCGCCGGCCGGGGCAAAGCCGCTTCACCACCCAGCGCAAGGAATCCGACATTGTCAAGATCATGTCGGGCACCTTCGGGGGCTTGACCACCGGCACGCCCATCAGCCTGATCATCGAGAACGAGGACGTCCGCTCCAAGGATTACGACGAGATCGCGGACAAGTTCCGGCCGGGACACGGCGATTACACCTACTGGAAAAAATACGGCATCCGCGATACCCGGGGCGGCGGCCGCGCCTCGGCCCGGGAAACCGCCATGCGCGTCGCCGCCGGCGGCGTCGCCCGCAAGGTGCTCGGCGCCGGCGTGGTGATCCGCGGCGCGCTGATCCAGATGGGGCCCCACGTGATCGAGCGCGCCAATTGGGACTGGCAGGAGGTCGACCGCAACCCGTTTTTCTGCCCCGATGCCAAGGCCGCCAAGGACTGGGAAGGCTATCTCGATTCCGTGCGCAAGGCGGGGTCAAGCACCGGTGCGGTGATCGAGGTGGTGGCCGAAGGCGTCCCCCCGGGGCTCGGCGCGCCGGTCTACGGCAAGCTGGATTCCGACCTCGCCGCCGCCATGATGGGAATCAACGCCGTCAAGGGCGTGGAAATCGGTGCCGGAATGGGGGCCGCGGCGCTGTCGGGCGAGGAAAACGCCGATGAAATGCGGATGCGGGGAAACGACGTCGAATTCCTCTCCAACGCCGCCGGCGGGACCTTGGCCGGGATATCCTCGGGCCAGGATGTGGTGGTGCGTTTCGCGGTCAAGCCGACCAGCTCGATCCTCACCCCCCGGCGCACCGTGACCGTGACCGGCGAGGAAACCGAAATTTCCACCAAGGGACGCCACGACCCCTGCGTCGGCATCCGCGGCGTGCCCGTGGGCGAGGCGATGATGGCCTGCGTGCTGGCCGACCATCTGCTGCGCCACCGCGGCCAATGCGGCATCACCGGCTGAAGCGCGCCACCAGTTCCACGTGCCGGGTCCACACGAACTGGTCCACCGGCAGGACCAAACCGGGCGTGAAGCCGCCATCCATCAAGATTTTCGCATCGCGGGCGAAAGACGCGGGGTCGCAGGACACCATCACCGCCAGGGGCACGCCCGAGGCCGCCAGTTGGCGCGCCTGGGCCGGGGCACCGCCGCGCGGCGGGTCCATCACCACGGCATCGAAGCCATCGAGCTCATCGCTTCTCAGCGGCCGGCGGGCGAGATTCCTGACCGTGCCGGTGACCTGGACCCCCAGCCCGGCGCCCCGGGCGGCGGCGTCGAGCGCCGCGATCAACGCCTCGTCGCCGTCGAAAGCGGCGACCTTACGCCCCCGTGCCAAGGGAAAGGTGAAGGTCCCGGCGCCGGAATAGAGGTCCGCCACCCGGGTGCCCCGGGCGATCGCCGTGGTGACGGCATCGACGATTAGCGCTTCCCCGGCCGCCGAGGCCTGAACGAAGGCCATGGGCGGCAAGGCCACGGCGACCCCCCCGAAGCGGGCCGTGACCGGACGCAGTTCGGCCACCACCTCGGGGGGTTGCGGCGCGCCGCTTGGCCGCGGCCGGCCGCCCGAGCGCGCGCGCCGGCCGGGCCCGAGGCCTTGCCAAGAGATGCGGGCGATGCCGGCTCGGCGGGCGAAATCCACCAGGCCTTGGCAGCGCTCGAGGTCGAGCCGCCCGGTGGCGCGGATCAGGATATCGAGGGCGCCGGAGACCATCTGGGCCTCCGCCTCGGCGCCTTGACCGGGATCGAGGGTTTGCCGAAAATACCGCTTGAGCGGGCGAGTCAACGCGAAAAGGCCTGGTTCGAGAACCCGGCAGGCGGTCATGTCGACCACCTCGTGGCTGGCGCGGGCATGGAAGCCCAGGCTCAGCCCCGATGCGCTGCGTTCGGCAAAAAACCTTGCCCGGCGGCGCGAGGCGGGCGGCACCGAGACCAGCGCGGCGACCTCCGCCTCGACGCGCGCGCGCCGCAGCGCCGCTTCCACGAAGCCGCGCTTCCAGCGCCGGTAGGCGGCATCGCCCAAATCCTGGGCGGCGCATCCGCCGCAGGTGCCGAAATGGGGGCACAGGGGCGCCGGGCCGGGACCGTCTTCCCCGGCGCCGTCAACGGCATGGCTGCCCAAGGCGCCGTCAACCGGCACGGCTGCCTCCGCCGTCGCCGTTACGGGCGCAAATCAGGAATTCGCGGTTGCCTTCGGCGCCGCGAATGGGGCTTTCGGTGACGCCCAGCACCGACCAGCCCATGTCCGACTCCAGCCAGGCGCTGAGCCGCGCCACGACCTCCTCATGGAGGGCCGGCGCGCGCACCACGCCGCCCTTGCCGACGCGTCCCTTGCCGACCTCGAACTGGGGCTTGATGAGGGCCATCAGATAGCCGCCCCGGCGGGCCAGGGCGAGGGCAGCGGGCAACACCAGCTCAAGGCCGATGAAGCTGGCATCGCAGACCACTATATCGACCGGCTCGGGCACCTGGGCGCGGGTCAGGTGCCGGGCATTGACGCCTTCAAGGACAACCACCCGCGGGTCCTGGCGGAGCTTCCAGGCGAGCTGCCCGCGGCCCACGTCCACCGCATAAACCCGGGCCGCGCCGCGGGCCAGAAGCACGTCGGTGAATCCGCCCGTGGAAGCGCCGATATCCAGCGCGACGGCGTCCTCGATGGGGACCGAGAAATGGCTGAACCCATGGTCCGCCTTGAGCCCACCGCGCGACACCCAAGGATGGGGCGCGCCGCGCACCTCGATGGGCTGGTCCGCGGCGATGCGGTGGCCCGCCTTTTCCAGGCGCCGTTCGCCGGAAAAAACCTTGCCTGCCATCACCAGGGCCTGGGCCTGGGCCCGGCTCGAAGCCAATCCACGCGCGACCAGGGCCTGATCCAGGCGCGGGCGGGGTGGGCTCATTGGGTGCGGGCCACCACGTAATAGGCGACCTCGCGCAATAGGCGCGCGCCTTGGCCGAAGGGCTCCAGGTGGCGGGCCGCCTGTTCGGCCAAAAGACAGGCCTGGCCGCGCGCCTTGGCGGGGCCGAGGATGGTCACGAAGGTCGCCTTGCCGCGGGCCGCGTCCTTGCCTACGGCCTTGCCCACCCGCCGCGCCTCGCCTTCCACGTCCAAGAGGTCGTCGGCGATCTGGAAGGCCAGGCCGAGATCGTGGGCGAAGGCGTTAAGGGTCCGAAACTCCTTGGCGTCGGCGTGGCCGAGAATACCGCCGGCCTCGCAACAGAATTCGATCAGGGCGCCGGTTTTGAGGCGTTCCAGCCGCGTGACCTCGCCGATGTTGAAATCGAGCTTTTCCGCGGCGAGGTCGATCATCTGCCCCCCGACCATGCCGCCGGCGCCCGCCGCATGGGCGAGCCGGGCGACCAGTTGGCCCCGGACCGCGGCGTCGGGATGGGTCTTGGTGTCACAAAGCACCTCGAAAGCCAGCGGCACCATGGCGTCGCCGGCCAGCACCGCGGTCGATTCCCCGAATTTGACGTGACACGACGGCTTGCCCCGGCGCACCGGGTCGTCGTCCATGCACGGCAGGTCGTCATGGACCAGGGAATAAGAGTGGATCAACTCCACCGCGGCGCCAACCCGCAGGGACACCTCTTCGGGCACGTCGAACAGGCCCGCCGTCGCCACCACCAGGAACGGGCGCAGCCGCTTGCCGCCGCCCAGCGTGGCGTAGCGCATGGCCTTGAAAAGCGTGGCTTCCGGGCCGTCGCCTTCGGCCGTCGGCAGAATCGCCGCGAGCGTTTCCTCGACCGCTTCGGCGACGTTCGCAATGGCCTTGATCAGGCTCTGGTCATCGCTGTGGTGGATCATGGCCATCTAAGTGCACGGGGGGTTCGGCCCCTCAACCGGTTTCGACGGGCTTCGTCCCTTCGGGTCCCGCCGGTCCAAGGGAAATCTTTTCGACCTTGGCTTTGGCCTCGCTCAGTTTCTTCTCGCAATGGGCCTTGAGTTTGGCGCCGCGTTCATAGGCGCCAATCGCCTGATCGAGCTTGATGTTGCCGTCCTCAAGCCGTTTCACGATGTCCCCCAGTTCATCGAGGGCATCTTCAAAGCTCATTTTTCCGACATCGCTGTCGGTCTTGGAATCCGCCGCTTTCGCCATTCCGGCCTCGTTGCTCGATGTCGCTGACCCGGCGTGCCCTCGCCCAAGGCTAGTGTAGGTGCGCCAAACGGGAAGGGCAAGCGGCCAACGCGCCGATCATTGCCGGGCCAAGGCCTCGACATGGGCGACCGCCGAGGCGGCCAGTGCGTCAAGGTCATAGCCCCCTTCCAGGGTGGAGACCAGGCGGCCGGCGCAGCGGCTCTCGGCGATGGCGCGGATTTCCCCGGTCACCCAGGCGAAATCGGCCTCCACGAGATTGATATCGGCCAGGGGGTCCTTGCGGTGGGCATCGAAGCCGGCCGAGATCAAGATCAGTTCGGGCGCGAATTGTTCCAGGGCCGGCAGCAGACGCTCGCCCCAGGCGGCGCGGAATTCGGCGCTTCCCGACCCCGGCGCCAAGGGCGCGTTCAATATGTGATCGCTGTCGTGCCGGCCCGAGCCGGTTCCCGGGTAATGGGGAAACTGATGGGAGGAGGCGAAGAAAAGGCCGTCGTCGTCGCGGAATGCCGCTTCGGTTCCATTGCCGTGGTGGACATCGAAATCGACCACCGCGATGCGCCCAAGGCCGTGCTTCTTGCGCGCGTGCAGGGCGCCGATGGCGACGTTGTTGAACAGGCAGAACCCCATGGCGCGGTTGGGCTCGGCATGATGGCCGGGCGGGCGGACGGCGGCGAAGGCGTTTCGCGCGGCGCCGCCGAGAACCGCATCGACCGCCGCCGTGACCGCGCCCGCGGCGCGCCTGGCCGCGTTGCCCGTCGCCGGGCTGAGACCGGTATCGGGATCGAGATAGGCGGTTCCCGATTGGGGCACCGCCTGCAAAACGCGATCCACGTGTTCCGCGCCGTGCACCAGAATCAAGGTGTCGCGTTCAGCCTTTGGGGCCTCGACCCAGGTGATGGCGCCGGGCACGGCGGTCTCCGCCTCCCAGCGTTCAAGGCCGCCAAGCACCGCCTTAAGCCGGGCGGGCGCCTCGGGATGCCCGCTTCCGGGGTCGTGATCGATGCAAGCCGGGTGGGTAATAATCAGCGTGGTCACGTCGGCATTCCCTAGATAACCACGGTCTCGGCCCGTGGCTCCTTCATTTAGCCTCAATTGAATGGCACAAGTTTAGAGAGGACAAGGGCAAACTGGCCGGGGGAGCATAAAATCCATGGAATTCTGCGCCGGACCCGCGGCGCCGGCCCAGGTTAAGCATTGCGATTGACTTACGCCCAAATGTACCGCAAAAAGCCGGGAGACAGCGCGAAAGCGACGGGAATCACGGCATCCGTCCGTGAAATGATAACCTTGGCCCCGCGTGCCATAGAGTCGTGGATAGCCGGGACACCGCCTTCCTGGGAGGCAACGAGGAACCCGTGTTGAAAAAATGGCTGTTTATTTCCGGGGTTTTGGCCGCGGGCCTATTGGTGGTGGGCCTGATCGGCGTAATGGCGCCCGGCGTGCTGGAAGGCGTCTACGCCCAGGACAAGAAACCCGCGGCATCCAGCGGCGGTGGTGAAACCAAGAAGAAAAAAAGGCGCCGCGGGCGGCGGATTTTGGTTCACGTCGACACGGTCCGGATCGAGCCGATGCTGCAGACCATGCCGGTCATCGGCCGCATGGTGGCGGTCCGTGCCGGCGCCGTTGCCGCGCGCATCAACGCACCGGTCGCCGAAATGAAGGTCGATGTCGGCGATCGGGTGCAAAAGGGCGATATCCTGGCCATCCTGGTCAACGAAATATTCAAGTGGGACCGGCAAGAAAAGGCCGCCCAGGTCACCGAGTCCCAGGCCAAGATCGCCACCGCCAAGGCGCGCCTGGCCCTCTCGCGCCAGGGGCTTAAGCGGATTTCCGACCTCAGGACTTCGGCGGCCTATTCCAAGGCCCGGTTCGAGGACAAGCGCCTCGAGGTGACGCGCTACCGGGCCGAGTTGGCCGAAACCAGGGCCCAATTGCTGCGCGCCCGGGCCAGTCTCCGTTTGGCCGAGACCGAACTGCGTTATACCTTGATCCGCGCGCCCTATAGCGGCGCCATCACCAGGCGGCACACCGAAGCCGGCGCCTTCGTCAAGGAAGGCCAGACCGTTTACACCATGATATCCGACCGCGACATGGAGGTCGAAGCCGACGTCCCGGCGCGGCGCATCGCCGGCCTTACGGCGGGAAAGAAAGTGACCTTCGAACTGGTCCGGGGACAGAGGATCGAGGCGTCGGTCCGCGCCGTGGTGCCCGAGGAAAATGTTCGCACCCACACCCGCATGGTGCGCTTCAAGCCCAACTTCAAAATTCGCCCGGAGAATCTCGCGGCCAACCAATCGGCGACCGTCTACCTGCCCATCGGCAAGAGCCGCACGGTGCTGTCCATGCATAAAGACGCACTGGTCAGTTCGCGCGGGGTGCCCACCGTGTTCGTGATCCGGAACCGGCGCGCCTACGCCCGGCAGATCGAGATCGGTGACGGCATCGGCGGGCGCTTCGTGGTGCTCTCGGGGCTCAAGGAGGGCGAACAGGTGGTGGTCCTGGGCAATGAACGCTTGAAGGACGGGAAACGGGTCCGGATCAGCGGGGTCTCCGATTGAATGCGCTGATCGAGATTTCCCTCAAGCGGCCCATGGCGGTCATGGCCGGGGTGCTGATGATCGTCGCCTTCGGGCTGGTATCGCTGCAAACCATACCGATCCAGTTGACGCCCGATGTCCGCCGGCCGGTGATCGATATCCGCACCAATTGGCGCGGCGAGGCGCCGGTCGACGTTGAACGCGAGGTGACCAACCGTCTCGAGGAAGAGCTGGGCGGGATCGAGGGCGTGGTGGAACTCACCAGCCGGTCTCGGTTCGGGCAATCGCGTATCCGGCTCGAATTCGAAGTCGGCTACGACCTCGACAAGGGGATGCTACTGATCAACAACCGGCTTTCGGGGGTCGACGATCTTCCTCGGGAAGCCGACGAGCCGCGCATGGATTCCCGGGGCTCCGAGGACATCCCCATCGCCTATTTCGCGCTCCGGCGCAAACCCGGCAACACCCGCGAAATGGAAACCTATGGCGATCTCATCGAGGATGTCATCGTCGACCGCATCGAGCGCGTCTCCGGGGTGTCCGGCGCCGGCTTCCGGGGCGGATCACGGCGCGAGTTGCGCATCGTGGTGGACCCCGAGAAGATGGCGTATTACCGGCTGACCATCCCCGATATCCTCAAGAAGATGCGCGACGCCAGCGCCTCGCTGTCGGCGGGCGAGGTCGAGGAGGGGAAACGCCGCTACCTGGTCCGCACCGAAGGCGAGATCCGCACCGTCCGCCAGGCCAAGGCCGTGGTTCTGATCCGCGAACAGGACAACAATTCGGGCCGGGTCGGGCGGGTCACCGTCGGCGACATCGCCGACGTCGTGTACGGCTATAAGGATCGCACCAGTTACCGGCGCTATCTGGGTGAAGACGTGATCACCCTTCAGGCGTTCCGCGACAGCGGCGCCAACGTGATCAAGACCATGGACGCCATCCGCGCCGTGATCGACGACCTCAATGAAAACGCCCTTGCCCGCGAGAATCTCTACATCACCTGGATCTATGACGAGACCGTCTATATTAAATCGGCGCTCGCCCTGGTGACCCAGAACATTTGGTTGGGCGGCATCCTCGCGGCATTGATCCTGATGCTCTTCCTGCGCTCATGGCGGCCGACACTGGTGGTGATGTTGGCCATCCCCGTGTCGATCATCGGCGCCTTCGTCGCCATGGCGATGCTGGGACGGTCCATCAACGTGATCTCCCTGGCCGGCATTGCCTTCGCCGTCGGCATGGTGGTGGATGCCGCCATCGTCGTGCTGGAAAACATCTACCGCCACCGGGAGCTCGGCAAATCGCCCCTGGCCGCCGCCCTGGAAGGGACCAAGGAAGTTTGGCCGGCGGTGTTCGCCTCGGCGCTCACCACCGTCGTGGTGTTCGCGCCGATCCTGATGCTGAAGCTTCAAGTGGGCCAGTTGTTCCGCGATATCGCCGTGGCGCTGTCGGTCGCCGTGATGCTGTCGTTGATCGTCTCGGTGACGGTGATCCCGACCTTGTCGAGGAAACTGCTGACCAAGGTCGGCAAAGGCGGCGCGGGCCGTTTTGCAATCCCCGGGGTCGACCATTTCGCCCGATGGTTCGTCCGGGTGATCATGGGCTTCACCGGGATCGTCGTGCGTTCCAAACTCGCCGCCTTCGCGGTGGTCTGTACCGTGGTCGGCGGGACCGCCCTGTTCACGGCCTTCGCCATGCCGCCCTTGGATTTCCTGCCCGACGGCAACAAGAATTTCGTCTGGGGCCACATCACGCCGCCTCCAGGCTACAACCTGAAGACCATGAAACGGGTCGCCGAGGAGATCGAAAAGGGCGTCAAGCCGTATTGGGCGAGCCTTACCGGCCCCGAATCGAAGCCCGGCGAGCCCCCCAAGATCAAGCATTTCTTCTTCGTGGCCCGTTCCGACCGGGCCTATGTCGGGGCCAGTGCCGTGGACCCCGCCCGGGCCGGCGAATTGGAGGACTTGATCGAAAAGCCGGTCCTCAAGGAGCCCGGCACCCGCGCCTCCATCCGCCAGTCCTCGATTTTTTCCCGGGGCATCGGCGGTTCACGTTCCATCCGTTTCGATATCTCGGGCCCCGATCTTGAAGTCAATATCGACGTCGCCCGGCGCGCCGATGAGATCATCCGAGAGGTGCTGCCGCGGAGCGAAGGCCACCGCGTGCGCCCACGCCCGGGCCTGGAGATGGGCGCGCCGGAGATCAGAATCATTCCCGATCAATCGCGGCTGGCCGATGCCGGGCTCTCGGCACGCGACTTCGCCCAGACCATCGACGCCTTCAACGACGGCATCCGCATCGCCGAGATCACCATCGGCAACCGCCGCATCGACTTGTCGCTGGCGGGTCCTAAGAATATGGTGACCGAGACCCAGGGCATCGGCAACCTGCCGGTGGTGACGCGCGACGGGCGCATCGTTCCCGCCTCCTCCCTGGCCGAAATCAAGATCACGGCGGGGCCGACCCAGGTCTGGCATCTCGAGCGGATCCGCTACGTGACCTTGCAGATCCGGCCCTCCAAGCTGATCCCGCTGGAAACCACCATTGAGCGCCTGCGTAAAGAGGTGCTCGAACCGATGCGGGCCGAAGGCCTCCCCGATGGCGTGAAAATCCGCCTGTCGGGCGCCGCCGACAACCTGACCAAGACGTGGAATGCCCTGAAGTTCGACATGTTGGTCGCTCTCGCCATCGTCTTTTTGGTGATGGCGGTGATCCTCGAAAGCTTCCTCTACCCCTTGATCATCATGTTGTCGGTGCCCCTGGCGACCGCCGGCGGCATGCTTGGGTTATGGGTCCTGAACACCGTGGTGCTGCCCGCCACCGACCGCCAGCCCTTGGACATGCTGACCATCCTCGGTTTCATCATTCTCATCGGCACGGTGGTGAACAACGCCATCCTTTTGGTCACCTACACCGTGCAGAATGTTCGCGCCCGCGGCATGACGCCGGAACAGGCGATCCTGAATTCGACCAAGACCCGCATCCGGCCGGTCTTCATGTCGACGCTGACCACGGTGTTCGGCATGCTGCCCCTGGTGGTGGCGCCGGGCGCCGGGTCGGAGCTCTACCGCGGCCTGGGCGCCGTGGTGATCGGCGGGCTGGCGCTCTCGGCCTTGCTGACCCTGATGATCATTCCACCCCTGCTTTCGCTTCTGTCCTGGAAACTCAGGACCGAAGGCAAGCGATCCGAAGAGGCCGGGGAAACCGCCGTGCAACCGGCGCAATAACGCTCCGGTCCATAGGCCCCGGCCCGCCTTGCGCCGGCGGCCGGTTGCTATAAACTTGGGCCATGCCGAAAAGCACTTCCAACGGCGTCGATATCTGGTACGAGGTCACGGGGGACGGCCCGGCCCTGGTGCTGATCCACGCCAATCCCTTCGATCACGATCTTTGGCTCTACCAGGCCGCCCATTTCTCCACTTGGTTCAAGGTGGTCAGCGTGGATATCCGGGGCTACGGGCGCTCGGCCAAGATCACCACGGCGTATACCGAACGGGACATGTGCGACGACGTCATGGGGGTGCTGGGCGACCTCGGCATCGAACGCGCCGTGCTGGGCGGCTGTTCGGTGGGCTCGGGCATGGCCATTCACCTCGGCCTCGACCATCCCGAAGCGTTCACCGCCCTGGTGCTGGTGGGCGGAAATTCCGGGGTGTCGGAGCGCTACATGCAGCGCGTGGAGGGCTACACCTCGGACCTCGAGAACTACCACATCAAGCACCTGAAATTACTGGTGGCCGAAGACTTCCCCGGGACCAAGCTCGGCGCCTATATCCTCAACCTATGGGTGGAGCGCGAGCCGCGCCTCGACGGCGAGGCCATCGCCCAGGTCTTCCATGCCGGCAACGGCACCGACACCACCGGGCGGCTCGGCGACATGAAAATGCCGGTTCTGGTGATCAACGGCGAATTCGATCATTCCCTGCCGGCCGGACGGAAAACCGCGGAACTGGTGCCCGACGGGACCCACAAGATCCTGCCCGGCACCGGCCACGCGTGCTGCATCGAGGACCCGGCCGGGTTCGATGCCCTGATGATGGACTTCCTCACCCGGAAAGGCCTGATGCCGAACCTCTGAGGCGCGCCAGGGCGCCTATTCGAAGTATTCGCCTTCCTTGAAGACTAATTCCATTTGATTGTTGTCGGGATGTTCACCCGGCATGGTGCCGCCGTCGATGTTGAGGCGCTCGGAGCGATCGCCATTGTCGCCGGTGATGCAACCGATCCTGAGCAGGACCAACGGCTCGTCGGAAGTGGCGTTGAATTTGTAATAGCACCCGGCGGGCAACAGGATGCCGCCATGGGTGCCGACATCGGTTTCTTCGCCATTGGGACCGTAGAACCGGGCCGAGCCCTGCAGGACCACGAACATGTGGTCCTCGTAAGTATGGGCGTGCAGGCCGTTTTCGCCGCCCGACGCATAGACCTTGAGAACCGTCCACATATTGTCGGTCTTGCACACCGGAAGATTGGTGCGGCCATTTTTCAACATCTGCGCCTTGAGCTTGAAGGCCACGGGCTTTGTCGCCGTGCCGGTAAGCTCGGGAAAGGTCCCCTTGAGCTTGAATGGGCCCAATTTGTCGGTGATCTCGGGAATGATTTCAGCTACGGACATGGCATTTTCCTCCATGGGTATTCAGGGCTTGATTTATTCCTACCATACCACGAACGCGGCCGAAACAACCCGGCCCGGGGGCGGACGCGGCGGGGCCGCCATTGGCAACCGGGCTCAACGCTCCACTGCGGCGTCCATTTGATCCAATAATTGGAGCACGTCGGCTATTTCCGCCGTCGCCTCCCTACCCTCCATCAAGTATTCGAATACTTCGGCGATGTCGTAGACGCCGAACTCGGCCTCCACGGCCGCGGCGTAGGTGCGGTTCATGGTGTCGAGCAGCGGATAGTTGCCGCCCAGCGCCGCCGCCAGTTTGGCCATCCGGCCGATCTGGCGCGACCGGTTGGCCATGCCCCGGTTGGGGACCTCGCCGGCCGCCGCCCGCGCCTTGGATTCCCGGCGCTTGTCGGAATCATAGCCCTCGTAGTCGCGGTCCACCATCAACGCGCCGCGGCTTTCGAACATCGCCGAGCTGGCATTGGAGCCGGCGATGGCCTGGAACATGGCGGCGCGGTCGAGGCCGGCGCGGGTGGCCAATTCCAAGGCTTCCGCCGCGGCCAGGGTGTGGGTCGCCACCAGGTAGAGGGCCACGAACTTGGCGATCCGCCCGGCGCCAAAGGGCCCCATCCAAGTCACCTTGTCGGTGATGTCGCGGAGCACGGTTGCCCAGCGCTCGAACGCGCCGCGGTCGCCGCCGACGAATATGGCGGCGTTGCGGGCCGCGATATAGACCGGATTGCCGCTGATGGTGCAATCCACCATGGTGACCCCGGCCGCCTCGGCGGCGTCGCGGACGACCAATTTTTCCTTGAGCGACACGGTCGAAAGCTCGAACACGTCAAGCCCGTCGCGCCCCGCGCTGAGGATTCCCTCGGGCCCGGAAAAGACCTCGTGCAGCGCCTCGCGCGACGGGAGGGAGGTCAATACCATGTCGGCCTTCTCGGTGACGTCCCGGGGCGAGGCGCCCGCCTCACCGCCGGCGGCGATGAATTTTTCCATCATGGTGCGCCGGTAGCCGACCACCCGATAGCCCGTCCCGAGCAAATTCTGGGCGATGGCGAAACCGAGGTTGCCAATGCCGATCAGGCCGATGGTGGCGGTCATGTTGGCCATCCTCTCTGCCGCGCCTTCAAGGAAGCGCTTTGAAGTCTTCAAGGGCCGGCCGGCCCACCGCCGAAATGGCGCGCCCGGCACCAGATCAGGGGGCCGGGCGGCCAAGTGCCGCGGGACGGCGGGGGCGCCGGCGCCCCCGCCGTCCGGCTATTTCTTCTTACGGTTATATTCGCCGAGCCCCGGACGGTAGGACTTGTCGTCGAGGAACTGAACCATGCCCTTTTGGCGGCCATTTTCCGGATCCGACCATTTCAGGGCATCGGACTTGGCGTTGAGGTAATCGGCCGCCTGATTCTCGCTCATCTCCCTGACGGCGCGGACCGCTTCCTTGGTGTAGCGCACCGCCACCGGGTTCTTCCTCATCATCTTCTTGGCGAGCTTGATGGTTTCGGCCTTGAGCCTGGCCTTGGGCACCGATTTGTTGACGAAGCGCATATTGGCCGCTTCCTTGCCGGTGAAGGTATCGCCGGTGATGGCGTAATACATGGCGTCGCGGAAGCTCAGGGTATTGACCACGTTCCAGCTGACGATGCCGCCCGGCAGGATGCCCCAGTTGATCTCCGACAAGCCGAAGATCGCGTCATCGGCGGCGATGGCGAGATCGCACGCCGTAACCTGGGTAAAGGCGCCGCCGAAGCAATACCCGTTGACCATGGCGATGGTCAGCTTGGGAAATCGCGACAGGGTCGTCCAACGCCAGTGATGGGAGGCTTTCTTGGACTTGTAGCGCAGGGCCGGGTCGCCGGTGGTGCCGCGGAAATAGAGCCGGATGTCCTGGCCCGCGCTGAACGCCTTGCCGGCCCCGGTCAGCACCACCACGTCGATGGAATCGTCGATCGCCAGTTCTTCGAGCGCCTCGTTCATGTCCAGGTGCATTTGCGGGCTCATGGCGTTGCGTTTTTCGGGCCGGTTCATGATGACCCAGGCGATGCGGTCCTTCTTCTCGACCAGGACGGTCTCGAATTTCTTCACCACCGCCTTCGACGATTTGCGGGCGGCGGGCCTCTTTTTGGTAGCGGCGCGTGTAGCCATGGTTCAATCCTCCCTTTTCATGCCGTTGTCAGTTTGCACCGAAAATTTCGTGCCTTTCCTGGCACGCAGAATAAAGCATTATCCATAAGTCCTCAAAATGTTCCGCGCGATCACCATCTTCATGACTTCGCTCGGCCCTTCGGTGATGCGGTTGGAACGCGCCTGGCGCCAGAACCGCTCGATGGGCAAATCCGTGGTCAAGCCGATGCCGCCGTGGACCTGCATGCACCGGTCGGCGACCCGAAACACCATTTCGTCGGAATAATACTTGGTGATATAGGATTCCTGGCGGATGTCCTCGCCGGTGTCGGCCTTGGTTGCGGCATGGTAGACCATCAGCCGCGCGGCATGCAGTTCGACGAAGGAATCGGCGATCATCCACTGGATCGCCTGGCGGTCGGACAGGGGCTGGCCGAAGGTGACCCGCTGCTTGGCGTAGGACACCATCATCTCGATGCAGCGTTCGGCGACGCCTAAGGCGCGCGCGCCGTGGCGCAGCCGGCCCGCGCCCAGCCAGCGCTGGCCCAGCTTGAAGCCCTCTCCCTCGGCGCCGACCCGGTGGCTGGCGGGAACCCGAACATTTTCGAAGACGATCTCCCACGGCTTGTCGCCCATCATGGTCTGGTACTGGGTGGTCAGGGCGACCCCCGGGGTATCCATATCGACGATGAAACACGATATCCCGCCATGGGACCCCTTCTCGCGATCGGTCGCCACCATCAACTGGATGAAATCCGCTTCGCCGGCGCCGGTGATGAAACGCTTGACCCCGTTGATTACGTAGTCGTCGCCCTCGCGCACCGCCGTGGTGCGCATGGAGCCGGGGTCGGAACCGGCATCGGGTTCGGTCTGGGCGAAGCAGGCATGCTTTTCGCCGCGGATCACCGGATAGAGGTAGCGCTCCTTCATGTCGTCGGAAAGTTCATAGAGGATGGCGCGCACGCTGGGCCCCGTGAAATAGCCGCCGCGGGACGGCAGGGCGGTGGTACGGGCGATCTGTTCGGTCACCACCACGGTGGCCAGGATACCCATGCCCTGGCCGCCGAACTCCTCGGGCACGTCCATCAGCCAGAGACCAAGTTTCTTGGAATCCGTGTCGAATTTCTCCCTGAATTCCGGCTTCAGGGTCACCCCGTCGCAGGTCGTGAGTTCCACGGGGATCATCTCGGCGTCCACGTAGCGCCTGAGCGTTTCCTTGAGGAGCTGCATTTCTTCCGGCAGTTCGAAACTCATGACGCCTTGTCCCCTGTGAAACTGATTTTATTCGCGCCCCTTAATCGGAGCGCCTGACCGGGCGCACGTCCACGGCGGCGACCCCGGCGCCGCGTTGGCGCACGATCAACGGGTTGACCTCCAGGTCCGCGAGCAGGTGCCGATGGTCGAGATAGACCCGGCCCAAGCCTACCACGGCGGCCACCAGCGCATCGGTATCCGCCGCCGGCGCGCCCCGGAAGCCGGCCAGCAGTTCCCTGCCCTTGAGCTCGGCGATCATGGCCCGCACGTCGTCTTCGTCCACCGGCAGCAGCCGCATAGCGGCATCCCCCATGAGCTCGACCATGATACCGCCGGTGCCCACCAGGATCACCGGGCCATAGAGCGCGTCGTCGCGGGCGCCGACGATCATCTCCACGCCAGAGACCATCTCCTGGACCAAAAAGCCGGTGATCTCCGCGTTTGCATCGGCGGCGGCGATGCGCCCGGCCAGGGTCGCGGCCCCGGCGCAGACCTCATCGGCGCTCGACAACCCCAGCAGAACGCCGCCCACCTCGGTCTTGTGGGAAAACGCCGGCGCGACCACCTTGAGCACCACGGGGAAGCCGATCGCCGCCGCCGCCTCGGCGGCGGCGGCGCCATCCTCGGCCAGGACGCTGTTGGGCAAAGTGACGCCGTTGGCGGCCAAGAGGTCCGCGAACGCGTCGCCTTCCAGGTTTTCAGGCGTGCCCGCCGGCGCCGGCAGGGGGGCAATTGTGCGCCCGGCGCGGGCGCCGTAGAAGACCAGCCCAGCCAAGGCGCGCAGGGTTTCCGGCAGGCCCTGCAGGTAGGGAATGCCGATGGCGTCCTGGTAGGCGATGCCGTCCTCGCCAAGGTGATAGCGCATGCGGCCGAAGCCGATCACCGGCTTGGTGGTGCGGTCCACCAGCGCCCCCATGGGCGCCCCGGCGGCGATGTCGGCGCGGCCAGTGGAAATCTGCCCCGCCACCGCCAGGATATCGGTGGCGGGATCGTCCAGCGCCACGGCGCACAGTTCCGCCAGCAAGTCGTTGCCGGCGGGAATCCCCGAATCGAGCGGATTCTTGGGCGTCATCTCCTTGGGCAGCAAGGGCCGCATGCGGGCCACGGTCTCGGGCTGGAAGTCGGGCATGGAGACCCCCTCGGCCTCGGCGTAGTCGTAGAGAAGGTCGACGGTCCCGCCCGAGGTGGTGACGAAGCCGATCCCGCCGCCCTCGGGCAACCGCCCCTGGCTGAAGGCCAGCGCGGTTTCCGTCATGTCGTCGAGGCTGGGACAACTGACGATGCCGTAGCGTTCGCACAGCGCCTCGAACGCCTGCCAGTCGCCGCCGATGGCCCCGGTGTGGGAAAGGGCCGCCTCCCGCGCACGTTGAGTGCGGCCGGTCTTGATGGCGATGATCGGTTTCGAAGCCGCCAGCGCGCGGGTGCAGGCGGCCTTGAATATTTCCGGCCGGCGGATGCCCTCGATGAACAGCACAATGATGCGGGTCTCGGGGTCATCGACGAAGAAATTGATGTAATCGGCGAGATCCAGGCCGATCTCGTTGCCCGACGACATGGCATAGGAAAAACGCAGACCCCGGGACTGGGCGGTCTGGACCCAGAACTGCAAGGTGCCGCCCGACTGGAACACGGCGGCCACGGACCCCGGGGAGGGCTTGCAGATGCCGCCATTGGGATAGGCGAACAGCTTTTCCCTGAAGGCGATGCCGCCCATGCAATTGGGCCCGGCCAGGGCGATGCCCGCCTCCTCGCAAAGCGCCTTGAGGGCGGCGCCGCGGCCGACGATTTCCGGGTCCGTTCCCTCGCCGAGGTGCCCGGCATAGACCGTCGCCGCCTTGAGCCCGTGCCGGGCGCCGTCCTCGATCACCCCTTGGACCGCCGCCGCCGGCACGATCACCAGCGCCAAGTCGGCCGGTTCGGGCAAGGAGCCGAAATCATGGTAGCAGGGCACGCCATAGACCTCGTCCCGGCGCGGATTGATGGGATAGACCTTGCCGGCGTAGCCGTTGGCCTTGAGATTCTGCCAGATGGTCTGCGGCCATCTGGCGCGTTCCGACGCCCCGACGATGGCGATGGTGGAGGCACTAAAAATGGGCTTGGGCGACCGGAACACGGGTTTCTCCCTGATTTTTTTATGCGGCGATATTCGTTGCTTCCCCTACCCCTGTCAACCGGACGCCAGGGGCATGACCCGGCCCAATCGAACCCTTCGGCCGCAGGGTCCCCAGGGGCCGGGCTTGCCCGGGGACGACCCCTTGAGATACTCTTGCCCCCACCGGTCATCAGGGAGAAGTTCCATGCGCGGACCCCATGACGTCGGCGGCCTCGAGGCGGGCCCCGTGGACACCACCACCCATGACATGAGTTTCTGGGAAAAGCAGATCGACGCCCTGCACGCCCTGGTGGGCGACGAAAAGCGCGGCATCGTGCCCAAGGGCCAGAACCGCCGCTATGTCGAGGCGCTGGGCGAAGACGTATACAACACGCTCAATTATTACGAACGCTGGACGGCGACCATGAGCCAGCAACTGCTCGAAAAAGGCATCCTCACGCGCGACGAGATCGACGCCAAGGTCAAAGAGATCCGCGACCGCCTGGAAGCCACCGGCGAATTGGAGCTTGGCCAGGGCGAAGCGGAAAAGATCTGATGGCGCGTTCCTTCGAGGCCGGGCAAGCCGTGCGGGTCCGCGATGACTACCCCCCCGGGCATATTCGCACGCCGGTGTTCATCCGCGGCAAGCGCGGCGTGATCACCCGCGATTTCGGTGAACACGATAACCCCGAGATCACCACCTACGAGCTCGAGGGGCCGCAAAAGACGCTCTATGTCGTGCGCTTTCGCCAGATCGACGTGTGGCCCGATTACGCGGGATCCAAGGGCGACACGCTGGATATCGACATCTTTGAACACTGGCTGGAGCCGGCCTGAGGAGCAACCCATGACCGATGCGACAAGTTCTGGCGGCCACGGCCATATCCACCGTGAAAGCGGCCCGCCCCAGCCCGACGACAAGGTCCACAGCTATTACCAAATCCTAGGCATCGCCCTGCAGGAACTGCTGATCGAAAAGGGCATCGTCAGCGCCGACGAAGTGCGCCAAATGATCGAGCGGCGCGATGCCATCACCCCCGCCCGGGGCGCCAAAATCGTCGCCCGCGCCTGGACCGATGGCGATTTCAAGGCGCGGCTTCTGGCCGACGGCAACGCCGGCGCGGCGGAACTGGACTGCCCCATGACCTACACCGAATTGGTGGCCGTCGAAAATACGCCTAAGGCCCACAACGTCATCGTCTGCACGCTGTGTTCATGCTATCCGCGCGAACTGCTGGGCCTGCCGCCGAGCTGGTACAAGAGCCGCGAATACCGCGCCCGGGTGGTGCGTGATCCCCGCGCCGTGCTGAAGGAATTCGGCACCGAGATCGGCGACCATGTGGAAATCCGCGTCCATGATTCCACCGCCGATATTCGCTACCTGGTGATCCCCCGCCGGCCGGCGGGCACCGAAGGCATGACGGAATCGGAACTCGAAGACTTGGTCACCCGTGACTCGATGATTGGCGTGGCCGAGGCCAAGACGCCGGGCAAATGAGTGCCCATGCCGCCGATCAGGGCGCGCCCGTGTTTCCCGCCTGGGGTGCCGCCAAGGAAACCTTGCTCTTTCTCTGGGCGCATAAGTCCTGGTTCTTGATGCGTGCCCTCATTCCGGCGGTGCTGGTCGGCGTCACCTTCATCGTGACCTTTCCACGCCTTGGCGTCTACGCCGTGTGGGAGATCGCCCTGTTCCTCATCAGCGCGCTGTTTCTCTCCAATATGGCGGTATCCAGCCACCGGTTGGCCATCGCCGGTGATCCCTGCAACCGATTCGCGGACTTCCTGCCGCGGGTGGCGGACCTCACCACTTTCGGCCTGTGGTTGGCCCTGATCATGGCTAAATGGGCGCTTGATTTCGTCGGCACCCTATTGGCGTCCATGGTCGCCCTGGCGGGCCAGGTCTTCGATCTTGGCGCAGCCATCCTGTTCCTGCTCGTCCTGGTGCGCCTGATCGCGCTTTTCCCCCTGGTCGCCATGCGGGCCAAGACCCCGTTTCATGCCGCCTGGAAGCTGAGCGCGGGGCAGGTGGGACGGCTGGTGACGTTCTGCTTCATTGTCGCCATTGTTCTCATCGCCGGCCTTGCGGCCATGGCCGCCCTGGTCTTCTATTCGCAAGCGTGGCTGGCGGCCAACCTGGCGGGGGACGGCGTCACCACGATGGCGCAAGAGCTCACCACCACCGTGCCGTTCTTCATCGCCGCGTTGTTCGTGATGTTGGAGCTGGAGGCGGTGGCCGTTGCCCAATCGGTGGCTTACCGGCACCTTGTTTCCGGTGCGGGTTCGGCCCGGTAAGCCGCTAAGAATAAGGGGCTCAAGCCCCTTGAGCGTGACCTGGCGCGGTGACCCGAATGTCCGCCTCGGGTCCGCCATTTTGCGCGGCAACGGACGTTGCGCGACCCTGGGCGTTGCGGAAACGTCGGGTGGTCATGGGTGTTCCGCCGACCCGAAGGTCACGCCTATTCCATGGCCCAAATAAGGCTATGATGGAAGCTCTTTGCCATGGTGGCCCGCGTGGAGAAATGAAATGCGCGCACCTGTCTTCCTTGCATTTCTTGGCTTGGCGCTCATTGCGGTATCCGACCGGTCGTCGGCCGGGGATTGGCGCAAGCAGTACACCACCGGAAACTTGTTTGAAAGTTGCTGCGGCGAAAACGACTGCCGCACCTTGGCGTCCCTAGGGTTTCCAAAAATAATTCGCCGGGCCGACCGCGGCTACGACGTGCAAGTCGACGGCTACTGGCTCAGCTACGATTTCCCGGCCGTCCATGCCTCCCAAGACGACAACACCTGGATTTGCTACCTCGAATCAAACGCAGAACCCGATCCGCTCTGCCTGTTTCTGCCGCCCGGCATCATCTAAGGCGACCAATCGGCCCGGGGCCGTTAACAAGGCGGCTGCCTGCTAACTGGCTGGTTAACCCGATGCCTCCTTTCGCCTTTCACCTCAACCGGTCGCACCACCCCTAGAGCCGCCCGGCCCTGAACAGCCTCCTGGTAAACCAAATGAGCCAGGGGATGCCGATTGCGGCGCCCAGCGGCGCGAACCACCAATGGGCCTGGAACTCGGCCAGGGTCGGCGGCTCTATGCTTCCCGTAACGACGCCCTCGGCCAGAAGCAGCGCCACCACCAACCCATTGTTCGCCATGTGCACGATGATCGGCCCCACCAGCGACTTGGTCTTGACGTAAATGAGAGCAAGAAGCACTCCGAAAATTACCCCTCCGATGATGTCGATGTGAAGGATGGCGAAGGCCAATGAGGAAAATATCACGCCTCGCCACAGACTATATTTGCGCCACCACCTATTTAGCAAAAACCCCCTAAAAAGCACCTCCTCCACAACAGGCACAATCACGACAAGCAGGACCACGTTGATGACGCTTGCCGATATGGCGCGGGTATCCAAATACCACCAGATCAACGGAGGTTCGTCTAATAGCCACCATTCAACGAATTCCGGATAGGCGTAGGAAAGGGGCAAAAACACGACGTAGAGGAAAAAAAGTGAGGTGCCAATTAGCGGCACGGCAAGAGAAATATAACTCCAGGCCTGCCTCCAGGATGGTCTCTCGCCAAGGGAAACCTGATGGACAATTCCTAGCTTGAGACACACCAGCCAGAGCAGAAAAGCCAATAGGAGGTATACAGAAACTAATGTGACCGCCTCAGGGAGGGGAGCTATGGTGATCACCAGAGTTTCGACCCAGAGAAATTCAACAACGGCATATACGGTGACAAACGAGACAATAAAAATGCCAACCAAGACTCGTGCACGGATGGCCGCGAATATCGGCGATGGCTCTGTATGAAACGGCTCGCGCAAAGTAGTTTGCCGATCGATAATCGGTGTGATTTGGCAGTCAGGAACCGGTCTTTATCCCGGAACTAATGGCCCACCCCTTCAACCCGCCGCCAGTGGGTGCCTTGGTGGCCGAAATCGAAGACGTCGGGGTGCAGGAATTCGGCGATGATTTCGGCACTTTCCACCAGGCGCGGGCCGGGGCGGTTGAAAAACCCGTTGCCGTCGGCCGCCGCCACCCGGCCCGCCTTCACCGCCTTGAGGTCGTCCCAGCCGGGAAGGCCGGTCAGGGCCGGCATCTCGTCCAGCACCCGGCCCAGGGTAAAGCCGCAAGGTGCTATCAGGATCGCTTCGGGGTCGGCGGCTTTGATGTCCGCCCAGTCCACCCACCGGGAAGGGGCGCCCGCCTCGGCGAACAGGCCCTCGCCGCCGGCCAGGGTAATCAGTTCCGGCATCCAATTTCCGCCCGCCATCAAGGGCTCCATCCACTCGATCAGCATCAGCCGCGGCTTCCAGCCTGCCTCCACCGCCCGGCAGCCGATGGCGTCCAGGCGGTTCTTCATCTCCGCGACCAGCACCGTCCCTTGGGCCTGGCGGCCAAGCGCCTGGGCGACGCGGGCGATATCGTCATAGATTCCCGATAGGTCGGTGGCGGTCAGGCTCACCAGTTCCACCCCCGGCCCCGGTTGGCCGTCGCCGCCGGCCCCATGGCGGCCCCATTGGGCCAGCGCCGCCGCCACGTCGTCCTCGGAAACCGCGCAGACCTCGCACTGGGCCTGGGTGACGATGACATCGGGCGCGAGGCCGGCCAGGCGCCCGGCATCGACCCGGTAGATCGAAAGAGCGTCGGCGAGCGCGTCTTCCATGCGGGCATGAATCTCGGCGCTGGAGCCGGTGGAATCTAGCCGCGCTTCGGTCAAGACGGGGAGCGTTTCGATGCCATGGGGGAAATCGCATTCATGGGAGCGCGCGACCAGTTCATGGACGGCGCCCAAGGCGGCGACGATTTCCGTGGCCGATGGCAGCAGCGAGGCGATGCGGCGGTCCATGGCCCAGTCTACGGCGCGCCTTGCGTCCCGCGCAATGGGCCGCCTAGACTGGCGGGCGGGAAACCATCGGGGGCGGCCATGGGCGGCATCGAGTCGGCCTTGCGCGAAAGGCTGGAAATGGGCGGTTGCACCCCCGTCGGCGGCGGTGAAGACGGCCCAGAGCTTTGGTTCACGCCCCACCTCAACGCTTGCTTCGCCCTGCCCTCAGGAATCGCCACGCCCGGCGCCGCCAACGCCGTGCTGCGCGCGGCGGGAATGGAAGAAACGTTCTAGACCGCTTCCACGGCCGCCCCGGCGCCGATGCGTTGGTTGAGGAACTTCATCGCCCGGGCCCAGGAATCCCTGGCCGAGGCCTCCACGTAATGGTTGGCGTTGTTGGCGTCCAGAAAGCCGTGATTGGTGTTGTCGTAGCGATGAAACTCGTGCTCCACGCCGGCCGCCGTCAGCGCGGCGTCGAACTTGTCCACGTCCTCGGGCGAGGGGTTGGTATCGTCATTGCCGTAGAACCCC
>SMVB01042776.1_pt1 | contig 73096 bp, 74 predicted proteins | sample 2456461 | NCBI WGS metagenome assembly SMVB01 (sample SAMN11095934, study PRJNA526329) | marine sediment metagenome | biome: Marine sediment; feature: Surficial sediment; material: Deep marine sediment; isolation source: Hadal surficial sediment | place: Pacific Ocean | collected 2014-05 | depth...
AGTGAAACGAAGCGATGGAGCCAAGCTGATCCTGCACCAGGGTGAGTAACTTGAAGTAGGAGTCGCGTCGGGAGTGCATTTCCAGTCGCAGGGCACTTTTTTCCTGCAGAGATATCGCCATGGTGTTGGCGCTAATTTCCTTCTGCTGCATGAAATGACCAATCACTAACCACAAAAATGCCAGCGGGGCGAAAGCCCCCTCCAGAAAACTGCCGATTTCGCCGGTGGGCAGGTGGACAAACTTGTCCGCCCCCACGATGCCCAGAAGATAGGCCAGGCCGGCGGTGATCCAGGCGGTGGTCAGCACCGTGCCCAAGACGATGCGCCAGTCCATATGAAAGTGTTTAGTTGATTCGCTCATGGGGGCAGTCTAGCGGAAAATGGGTAAAAAAAAAGCCCTGTGCTCAAAGAGCAGGGGGCTTTCTCGATCTCATGGTTATTGAGGTGCGGTACTAGCGTTCCAGCAAAGCCAATTTGTCTGGTTTGCCTTTCCACTCTGCGGCGTCTGCGGGGGATTCTTTCATCTCGGTAATGCAGGGCCACACTTCGGCCAGCTCGGCATTGAGCTCCATGAACACTTCCTGGTCCTCGGGCAGTTCGTCCTCGGAGTAGATGGCATCCTCCGGGCATTCGGGCTCACACAGGGCGCAGTCGATGCATTCATCCGGGTGTATCACCAGAAAGTTTGGACCTTCATAAAAACAATCCACGGGACAGACTTCTACGCAATCAGTGTGTTTGCATTTAATACACTGTTCGCCAACTACAAACGTCATTCTGTTACGACCTCTAACTGCTCTATTTCAGGGGGTGGTTAAAGCAGAGGCGGTATTTTACCTGCTGGCACAGCGAAATTGAAGGCTTTTTCAAACCAGAAGCGCCTTCAGTTCATACAACTTTTGCAGCGCCTGCCTGGGGCTGAGGTCGTCTACGTCCAGCGCCTCGAGCAAATCGATCGCCGGCGAGGGCTCCGGGCGGTGAAAAAAATCTGGCTGCGGATCCACTTCGGAGGGGCCTGGTATCACCGGAACGGCTGCTTTTTTGGCGGCATCTCCTCGCTCCAGCTCCGTTAACTTTTCCTGCGCCGCGCTGAGAACAGGGCTGGGGATGCCGGCGAGCTTGGCCACCTGCAGGCCATAACTGCGGCTGGCGGGCCCCTCCTTAATATTGTGCAAAAATACGATGTGGTCCAGATGTTCTGTCGCATCCAGGTGCACGTTGGCCATCGTGGGGCACTGGTCGGGCAAACTGGTAAGCTCAAAATAGTGGGTGGAAAACAAGGTGAACGCCTTCACCGTTTGGGCCAGTTGCACCGCCGCGGCCCAGGCGAGGCTCAAACCGTCGAAGGTGCTGGTGCCACGGCCCACCTCGTCCATTAACACCAGGCTGCGGGGGGTGGCATTGTGCAAAATGTTCGCCGTCTCGGTCATCTCAACCATGAAGGTGGAGCGCCCGCTGGCCAGGTCATCGGAGGAGCCGATGCGGGTGAATATTCTGTCCATGGGGGCCAAACGGGCCGCCGTTGCAGGTACGAAACTGCCGATGTGGGCCAGCAGGGCGATCACTGCATTCTGGCGCATGTAGGTGGATTTACCCCCCATATTGGGGCCGGTGATCAACAGCATGCGGCGCGTGCTGTTGAGCAGCGCATCGTTGGCGATAAAAGGCTCGTCCAGTACCTGCTCAACCACCAGGTGGCGGCCCTGGCTGACTTCGAACAGCTGCTCGCCACAAAACTCCGGCTGGCACAAATTGAGCGTATCGGCGCGCTCTGCCAAGTTGGCGAGCACGTCTATTTCACTGACCGCCGCCGCCGTATCCTGTAGGGCGCCAAGGTGCACGTTGAGATCTTCCAGCAGTTCGTCATACAGGGCTTTTTCTCTGGCCAGGGCACGACTCTTGCTGGACAGGGCCTTGTCTTCGAATTCCTTGAGTTCCGGGGTGATAAAGCGCTCGGCATTTTTCAGCGTCTGACGGCGCACATACTCTACCGGGGCGCGATCCGACTGCGCCCGGCTGATTTCGATGTAGTAGCCATGCACCCGGTTATAGCCAACCTTCAGGGTAGAAATCCCGGTTGCCTCTCGCTCTCGACGCTCAATTTCCAACAGGTAGTCGCCCGCGTGGGTGTTGATTTGGCGCAACTCGTCCAGCTTCGAATCATAGCCGGGCGCAATCACCCCACCATCGCGGATGATGACTGGCGGGTTTTCGATAATGGCGCGGCCCAGTAACTCACACAGTTCCGGGTAGTCGCCCGCCTGCTCGCACAAAAGCGCCAGTCGGGTGCCACCTTCGTCGTCCAATTCGCTGCGCAACACCGGTAGGGCCGCCAGGGAACTCAGTAATCGGGTGAGGTCGCGGGGCCGGGCGGAGCGTAGGGCTATGCGGGTGAGGATACGTTCCATATCCCCGATCGGTTTTAACGCCGCCCGCACACCCTCATAGCGGTAGTTGGTATACAGGGCCCGGATGGCGTTTTGCCGGTGTTCCAGGGTCTCAATATCCGTGAGCGGCCGGTGTAGCCAGCGGCGCAGCAGCCGACTACCCATGGCGGTGACGGTTCGCTCCAACACTGAAAACAGCGTGTTGGAGTCCCCGCCGGCCAGGTTGCGGTCAATCTCCAGATTGCGTCGGGTGGCCGCGTCCAGAATGACACTGTCGGCGCGATTCTCATGACTCATACTGCGGATATGGGGCAGGTTGTTGCGCTGGGTATCCTTCACGTATTGCAGCAGGCAACCCGCGGCACTAATCGCCAGGTCCAGGTCCTCGCAGCCAAAGCCCTGCAAGTCATGGGTCTGAAACTGGGTGTTCAGGGCACGGCGGGCGCTCTCGGGGTCAAATTCCCAGGCGGGTTGTGAGCGGGCGCCGGGGCGATCGGTAATATCCGGGTGAAAGATGGCCTCGTGATAGAGGGTCTCCGCCGGGTCCAGCCGCTGCAGCTCGCCCAGCAATGCCTCCTCGCCGGACACCTCCAACACCTGAAAGCGGCCGGTACTCAAATCCAGGTAAGCGATGCCATAATCATCACTGTGTTGTATGACAGCCAACAGTAAGCGCTCCACTTTGTCGTCCATCAGGGCCTCATCGCTGAGGGTGCCGGGAGTGATCACCCGCACAACCTTGCGTTCAACCGGGCCTTTGCTGGTGGCTGGGTCACCCACCTGCTCGCATATAGCAACCGAGACCCCGGCATTGACCAGTTTGGCCAGATAGCCATCGGCGGCGTGATAGGGGATACCGCACATGGGAATAGGCGCGCCGTTGGATTTGCCCCGCGCGGTGAGAGTGATATCGAGAAGCTCCGCCGCCCGCTTGGCATCGTCGTGGAACATTTCGTAGAAATCGCCCATACGATAGAACAGCAGATCATTGGGGTGGTCTGCCTTGATGCGTAGAAATTGTTGCATCATGGGGGTGTGTTGCTGAACCGGGGTGCTACTCATTCTGTACTATTTTTCGCCTGAATTGAAAATAAATGCCGATTGTTTGTCTGCAGGCAATCTTACGTTGAACCTGGAATGAGAGCCAGTTTATTGATTTTTTCCGGCTTTGGCTCGGTGGAGGTCACTGGCCACTGGCCAGGCAGGCCGCAAACGCGTCACCATCAAGCTCCAGCTGCCATCTCCTGGGCGTAATCCAACTTATTGGCACCATCGTATTTGGGCTGATTCTGCAGGCGACCCAGAAGGCGATCCCATACCGATTTATTGAATATAGGCTTTCTTTTAGACATTTTTTGCACTGCCTCCATAGTCTGGGAATGTAAATGCCGGCTAAGCACTCTCCAGTTGTCACTTTCCCTGTATTCGCCTGAGGTTCGCTTCCAATTTTTGCGCCTGCTGCAGCTTCCGTTTGGCCGACTGATTGTAGGGATTGTAAAACAAGGAATTTTTGAGGACATCAATGGCCGCCGTCAAATCGTCGCTCATCAGCATCAAGCCCTCTTTATATAAACTATCGCTGAGTTGACCGCGCAAGCTTGCCGCCCGTGATAGCAGTGGATCATGCGCGATGGGATCGCTGGCGATGGCACCCTGCACATGGGATAGAGCCAGTTTCCAATCACCCTGAGCCTCTTCCTCATCAGCCAGAGCAATATGGGACTTACGTACTAAGTCCCCAACCTCCGAGCCGGCCACACCGCTTATTTGACTGGCGCTGTCCAGCACTTGCTGATACGCGCCCTCGCGGTAGAAAGCTTTTATTTTCTCGTTAACGCCACCGGGGGCCTCTCTCTTTCTGGCAAGCAGTATTCGATTCTCCGCCAGGCTTTTATCGCGCTGTTGACTCTGTGCGCTGGCGGACTGGGATTTTGCGAGGCGTTGCTGCGCAGCTTCGTGTCCCGGTTGCGCCGCAAGCACTCTTAGCATCCAGATATCGCCATCGCGGGTATTGCCACGGCTGTAGGCCGACTCCCCTTTGCGCCATGCATCCTCAACTCGCCTTGCAATAGCTTGATCGAGCTGCGCTACAACCTCAATCGCCTGGGAATCCGAGGCATCCAGGGTCAATAGTGTTAGCCACAGGCTGCGGGAGTCTGCCAGGCGACCCTCGCTGCGTAAGCTTTGCGCGAAGTTTTTTTGTTGCTCGACAAACTCAGCACGCGACTCCCGCTCAGGCGGCATGTTGGAGCAAGCAACTACTAGCGAGACTAGTAGCGCCCACACTACCGGACGAATTAAAGATGGTATATTCATCCTAAACTCATTCTCATCGCAGGTTTTTTGTCTTGAATCCGCGCACAAATTCAGCGAAATCAGACAAATTGTGGCTGTCATAAATCATGGTGCGATGTAACAGATAGGGGTCTGAAAATACCGTGTTATCACCCCGAGTAACGGTGGCCGCCAATTCATAGCCCGCCCGCTGGTAGAGTTCACTGGCCGTCTTACTGCTGTTGCCATAGGGGTATGAAAGATACACGGGTGACGCGTCCAGGTGCTTGCGAAAAGCCGCTCCCGAACCGTCTATTTCACTCTGTATTCTTGTCGCGTAACTCGCGGCAGTCTTATCCTCGGGCAGGCGCGACAAACTGCTGTGACTTTTGCCGTGGGACTGTATGTCGATGAGCTCGCTGCTGGCCAAACGTTGTAGCTGTTCCCAGCTCATCGCACTGCCAGCGCCAATAAAATCTGTGTAGATGAACAGGGTCGCGGGCACACCGTATTTTTTGAGAATGGGCCACGCCACATCAAAGACCGAGCGATAGCCGTCATCAACCGTAATAACGACGGCTTTGTCTGGTATGGGTTGATGTTCCCTGAGAATTTTCTCAACATCTGAGAAGGTCAGAATCTGGAAATTATTGGTCACCAGGTATTGTAATTGCTCCTCGAAGGCCCTAGCTGTGATCTCCAGTGGGTGACTAGCAGTGTCTTTACTGGTGAACTGGTGATAACACAGAATGGGCAGCACCCGGTAGCCATCGACATACACTGAAGTGGGATTAACTGGCTTGCGTGGAATTGCCACCAATTGTCCGGCCAGCTGAGCCTGATTGCCATTTATCTCGGCAATCTGCCAGGCGTGGCCTGCATCTCCCAGCCAGGTTTGCGCGAGATCAGAAAAATTCTGCCTCGATTGCAAGCGCACTAATACAAAGTGCTCGTCCTGAGCCAGTGGGGAGGCCTGGGTTGCCGCCGCCACGAGAAACAACAAACTGACGGCCAGTGGCCTAAGAATCATGAGCAGCATCAGATCCCCGCACTATCGTATTCTCCGTAACCATACCCCTGGTGATAGCACTAACATCCAGTTCCGACCGCTCTCCCGGGGCGTCTTGGTGACCTCCCGCATCCAGATTCGCCTCCATCGTATCTGCCATATTATTGAACGCAGTAAACAAGTCTCCAAATTCATCACTGCGCTGCTTCGAGATACGCGTTTCCAGTTGTCCGGCCCCGAATGCCTTGATCGCACGCGTTGCCAGCAGCAGGTTTTTGGCAGTAAGTTTATTAAAAATATAAATCACCAAGGACACTGCTAGCACAATAGAGAGAGCGAGGATAATCATCATGCGCGCAGTTGTGGCGAGGGCCGAATCGAGCGAGTCGGTATCCAGGCCAAGATTGACCTCACCCACCATCGTATTGTTAAACAACACAGGAACGTTGAAATTCAATACTTTGCCATCGGCGCCGACCAGGGACGTGACCACAACCTCACCCTGGCTGTAGATGACTTTGCCACTACCGCTCTTTTCCCACAAACCGCCGACTTGCGAGACATCGGTAGCGCTGCGCACAATGCCACTGTGATCCGATACCACCAAGTAACTGAATGATTTTCGGGACGAGGCATCCTGCACCAGTGACTCAAGGGAAATCCAATCCTCCCCAAGCACAGGAATAGCTAGCTGCACAGCGATAAATCGAGACAGGGACGCACCGGAGTCAATGGCCTGCTGGGTTAGCGCATTGCGTTGTGCATTGAACACAATCGCGGAACTGATAGCCATGGCGACGGCCACAATAGCCCCGGTAATGGCTGTCCACTTGATTTGCAAGGGCAAATAGCCGCGCTGCTCCTCCTCGGTATCTTTCAGGTTGAGCAGCTCGCGCTCCAGGGCAGCATACAATTCTTTGCCGCTCTGGAATCGTTTCTCTGGCTTTTTCCTCAGTAGTTTATTGGTAATTTTTTGCAAGGCGGCAGGAGCATCCGAACGTATCTGCCGAATGGGAACCGGATCCTTTTGTACAATCTGCATGATGAGTGTGGGCATGGAGTCGGCGTCAAATGCCTTCTGGCCAGTGATCAATTCATATAAAATAACGCCCACCGTAAAGAGGTCTGAGCGACCATCCACCGCCTGACCACTGGCCTGTTCGGGAGACATATAGCGCGGCGTACCGAGCATCATTCCCACCTGCGTGTTGTCGCTAACAGCGGCATTTTCCACTCTGGCGATACCAAAATCGGCAATCTTAATCGTCTCCTTACCATCTGCCAGCATAATATTGTCCGGCTTAATATCCCGGTGAACCACTCCTTTACCGTGGGCGTAATCCAAGGCGCTGGCCAGTTGCATGGCGATGGTTATGATGGCAATAGGCGAGAATCGCTGACCGTCCCGAATAGCATCTCCCAAATTTCGCCCCGGAAGCAACTCCATCATGATGAAAGGGGCATCATCCAGATTGCCCACATCGTAGATTGTGACAATATTTGGGTGAGTGAGCGCACCCGCAGCCTTGCCCTCTTTCAAAAAGCGGCTTTTGTACTCCTCGTCAGCGCAGTGCTCTTCTTTCAGGACTTTGACGGCTACCGAGCGGTTAATCTGCGGATCGAAGGCCTTGTATACTTTGGCCATACCGCCCTCGCCGATCTCCTCCACGATCTCATGGCGCCCAATTTTCCTACCGACAATATCCACCCGAAACTCCTTTATTTAAATTTTTCCACCGCCCTAGTCAGGCCAGAAACAACACCAGCGCGAACAACAACAGGCAGATAACCCAGACTTTCGCACTGTGGCTCTCGCGTGCTTCACTCTTGCTGAGTACTGCCTGGCCTATATTCTGGGTTATTTCCATGTCCGGCCCGGTACTCTTCGAATTACCATTCCCCCGGGCTGGGGCGCCCACCACAATCACTGTGATGTTGTCGCCTCCCCCGGCCTCCAGCGCGGCGTTGATCAAACCGTCTACCTGCGCTTGCACACTGTGATGCCCACGCATTTGTGCGGCAATTTCCTCGTCACTGAGTTCATCGTTGAGGCCATCGCTACACAGTATGATCTGCTGTCCCGCCTCAAGTACGCCGCGCTCGCTGCTCGGGTGCAGCTCCATTTCAGGCGATATCCCCAAGGACTGGGTGAGCACATTGCGCTGGGGGTGGGTTTTGGCTTCTTCGCTGGAAATAACGCCCCGGCTGACCAGGGATTGAACATGGCTGTGATCCCATGTCACCTGCCTAAGCTCACGGCCGTCCCACAAATAAGCTCTGCTATCCCCAACCCAAACGATGTCATAGTTCTCGTCTTTCAGGCTCATGGCCACTACCGTCGAGCCCATTCCCCCTTTGGCTTGGCGCTGTGTAATTTCCCGAAGGATTGTTTCATGGGCCCGATGGATTGCCTGTTGTAAATCACCGGTACTGGCGAACTCCTCTAGAACCGTGCTTTTGACGATAGCGCTGGCAACTTCACCGCAGGAGTGGCCGCCTACACCATCAGCCACCAGCCACAAATTCAGATGTGCCTCCGTAGCAAAACAATCCTCATTGTGATCGCGTTTTACGCCTGGATGTGTGCTGGCGGCAAACTGTGTCATGCGTGACCCCAATTGACGGCCAAGTCAGGAGTCTCCGGCTGGGTTGGAGGATTCCAGCGTCGTGGAGTCGATAAAAGTGGTCTGATTCATCGCATTCGATTCGCTACCTAGCCCCGAATAGCCCTGTGTTACACGAAACACAATATCATGAAAACGCAACTCATCTTCGTGATGCAAATGGCAAATGCCCTCCACTTTTTTGCCATTAACCACGGTGCCATTAGCCGACCCCAGGTCCTCCACGCTTAGATCATCACCATCCAGATTCAGGCGTGCGTGTTGCCGCGAAACATGTTGGCTCACCATCGCCACATCGCAATCCAGCGCACGCCCCAATAATAAACTTCCTGTGACGCCAAAACTCAACCCGGCCAGGGGTCCGGTTTCAGCTGATAATATCCATTTGTAGTTAGAGTGTGTTTCGTCTTTATGGAAAAATTTATTCATGCCCCCATGACGGCGCTCATTTATAGGAGGAATATTACTGAGCACGCGACGCTCGACAAAAGACGTGGTACGCACAATGCCGCCGGTGGATATTTGGAAAAACCAGGCGGTGGCAAAGGTTAGCGGAAAACCAACAACGGCGAGATACAAGGCATTTCGCGAGCCGACATCAGGGTCCATGCCCATGGCGGGAAACAGGATATCCCCTACCTGCAAAGCCCCCCAACACATAACTATGTAGAGTACGCATGTTCTCAGAACCTTGCGTCGTTTTAGTTCCCTAAAAAACGAGTTACCCGAAACTTCAGAACCGGCCATATTTGATTGCTCCCAATAACTAGTTGAGGCTGCTTAATTTCTTTTTAAGCTCAATTGCTTGTGAGCGCTGTAATATAACGTTCTCATAGTCGGGGTCAATATCCAATACTTTGTCCCACAGGGCTATAGCGCTATCCAGATCCTGGGCGCGAAATGCATTAACCGCTCGCCGGTATAAATCATCCGCTTGATCGGCCAGGAGTTCCTCGGAGGGAGCGACACTCTCGTTGGGCTGTTCTTCAGGGCTTGGCTCCGTGGGTGGAATAGGGGCCGTACTACTAATAGCCGGCCCCACATCTTCATGTTCACCCGCAAAGACCTCCCGCGCGTTAACAGTCAAAGGTATCTTGATCATTTGGCCAACTTTGATACTTCGCGGTTTACCAATCCCGTTGTACTTGGCCAGCGCATAAAACTGGTACAGGCTGCCTAAGTATTGTTTGGACAAGGTCGACAGCGACTGCCCGGATGCCAGCTTCACCTCCTCAAAATCCTCGGGGAAATAGTCCAAAGACGGCAAGTCTATCTGTGACAGCAGGTCTCGGGCGATGTTACTGTCCGGGTTTTCTTCAAGATAAATCAAGAGTTCAACCCGCGCTGCACCCGGCTCGCCATCTTCCAATAAATTGAGCACTTCCCGGAAGCGCTGTTGTGCACTCAAGTCTGCCTGTGCGACATATTCCGACATTGTGTCGTCGTCAGCATCTGTCGCTTTCTCTACCGCTGTAGAGGCGCAAGCCTGCGCCAGTATCATTACTACACCGAGTACAATTCCCGTTCTTAATGCATTCAAGAGAACCTCCGCCAAAGTATATATTTTTGCTATGAGCGGGTACGAGCGGCCCGCTGTTGCGCAATATAGCGCAATTCAACCCTTTTGTGCTAGCTGTCTCAGGAGAACGCGGTAAAGTGCCTCGCCACAGTCTTCTACGGATAATTCTTCCATTTCGAAGGTCACGACGGTCTCTGCGATGTGGTAGTTATAAATATCGCATATTTTTTTGTGATGCACCTTGCGGTAGGAAATTATTTCCATGGATACTCGCACTATTGGAGATATGTTCGCTTATAGTCTGCATCATAATCATCAGTCGCAATCAGGTTGAGTAGCGTTTAACCACGCTGCCGCTGGCAAAACGCCGGACCAGTTGGACGAAAAGTGAATAGGTGTTTATGCTCCATATACCTGTGAGGAGGAGTTGATTGTGTCCAGAATTATCCTGATCGTGTTAGCCATACCTGTGGTGCTGGTAATACTCGCTGCGCTACTGATACCCCTGTTGCTCGATGAGCAGAAAATTCTGGATATTGCCGCCCAGGCCCTAAAAGAGGAGAGTGGGGCTGTGCTGGTAGTTGATGGCGAGGTCAATCTTTCGATATTTCCCAGTGTTTCGCTGGCGCTGGGCGATATCAGTATCGCCCTGCCCGGGGAGCAGGAAATGCGCGTAGAGGTGCGGGCATTGGGCATTGGACTTGAACTGATGCCACTGTTTTCAGGTCAGATGGAGGTCGGCGAAATTACCGTCGACGGGCTGGTGATGACTGTGAAATCAGCGCCGCCTCCGCCGACGCTGGACACCAGCGTGCTTTCCGACGAGCAATTGGATGAATACTATGAGAAGCGCAGGGCGGAACTGGACAGTGCCGGTCAGGCCGCGGGCCGGGAAACCATCGCGGCGCTTCCCCTGGCATTGAATGTGCAGCGCCTGTCGGTGACCGACTCAGTACTGGCGCTCATTTCGACTGAAACACAGGAAACCACCCGGATCAACATCATTAACTTTGAGGCGACAGGCCTCAATCTGGCGGATCGGGCGATACCTCTGCAGATGGAAATCCAGCTTGAGGGGAGTACCGGATCGGCTCCCATTGCGCTAGCGCTTGAAGGTGTGGTGAAGGTAAACGCCGATACACGAGTGTTAACACTTGAGGCGCTTACGGTCGAAGTGAATGGCGTACTTGCGACAGCGGTTACGGCGCAAATTAGTGGTGTGATTGACCTGACCAGCCAGGTTGCCGATTTGCAGCTTGGTTTTGACCTGGGGGATATCCGCGGTGATGGCGCGCTGCGCTATGCCAGTTTTGAGTCGCCCCAAATTGATGCCAACTTGCACCTCAATAAGTTCGATCCGGCACTTATGGCTCTGGCCGGGCCGGATGCCGCCGCTGCCAACGATGCCGGAAACAGTGATACGGGTTTGGATGGTGATAAGCCATTGCCCCTCAATGCCCTCCGGGCCATTGATACCAAGGCAGTGCTGTCGATCGACAGCGCCAATTTTGGGGGGCATGTGATTGAAAAGATGCGGGTCAGGCTGCGCGTGGTAGACGGCATCGCCAGAATTATCGCCCTTACCGGTACCCTGCACGGGGGCAAACTGAATATGAAGGCTACCCTCAACGGGCAGCATAACACTGCCAAACTGCATACCACGGGCGGGTTGACCGGCATGGATATCGGGGCGGCGCTCGAGGCCATGAACGCCGAGCCTATTGTGTCGGGCAAGGTCGACCTGCAATGGCAGCTGCGCAGTCGCGGCGGTACCAGTAATCAGTTGGTTGAGACAATGAATGGGCCGATAGATTTGTTGACCAGTGAGGTAACATTAAAAAACCTGGGCATAGACAAAATGCTCTGTGAAGTCGTGGCGCTGGCCAACCGTGAAACCCTCAGCGCGACACTGCCAGATAATACCCGGTTCGACACACTCTCGGTAAATATGAAGATGAATCGGGGCAAGCTGCGTATGCAGCCTCTGGTCGCGGACTTGCCCCACGTCAAACTCCGCGGCAAGGGCGTGTTGGATTTACTCGCGCAGGATTTTTCGGCGACCTTTACCGCCAGATTGTCCCCGGGGCTGGGCGAGTTGGACCCCGCCTGCCGGGTGAATGATCGGCTCACTGCCATCGGCTGGCCGGTTAACTGCAAAGGCAATATCACCGGCGACCCCGCTGATTGGTGCGGGGTGGATAGCCAAAAAATCCTCGAGCAAATGGCCACCAAAGAAGTTCAGCGTCAAGTGGAGAAGGAAGCGGGCAAACTGCTGGATAAACTGTTTAAAAAATAATCTAATAATCCGGGACAGATTTATTTATTAAATAGATCTGTCCCGGTTTACGAATGAACCCGTTTAATTTATTTCTCTATGGGCCTGTCAGGTGGGTGATAGATATTTTTTTGGCCCACCGCGACCAGTGTAGCGTTCCAGGACTCACTGGGAAAAAAGGGCTTGAGTCCAACGGCATTAAAACGATCTACCCGCGATTGGTATAACTTCTCGACTTCGCTGGCGTAGAGGTAATAATTTCCCATCGAAGCCAATACGGCCAGTAAGACGATTCCCGACTTGAAATATCGAGCCGATTTGCCGAATGTATTTGCCAGTAGTGTCACTAGCGTTGCCGACAGCACCATGGCTGGGAAGGCGTATCTGGGCGTCAATGCCATCTCCAGTAACAGCGGGGGCTGCCCAAAAAGGGCGAATTGGCTAAGTTGTACTCGCGCGGCGCTGGTAATTGCCATGGCGATAAGGCAGTACCACGTGAAGAAGTGCAGTGGTGTGAGTCCATCGCGCAAACCTCGATAGGTGAAATAAATCACCGAGGGAAAAAGCACCGCGCCAAACAATTGGGCCAGGGCAACGCTTTGAAAGGCAAAGGGGCTGCCGATTAAAGTCAGAAAAAACTGGACGTTATACAGGGGGTTGGTGAGCAGGTGAGACGTCGTACTCACGCTCAAAGCACTGGAAATAACGCTGAAACCGCTTATAAATACCGTGAAAGCAAGCAGCGCAAAGAGGGCCCAGACAAGTGCTCTCAACCGGTCTACTTGCGATGTTCTTATCTCGAATGTCAGCAGATAGAGGAATCCAAGTGGCCAGATCATCGTTCCCGATGCGATGGAGAATGTGGCAAGAAAAGCCGCCACTACAGCGAGAACGTAATAGAACGGCGATCGCTTACTGAGAAAAAATAATGTGGCCAGCCCGTAGACGAAGCAGCCGTACCACTGCATACCTGCCATCGCCCAAACCAGTAGCGAATAGGACCTGGGGTTGAGAAGGCACGCACAGGCGGCGAGTAAGAAAAGTAGTTTGTAGTCGCTATCGACAAGTTGTTTGTAGAGTAAACCCAGTATCACAAATATCGCCGTGTTGGCGCTATAGATGAGAATGCGGAAATCTATGTCGCCCTGCAGGGAATATACCAGCCAGTAGACCAGACGTGATGACGCGGTCTTGTGGTCCGCGTGTTGTACCAGAAAGGCATGGATAAATTCATAGCTCGAATCCGCCTCGACCGCTGTAAGTACAAAGAGCAGCACATCCTGCAGATCATCGTTGATGGGTATGTTTAAGGAAAATGAAGTAATCAAATACCAAAAAACCGCGGTGATCGAGAGGATTCCAGCTATAGGGATTATTCGTAGCCACAGATTGTTCCACAGGCTCACGACGGGGTCCGACGGTTGAGTGCGGCGTCGGTGAACACAAAATGACGGTCGAGATTGTACTTAATGACATAGCCGGTAGTGAGGCCCAAAACGGCGCCCAACTCCCGCATGGCATCGGTATGCCACACCAGCCAAAATGCTGTTTCCGTGCCCCAGAATATGCACGTGGTGAAAATACCCATGGTGGTGTAGAGCGCGAACTTTTGTCCCTGCACCTTGAGCCCGGTGCTTGTGTCGTAAAAGATCCAACGCTTGTCCAGCACAAATTTGGTCAATAAACCCACGGCGGTGCCCGCCCCGACAGCAATCGTAAAGCCCAGGTTGATCGCCTCGAACTGCAGTACTACTCGCTGAGTAGCCAGGTTGGCCAGGCCCGCCAACATGGCAAAGGTCGCGTAGCGCAAAACAAGCGTTCGAAGTGTCACTAAATAAAGCCCCCACAACAAAGACAGCACTACAAGAATAATCCGGGACAGATTTATTTATTTCATGTGCATTAAATAAATCTGTCCCGGTTTATGACATTAAATAGATCTGTCCCGGTTTATGACATTAAATAGATCTGTCCCGGTTTATGCAAGACAGTGCATTCCGGGTGCCCGCGCAGGGGCGAGGCTATCGAGAGCTAGCGCTTGATCAAACCGAGGCAGGCGCCCAGCAAGCCTACCAATAGGCCTGGCATGATATGGAATTGCAGGATGTGAGCCGGTATGTACATGCACGCCAATTGCATATATAGCGCCGGTATCATTCCCGCCGCCAGGCTGTACCACAGGGCGGTTTGTACGGGGCGCAGAGGATACAGGCGCCGGGTCAATATAAAAGCTGCCAGGATGGGTGGTAGAGAACCGGACAGATCATGTGCTACAAGACCGGACAGTTTATGTGTTACTAACATTAGAAATAGGGTCAACAGGCCCCATAAGGTCTGACGACGTACAATCGACAAAGTGGATGTAATAACCTGTCCCTGGTGAAAGTGAAAAGAGCAGTAATCCTGAACTGAAGCTCCTCAACTAATCTGTTATAAATTTAGAATTGTCGTCATTATGGTAAACAATTTCACTCCATGTGTCAGTAGGAAACATCCATACTAACGTTAACAATTGCTGGCCTACGTTCTTAATCCCGTGGATGAGATTACAGGGAAGATAAACGATATCACCCGCTTTTACCTTTCGCTGCTCCTCGCCAATTAATAATATGCCCTCACCTTTAGTAATATAATACACCTCCATAGCAGCATGATGATGTGGCCGTAGTACCGTATTAGATGGTAATTCCAAGGTTCCCATGCTAATTTTTTCTGTGGGCGTTTTATCCCCGCTTAATAAAGTTCGCCAGCGGATGGCATCGCTACGTCCTTCTTCGCCAACTTCATATTCCCAAGGATATTCATTCTCATTTTTTGTATAAGCAGAACTGGTCATAACACTCCTTTTTATTGAGTTTTGACTGATAGAGTAGTTATTGTATGCAGACAATGGCGGCAACGGTAGTTGTGCTTTAATTTAATACTTCTGCTGGTACTGGCAAGTCAACTTGCCGGAACGCTTCGTGAAGATTAACGGCAAGCAACATTACCTCTGGCGAGCTGTAGATCAGGATGGTGAGGGAACGAGGGATGCGGCGATTCAAATCAGCACACCAGGCCCAGCGATTTTTGGGTGCTCATGCTGCAGTCTACAATCTATTCAATATAGTCTCTCCGTCTAGCTTTCTGTGATACTGGACACAGCTGGCAGGTAGCTGCTAGTGAAAGCGGGACGCACCCGCGGGCTACGAATAAATCTATTCAAGCATCCGATGTTCACAAGATTAGCTTCGAGTCCGCAGGTGCTTTGAGTTCACCAACGAATACTCAGGGCTTGCCGTCACACCGGCTCACCTATATTGCTTTCGCAGGAGCCTTGCGCTTTTTAGTGGTCGTGGGCTCGTTTGGCGTTACGCTAGTAAGTGCTTCTGCAGTAACCTTCATGCCCAGGGCCTTCATAACGGCCAACATACTCTTGAGGGTGGGGTTCCCACTCGCGCTGAACGAACGATAGAGTTGTTCGCGGGACAAGCCAGATTCCCTGGCAATATCGCTCATACCGCGTGCACGGGCGACCACGCCGACCGCATCAGCTATAAATGCTGCATCCTCGGTTTCAAAAGCAGCTGCCATATATTCGGCGATCGCCTCGTCGGAGTCGAGGACGGCTGCCGCGTCGAATTTGCGAGTTTGTTTAACCATTGCTGTATTCCTCCTTCAATTTTTTAGCCTTGGTGATATCTCGTTTCTGGCTGCGGCTTTCCGGTCACGGAGTTTACCCAACCAGGCTTCGAACTGTACAGTTTGCTCCACTTCATACATGGCGGAATAGTAGTTTAAAAACTACATTCTGGCAAGAATAAAGTAAAGTATAGTCATTACAAAGAGGGTGTCATAATTAGATCTTCTGGCGTGATGCGGTCGCTGATGCTGAAAAGATCACGAGCGGATCGCATACGCTGTAATTTCCTTTCGTTCATAAAGAGATAGACTAAATTTGGGAGTGCATTGGTGGATATTTCGAGTATCGGGTCTACACTTAAAAAGAGGCGCTCTTTTCAACTCATCCTAGGTATTCAGTTCGGGCCCGAATGGGATATCGCGAGATCATTCGGATTCTCATCCGGCGATTAGAGCACCGCCTCAGCCTTTGAGATAGATCAAGCAAACTCCCCAGGGAAGCAAGGCTGGCTCAAATACCGGCTTTTTCCTGTCCTGTGGATATCAGGGAAGGGTGTGGGTAGGTGGAGGTGATGTCAGTTATAGAGGTGGGCGTCGGTTTGTGGCAGCTATTCCTCGCCACCATTAGCATCCGCTAGGGGAATACGCACATTGCGTGAGGGTAAAACGGTGGCGATTGCATGTTTGTAGACGGCCTGCGTTAGGACGTTTTTTAACATCACAATATACTGGTCAAAACTTACAATCGTTCCCTGCAGTTTGATGCCATTCACCAGGAATATCTGGACCGGTATGCGCTCCTTTCGCAACGCATTTAGGAAGGGGTCTTGTATTTTATGTCGCTTATCCATTGAGAGTTTCTAACTGGTCATCATATAAAGAATAGGTCAATTCTTGGAAACAATCTGGCCTTCTTAGAGATTGATTGTGAAAGACCGGTAAAATGACCCGGGCCAACCCTCGCAATATAGTCGGTGTCAAAAAAGCCCCGCCCTCGTCATGTGAGAGCGGGTAGCAAGTTGACCGCCCATTAGGAGTGAAACGGCCAAAACCAGGGGCCGAAGCCAATGGCTCCCGTACCCCTGCGGCAAAACCTCTCCTGATTTCTTCAATTTCCAGCCAGGTCAACTTCACCGGTATAATATTTGACTCGCAACAGTTGCTAATGTTTTGGCCATTCTATATACCGAATCGCTTTAGTAGCCCCTCTATGTAATCTCTTGAGGTTCTAAATCCCCTCGAGTAGTGAAATTCTGCGGAGTTCGCCCCCGTACTATGTATTGAGCGAGGGAGTATTTAAGTGGGGGGGTTGATAGAGATGATCGTTGCTGTACAAATATCGATCAATTTTGTACTGAAACTGGCGCCAAAGGGACTTGCGGGTTACAGTGGAGTTACATTAGATAAGCGCTCTATGCTTATCAGAGATGATAGATATATATAATATCTATAAAAAACAATATGTTATATGGTAGCTACGGGTGGACTTGAACCACCGACCCCAGCATTATGAATGCTGTGCTCTAACCAGCTGAGCTACGTAGCCATAAACATTCGGGACGTGCTGTCCCTGAGAAGGCGCGCATTTTCCCGATTTTCCGCTGGCAAGTCAAGATATTGGAGCACCCAACTGGTTGATTTTTAGACCCTTCTTCATCTTCTTGCGATAGTTCTTGATTGTCAGCCCAGTGGTCACGTTGCATAATCGACACAATGACACCCTCAGCCGCCAAATTTCTAGTTTTTACCTTGAGTTTGTTCCCGTTCATCTCCAGCGCTCAGGACCTTTCACCGCGTGCACATTGGCCGGCTCCCGTGGGTACCAGGGTGGCAACTGTGGGCTATACCTATACCTCCGGGGACGCGGTTCCAGATCGCTCTCTACCCATTACTGGCGTCGATTCCGAAATAAGCACCATGTATTTCGGATACCGGCAGACGTTGGATCTATGGGGTCGCACGGCAAATGTAATTGTTGAAGTGCCCTACATTGACGGCACCACGGTTGGGGAGCACAGCGAACGCGGTTTGATAAAGCGGGACTATCAGGGCGTGGGGGATTTGGCCGCCACCCTGTCGGTGAATATCCTGGGCGCGCCCGCCATGACCCGGGAGGAATTTCAGGAAATGCGCAGACACCCCCAGCCCATCCTGGGAGCCAGCGTAAAGGTGGTGGCGCCCACGGGAAAGTATGATTCTGATCGTTTGATCAATGTGGGGGCCAACCGCTGGGCGATGAAGGCGGAGTTGGGCTACATCACAGTTCTCGCCCCGAAGTGGATATTCGAAGCATCATTGGGAGCCTGGATTTTTGCAGACAACGACGATTTTCTGGGGGTAACCAAAGAACAAAAACCGGTGCTGGCATTGCAGGGGCATCTAATCCACCGGTTTGGCCCGGGCTTTTGGGCGTCGCTGGACGGGACTTATTATAAAGGTGGGCGCAGTACAATCGACGGGCGTAGGCTCGATGATTTACAGCGGGACTCCAAACTTGGCACTACGCTGGTGTTCCCCTTCGCCGCCAAACGTGCCATCAAACTGAGCTATACCCGTGGTTCCATTAACGATTCAGACGAGGATTTCGACACCTTCCTGATCAGTTATCAGCAGTTGTTCTAAGGCGGTTGTATCAGACATTGAAGCGGAAGTGGATGACGTCTCCGTCTTGCACAATATAGTCCTTGCCCTCCAATCGCCAGCGCCCGGCCTCTTTGGCACCCTGTTCGCCGTTATTGGCAATAAAGTCTTCATAGCCGACGATCTCGGCACGAATAAAACCCTTCTGGAAATCCGTGTGGATTACCGCAGCGGCCTGCGGGGCGGTGGCGCCCACCTTTACGGTCCAGGCGCGCACTTCTTTGACACCGGCAGTAAAGTAAGTTTGCAGATTCAGTAGCTGGTAACCGGCGCGTATCACTCTATCAAGGCCGGGTTCACCCATGCCCATATCACTGAGAAATTCCAGCCGTTCATCATCTTCCAATTCGGCAATTTCCGATTCCAGCTTGTTACAAATCACAACCACCACCGCGCTCTCGGCTTCCGCGACGCTGTTGACCACTGCCAGAAAGGGATTGTCCTCAAAGCCGTCTTCATCCACATTGGCAATGAACATGGTGGGTTTTACGGTCAGTATATGGAGGGTTTTAACCAGCGCAGTTTCGTTATCATTCAGCGCTAGAGATCGAATCGGCAGGGCCTCATTGAGATGAGGCAGCAATTTTTCTTCCAGTAGTGCCTTCATGGCAATCGATTCTTTATCGCCGCCCTTGGCAGTGCGAATCACTTTCTGCAGTTGTTTTTCGCAGCTCTCCAGGTCGGCCAGGGCCAGTTCGGTGTTGATAATTTCGATGTCCGATGCGGGGTCGATTTTATTGGCCACGTGAATGACATTTTCGTCCTCAAAACAGCGCACCACATGGGCAATCGCGTCGCACTCGCGAATATTGGCCAGGAACTGGTTGCCCAGACCTTCGCCCTTGGAGGCGCCGGCAACCAGACCGGCAATATCCACAAATTCCATGGTGGTGGGGACTTCTCTTTCCGGCTTCACAATATCCGAAATCAGGCTTTGGCGGGGGTCGGGTACCGGCACCACACCCGAATTGGGTTCAATCGTGCAAAAGGGGAAGTTCTCTGCATCGATACCCGCTTTGGTGAGGGCGTTGAAAAGTGTGGACTTGCCGACGTTGGGAAGGCCAACAATGCCGCATTTAAAACCCATGTGAGATTCCTCTAAACGCGCGACTCAAGCCGCACTAAAACTGTGTAATTGACTCATCGCCTTTTCCTCATCGCCCCGCAGTAGCAGGGGGAGGGCGGCGATGGCCTCGTCAATACTGGCATCTATGCGCGTTCGATCTACCTGGGAGGGTGCCCCCAGAACATAGCCAGTTACTTTGGAGGCGTGCCCGGGGTGACCTATGCCTATGCGCAGACGATAGAAATTCTTGTTGTTGCCCAGGGCGGGGACGATGTCCCTGAGACCGTTGTGGCCGCCGTGGCCGCCACCGCGCTTGAATTTGGCACAGCCCGGGGCAATGTCCAGCTCGTCGTGGGCGATCAGGATTTCTTCGGGTTCAATCTTGTAGAAGCGTGCCATTGTCGCCACAGCTTGTCCGCTGCGGTTCATGTAGGTGGTGGGGATAAGTAGCCGCAGATCATGCCCGGCGTAATTGACGCGTCCGGCCAGCCCAAAAAATTTGGACTCTGGCTGTAAATTGGCACTACATTGGCGCGCCAGTTCGGTGAGAAAATCGGCGCCCGCATTGTGACGAGTGCCCCGGTATTCGCTACCGGGGTTACTCAATCCAACAATCAGTTTAATCTGTGCTGTCAACGCGGGTGCCGCTCACAGCGAGGAGTTATTCCTCGCTGTCGCCTTCTTCAGCTTCACTTTCGCCTTCGCCTTCGCCTTCAGTAGCGTCTTCATCAACTACCTCTTCCTCATCTTCACTTGCGCCTCTGGGCGCAATGATGGAGGCGATGGCCAGATCGTGATCTTCGCCCAGAGCCAGGGCAACCGAGGTGACATTTTCAGGCAGAGTCACCTCTGACAGGTGAACAATCTGGCCGGTTTCGATGTCGGCCATATCCACTTCGATGTACTCGGGAATATCCGCTGGCAGACAGAGAATTTCAATGTCTGTGGTCTGGTGCTGAACGATGCCGCCCTGGGTTTTGACGCCCACGGAATTCTCTTCATTCAAAAAGTGGATAGGCACGTGAACCTTGATAGCCACCTTATCGTCAACGCGCATGAAGTCGGCATGCATAACCGAATCCTTTGCCGGGTGACGCTGCAGATCCTTGAGAATAGCTTTCTCGCTGGTTTTGCCCACTTTGATAGACAAAACGTGCGAGTAGAACGCTTCGTTTTCCAGCGCCTTTTCCAAATCCTTGCGGATCAGGGTCAGGGGCTGTGGATCCTTGTTACCACCGTAAATGATGGCGGGGACCTGATCGGCGAGACGACGCAGGCGGCGGCTCGCACCTTTCCCCATGTCCTCGCGTACTTCGGCTTGTAATTCAAATTGGTCAGACATAGTCGTGACTCCCTTGATAAGACATTAGCGCGCTTGCGACCGGCGCGCTAATGCGTTGCTGTAAGCGATAGTCCTAAAGGAACATCGCGCTAATAGATTCCTCGTTGCTCACCCGGCGCATTGACTCTGCGAGTAGGTCTGCAATCGTGAGTTCGCGAATCTTATCCATAGCCTTCGCTTCCTCACACAAAGGAATCGTGTCTGTGACTACCAGCTCATCCAACTGGGAGTTACGAATATTTTCCAGGGCGTTACCCGACAATACCGCATGGGTACAGTAGGCCACCACCTTGGAGGCGCCGCGCTCTTTCAGTGCATCGGCTGCTTTGCACAGGGTGCCCGCTGTGTCTACCATGTCATCGACCAGCAGGCAGGTGCGGCCGTCCACTTCACCGATCACGTTCATGACCTGGGCTTCGTTGGCCTGCGGACGCCGCTTGTCGATAATGGCCAGATCGGCATCGTCCAGTTGTTTGGCCACCGCCCGCGCTCTTACCACGCCGCCTATGTCGGGGGACACCACGATTATATTGTCGTAGCCGCACTTCACAATATCAGCGATGAGAATCGGTGAACCGTAGACGTTATCTACCGGACAACCGAAAAACCCTTGAATCTGCTCGGCGTGCAGGTCTACGGTCAATACCCTGTCAACACCGACATTCACTATCATGTCTGCGACCACCTTGGAGGTGATGGCGACACGCGCGGAGCGCACCCGTCTATCCTGGCGGGCGTAGCCAAAATAGGGCACCACCGCGGTAATTTTAGCGGCGGATGCACGGCGCAGGGCATCAATCATCACCACCAATTCCATCAAATTGTCGTTGGTTGGCGCGCAGGTAGACTGCAGCACGAACACATCCTTGCCGCGCACATTTTCCCTCAGCTCAACGGCAACTTCGCCATCGCTAAATTTCCCTACGTCAACTTTTCCCAGAGACAAGTACAATTTGCTGGCCACCTTTTGGGCCAGTGCCGGATTCGCGTTCCCCGTAAACACCATCATTTTTGATGACACAGTTGCTCTACCTTTGTCATTGGAAATTGGCTGGGGTGGCAGGATTCGAACCTGCGAATGCTGGGATCAAAACCCAGTGCCTTGCCGCTTGGCGACACCCCAATAAAACTGCCCGTTTAAGCCAGAACTGAAAGAACCGGTGATTCGTTTAGCCCCCTGGCGACAAATCCGTTCCATTTTTTTGGCAACTGCCGCTGCACGGCAATTGCTTCAGTCCTGGTCCCGAAGCTGGCGTATACGCATGCGCCCGTTCCGGTTAATCTTGCTTCTCCAAAATTATCTAACCATTTCAATGCGTTATCTACCTCAGGATAAAGGTTTCTAACGACGACCTGGCAGTCGTTTTGGGAGTTCCCCTCGAAAAAGGCCGCCATTTTGATGGGAGAGGTGTTCCGTGTCAATTGCTCACAGGAAAATATTTTGGCAGTACTCACATGGCAGCCCGGTGTAATGATGAGAAACCAGTTTCCCGGCAAGTCGATAGGGGTCAAAATCTCGCCAATTCCCTCCGCCCAGGCGCTGTGCCCGGCGACAAAAACCGGCACGTCGGCGCCCAGTTCCCCCCCTATTGCCAGTAACTCCTCCTGCGCCAATTTTGTCGCCCACAGGTGGTTCAGCACCAGCAGGGTGGTGGCGGCATTGGAACTGCCGCCGCCCAGCCCACCGCCGGTGGGAATTTGCTTGTCGACCACGATATCCACGCCGGGGGTGGCAGCTGAGCGCCCGGCTTTCGCCTGCAGTAATCGGGCGGCTCGGGTAATGAGGTTGTCGTCTTCGGGAATGCCCAGGTCCCGGACCGATACGCTAATCCGGCCGCTGGAATTGGCGCTAAAGCGCATGGCATCGCCCCAGTCCAGCAATTGAAATACCGTTTGCAAGTTGTGATAGCCATCGGCTCTGCGCCCGGTGATATGCAGGAAGAGGTTGAGTTTGGCGGGCGACAGAACCGTGAGCGTAGGGGCGGGCGGCATTAGCTGGAAAAGTTCTTCCAGCTGCGGATAATCAGCCGCACCCGGGTACTGTCCCGTTCAATTTTTAACCGGGTGGGCAGGGTGTACTGTTCAAACTGGCCATAGTCTTCGTAGGTCACGGTCCACCCCAATTGCTCCAGCTGGCGCAGTAGGCCCTGTTTCACAATTTTCCCCTGTATCTCATCACCGGGAGTGGGCAGCCCCTTGAGCCAGTGGGGGAGGGCCTGCAGGGGCAAGTCCCAGCCTATGGCCGCAGTGCTCGCCCGGGGGGAAGAGATATCATAAGTTTGGCTCTGGCCATCGCGACTGACCCGTAGCTTTTTTTGGTCACTGTCGATAGTGGTGGTGCCGACCCCCAGTGGACCGCTCAAGACAAGGTGGGTGTTATCGCGCGACTGATCCCAGATCAGGCTGACCGACTCCGATTGCTGGGCGGTGCGAATGGCGAGCTTTCCGCGGGCCTGCCACCGGTTCAGTGACGTCAGCTGAGTAGTTCGCTCCTGCCAGTTCAGATCGGGTGCGCCCTGCTTGGGCAGGTCTGCACAGCTCGCCAGCAGTAGACTGATGCACAGCACCCTGAGCGCTAATGTGAGAGGCATTGATCGCTATTCCGCGGAGGATGGCACGCCGAGACGGGTCATGGTATCCACCAGTATCTCGTGATCGGGGTCTTTGGCTATTGCGCCCTGCAATACCAGTAGAGCCCTTGCTTTGTCCCCGGAGATCCACAGCACTTCGCCGAGATGGGCAGCGACCTCCGGGTCGGGAAATTTGGCAAAGGCCTTGCTGAGGTAGTCCACGGCCTGCGCATACTTGCCCTGTCGGTAGAGAATCCACCCCATGCTGTCCAGGATGGCGGGCTCTTCGGGGTCCAGTTCGAGCGCCCGGGAGATCAGCGAGAAGGCCTCGGAGTAGCGCTCGGTGCGATTGGCCAGGGTGTAGCCCAGTGCATTGAGGGCGGTGACGTTATCCGGTTCGCGATCGAGAATGGCGCGCAAGTCCTGCTCCATCAGGGCGAGATCGTTTTGGTGCTCACCCAACATGGAACGGGTGTAGCGCAGTGTGGTCGATTCGGGCATGTCGATGAGGGCCGTATTGAGCACCCGCATGGCACCCTCCAAATCGCCGCTTCGGGTGAGCATTTCCGCTTCCAGGCCGTACAGCTGCTCTTTTCGCTTCGGGTATTTTTGCCGTAAGTCATTCAAATAAGCGTGGTTCTGCTCTTCCTGCTGGGTGGCGAGCAGGATGCCTCCAATATGACTATTGGCGCTGAGGAAATCCCGGCCGTCCTCGACCTCCATATAGTGGGAGACCGCGCTTTTGAGATCTCCCTGATCCTCCAATATTCGCCCGAGATAGTAATGGGCTTCCCCCACCCGATGTTTCCGTTCCAGCATTTGGTACAGATACGCTTTGGCCTCGGCGTTGTTGCCGGTCTCGCGATTGATCAACGCCAGGGAAAAAAGTAAATCGCTGTTGCCGGGAGCTTTGGCGGACAAAAGTTCAAATTGTTGGCGGGCGGCCACCATGCTGCTTCGGGTGAGCAGGCGGGCATATTGGAGGCGTAGTTGGGTGGCGTCCGGGTCGGCCAGTAGCGCCGCTTCGATGCGCTGCAGGGGGAGCTCCGCATCGCGCTCCAGCAGTAATCTGGCTTCCATGATGAGTGCCTGGTGCTGGTACGGCTCCCGCGAAAATACCAACGCCAGTTTCTCCAGCGCCAGATCGTCCTCGCCCAACTCCTCGTAGAGGATCGCCTGACTCAGTAACAGTCCGGCATCTTCGGGAAATTCAACCGCCAGATCGTTGATGGCGGCTACCAGGCGGGCCTGGTCCGCAGGGTCAAGTTTGTCAAAGCCGTTGAGTAACAGGGGAAAATGGACCTCGGACCCGCTGCGGGCGACAACGGCAAAATGCGGTACAGCCTCCAGGGTGCGTCCTCGCTTGGCGAGCAAGGTTGCCACGGTGTTATTGGCCTCGATATTGTCGGGCTCCAGTTCCAGCCATAGCTGTACGGCTTGCAGCGCTTCCTCCTCGCGCCGCATGAACTGGGCGAGGTGGGTGGCGTGGGCACTGATGGCGGGTTCTCGCAGCGCTTCAGCTTGCTCCAGGTAGGTCTTCAGAGCGACGTCGTAGTCGCGTCGCCGCAGGGCAAATTCCGCGACCAGCAGGGGGTAGACACTTTCGGGGGGAAACGGGCGTTCTGCTATCTTCTCTTTGCCGTCATCCGCGCCATTGTCCCCCGCGGTCGCGACCGGTGTGGTGGGGGCGAGATTGGAGCAGGCTGCAAAAAGCGAGCCCAGAATGGCAATGGCAATGAAGCGAAGCATAGTTAAGGTATTGTAAATCTTCCTGTTGCGAAACACCCGCATAATGACACAGCTGGACCCCGAAACCCACGATTGTAGCGACGGGCTTTGAGCCGGTGCTTTACCGCCGTTATAAGGGGTAATTGCCCGATCAGCAATATTGGCGGTAACTTGTTAGAATTGGGGGAAATTTACTGCAATTGTGCTAATGTGCGCGCCCCTAATGGAACACGGGCTCTCGCGCCCAGCATCGGAGACTGCCCCCACTGCCTATGAAACTTATCGCCCTGGGTATCAACCATAACTCGGCTGCCATTGAAGTGCGCGAGCGGGTGGCCTTTGTCCCCGAGCAGGTCAACGAGGCCCTGGTAGACGCCTGTGCGGAGGCAAATTTGGATGAGGTGGTTATTCTCTCCACCTGCAACCGGACCGAGCTGTACGCCATCGCACCCGACAATTTGCCGGCGCCGGAAAAAGCCGCTCGGCTGATACAGTGGATAGCCCATTACCATCACCTTTCCGCCGAGGAACTGGCTCAGTCGGCCTACCACTTTGAGGACGAGGAAGCGCTGGCGCACATCATGCAGGTTGCCAGCGGGCTGGACTCCATGGTGCTGGGCGAACCGCAGATACTGGGCCAGATGAAATCTGCCTATGCCGTGGCCAGTGAGTCCGGTACCGTGGGAAGTGAATTGGGACGCTTGTTCCCCCGGGTTTTTTCGATTGCCAAACAGGTGCGCACCGACACGGCGATTGGCGAAAATCCGGTATCGGTGGCGTTCGCCGCAGTTGAATTGGCCGGTCATATCTTTTCCGAACTCAGCAGCAGTAGCGCGCTATTGGTTGGCGCGGGTGAGACCATTGAATTAGTGGCGCGGCATTTGATTGAAGCGGGCGTCAAAAAGATCGTGATTGCCAACCGCACCCTCGGAGGGGCCCGTGAGCTGGCGCAAAAATTTTCCGCAGAGGCCGTGTTGCTATCGGAAATTCCGGCACAGTTGGAATTTGCGGACATCGTGATCACCTCCACTGCGAGCCAGCTACCAATTTTGGGAAAAGGCGCGGTAGAGGACGCTCTCAAGGCGCGCAAGCACAAGCCCATGCTGATGGTTGACATCGCCGTGCCACGGGACATTGAACCCCAGGTGGCAGAGCTGCGCGATGTCTATCTCTACACGGTGGATGATTTACGCGAAATAGTAGACAACAATTTGCGTGGCCGGCAACGCGAGGCGCGCAAGGCCGACCTGATTATTGCCGAGGGCGTCATTTCGTATATGCAGGAGGTACGCAGCCTCGCCGCGGTGGACACGGTCAAGGAGTATCGCCTGCTGGCCGAGCAACTTCGGGACCAGGAGTTACAGCGCGCATTGCGGTTTTTATCCCGTGGCGATGATCCCCGACAAGTGCTCGCTCAATTGGCCAGGGGCATTACTCGCAAATTGATCCACGCTCCCAGTGCCGGACTGAAGAAAGTCAGTGCTACCGGGCGGGAAGATTTGATCGTGAATGCTCGCAAGCTACTGGGTTTGGGGCCCAGCCCCGACTCTGCCACGACTGTCATTGATCAGGACGACGAGCAGCATGATGAGCAGGTCGAGGCCACTTTCTCCTCGCTTCCCACAGACCCATCGGAACGTACCTTGCAATGAAAGCATCCATCTTGAGTAAACTGGAAACCTTGGCCGAGCGTCACGAGGAAGTGGGGGCGCTGCTCAGTGATGCGGAAATCATCGCAGACCAGAATAAGTTTCGGGAGCTGTCCCGCGAATACGCTGAACTAGAGACGGTAGTGCAGTGCTACTCGAGTTACACCCGGGTTGTCGAAGACGTTGAGGAGGCTCACTCGATGTTGCAAGACAGCGATCCTGAGGTGCGTGATATGGCGCGGGAGGAGGTAGATCTCGGGACGCAACAGCGGGATCAACTGGAAGTCGAATTGCAGACCCTGCTATTGCCCAAGGACACACGGGATTCGCACAATGTCTTTTTGGAAATTCGGGCGGGCACCGGGGGCGACGAGGCCGCCATTTTTTCCGGTGACCTGTTTCGCATGTATTCGCGTTACGGTGAGAAACAGGGCTGGAAAATGGAAGTGTTGTCGGAGCGTTCTGGTGATCACGGCGGCTACAAGGAAATTATCACCCGCATAGAGGGGCGCAATGTCTATGCGCAACTGAAGTTTGAGTCGGGTGCTCATCGCGTTCAGCGGGTGCCGGAAACCGAGTCGCAGGGTCGCATTCATACCTCGGCCTGTACCGTGGCCATTATGCCCGAGGCGGACGAGGTAGAGCAGGTCGTCATCAACAAGGCGGATCTCAGAGTTGACACCTACCGCGCCTCCGGTGCCGGTGGTCAGCATGTAAACAAAACTGATTCGGCGGTTCGCCTCACCCATTTACCTACCGGCATTGTGGTGGAGTGCCAGGACGAGCGATCGCAACACAAGAACCGAGCCAGGGCGATGTCGCTGCTGCAGGCCAAACTGCTGACCAGCGTTCAGGACAAACAGGCCGCCGAACAGGCCGAGGAAAGGCGCAATCTGGTGGGCACCGGCGATCGTTCCGACCGCATTCGCACCTATAACTTTCCCCAGGGCCGTATAACCGATCATCGCATTAACCTCACCCTCTATAAATTGGCCGAAATTATGGAGGGAGAATTGGGATCAGTGATTGACCCCCTACGCCAGGAATACCAGGCAGACCAGTTGGCCGCGCTGGCCGACAACTGATGCCATCGGTGGCTGAGCTGCTAGGGCGGGGCTCCAACCTGGCCGGTGAAAGTGCCCGGCGCGATACCGAAATTTTACTGTGTCATTGCTTGAATAAACCGCGAGCGTGGTTATACACCTGGCCGGAAACGGTGGTGACGAACGAGCAGACCAGTCAATTTGAGGACTTACTCGCCTCCCGTAGTCAAGGGCACCCTATTGCCCATCTCATCGGGCGCCGCGAGTTTTGGTCGCTGAACCTTCGGGTAAACCAACATACCTTGATTCCCCGGCCGGAGACCGAAACGCTGGTGGAATGGGCGCTGGCCTTGCCCCTGCCCAGCACCGCCGCCGTGTTGGATCTGGGCACCGGCAGCGGTGCCATCGCACTGGCGGTTGCCGGCGAGCGGCCGCAGTGGCGGGTGAGCGCAGTGGATGCCAGCGAGGCGGCCCTGCAGGTGGCGCGTGACAATGGTCGCGAGTTGGAGTTGACGCGCGTGCAGTTCTATCACTCCGACTGGTACGCAGCAGTGGCGGGTCGGCGCTTTCACTTACTGCTCAGTAATCCGCCGTACATTGAGCCGGGTGACCATCACCTGGCGGCCGGCGACTTACGGTTTGAACCAGCCATGGCCCTGACGGCCGAAGATCGGGGTATGGCTGATCTGGCAGTGCTGACCCAAGGCGCCCTCGACCATATTCAGCCCGAAGGCTGGCTATTGCTCGAACACGGGCATACCCAGGGGGCGGGAGTCCGTGAGTTACTGGCGCAGCAAGGCTTTTGCGACATCGAGACGCGCAGAGATATCGCCGGGTTGGAGAGAGTTAGTGGCGGTCGCTGGCATGCTGAGTGACCGGCAATTATTGCGCTATAGCCGACAGCTATTAATGCCCGATTTCGATATTCAGGGGCAGGAGCAACTGCTTGGCGCAACCGTACTGATCGTGGGGCTGGGTGGCTTGGGCAGCCCGGCTGCCCTCTACCTGGCGGCTGCCGGCGTCGGTGGCATTGTGCTCGCGGACGGTGATGCGGTGGAGTTGAGTAATCTACAACGCCAGATAGCGCACGGGGAGTCCGACGTTGGCCGCAATAAGGCGGTCTCCGCCGCCACAGCCCTGGACGCGCTCAACAGCGAAGTCGTCGTCGAGGTGGTCGATAAAAACTTAACTGATGCCGACTTGCCGGGGTTGCTGGCTCGGGTCGACCTGGTGGTGGATGCCAGTGACAATTACCCCATACGCTTCGCCCTCAATAGAGCCTGTATACAAGCAGCTGTGCCACTGGTCTCCGCCGCTGCTGTGCGCGGGGAGGGGCAAATCAGCTTGTTCGAGCCAGCGCAGGGCGGCCCCTGTTACCGCTGTTTGTATCACGATAGCGGGTCGGAAACTGCACAGTCTTGCGCGCAGAGCGGGGTGCTGGCCCCGGTGGTGGGCGTGCTCGGTTCCCTGCTCGCTATGGAGGCCATCAAGCGCTTGTCCGGTTATGGAGAGTCCCTGCGCGGCAGCCTGATGGTAGTGGATTTGAGCACCATGGAGTTTCGTAAACTGCAACTGTCTCGTCGCCCCGATTGTCCGGATTGCGGCCACTTGCCCCGCGCCTGACACCGCGCAGCGCCCGGCGTCCGTCTCTTCAATCAATCATTGGGCCGGGGTCAATCCGCCGCGACGGGCAGCGGTCGGCGCAGCAATTTGCGCTGGCGCCACACTACCAGTACTGCGGCCACCGCTATGCCGGTGATCATTGCCTGCCAAAAGCCCACGGTGCCCTCAGTGGGATTCTGCGCGGTGGTAATTCCCAGCCAATACCCCAGGGGAAGCGCGATCAACCAGTAGGCAATGGCCATGACCAAAAACGGAAAGCGGGTGTCCTTAAACGCGCGAAGCGTGGAGGCGGCGGAGACTTGCACGGCATCGAGCACGATAAAGAAGGCGGCCAGACGCACCAGTACTGCGGCCATGGCGAGGATGCCAGCATCCTCTGTGTAGGCATGGACAATGACCACGGGGTTGGCCAACAGCGCGAGCATAATGGCAAAACCCGACAGTATCGTAATCGCCGTACCGCATCGCACGGCCAGTATCACCCCGGTCTGGTCATTTGATCCAATGGCATGGCCAATACGCGTGGCCATCGCGGCACCGATGCTCATCAGGGGCATGTACATCACATCCCATACGTTGAGCGCGATTTGGTGTGACGCCATGGCGGTGTTGCCCAAGGTGGCAATAAATAGCGCGATGATTGAAAAGACCGCGACTTCGAGGAAAAAGGTCATGCCAATGGGCAGCCCCAGGCCGATAATCTGTCGCAGGAGAGCAGGGTTTGGCGGGGTGAATCGCAGTGGTGGTAGATAGGGTTTTAGTTTTTCCGCGCGGGCCATATAAAAAACGATCAGGATGGGTCCCAGCCACATCGATATCGCGGTGGCCCATCCGCAACCGGCCGCGCCCATTTCGGGTGCGCCCCATACGCCGTAGATAAAGGCGTAGTTCAGGGGGATGTTGGCCAAAAAGCCAATGACGCTGGCGATGGCGAAGGGTCGCATAATGCCAAGGCCCTGGTTGTGGCAGCGCAGCGCCTGAAAGAGAGCCGCGGCGGGCATACCGAATGCGGTAGCACGCAGATAAGCGAGGCTCTTGGCCTCGGTTTGGGGGTCTAATTTCAACAGCGCTAATAGAGGATCGGCGTAAAAACACACGGGGCCGGCGATCAGGCCCAGGATAAGCGCCAGCCACAGCGACTGTGGCAACAGGTCCTTTATCTGTTGCAGCCTTCCGGCGCCGAAGTCCTGTGCCACGATGGAGCTGGTGGCTAACATCATACCCAGAATAAACAAATACACGGGCAGCCACACATTGTAGCCAATCGCGATCGCTGCGAGGTCAACGGCGTCGTAGCGGCCGGCCATGATGGTGTCTACCACTCCGGTGCCCATCTGAGCCAATTGCGCGATTAACATCGGCCAGGTTAGTGCCAGCAAGGCCTTTGCTTCCGAGGCATAAGCCTGTGTTTTAGCCCTGAATGCCAATTTGCGCTGGGGGGAATTGGGTGAGGTCATGGTCCGAATTATTACTTGTTATTATTTACGAAACCTTTTGCGGTGGGCTGTTGTCGAAACCAGCATCGCAAGCATAACAGGGATAAGCTAAATGAACGCATTTGCGCAGTGGTATTACGCCATACAGTCGGCAAGTTTTTCTCGATTACGTCACCTGGACGGCTTGGCACCCCTGGCCATACGCCTTTATCTCGTCCCGGTGTTCTGGATGGCAGGTTCCCAGAAAATAGCCGGCATGGACAACACCATCGAGTGGTTTGGCAACGCCGACTGGGGCCTGGGGTTGCCGTTCCCCGCACTGCTGGCGCATCTCGCCGCATATACCGAAGCGATTGGAGCGTTGCTGTTGCTGGTAGGCCTGGCCACTCGTTGGGTGTCGATACCGCTGATGATTACCATGTTGGTCGCCATTTTCGCCGTGCACTGGGATAACGGCTGGGCGGCCATTGCCGATTCCGGCACCCAGGATGTCGCGGTTCGCCTGGGTGCGGCCAGAGAACTTTTGCAAGAGCACGGCAACTATGCCTGGCTGACGGGCAAGGGTAGCTTCGTGATTCTCAACAATGGCATTGAGTTCGGGGTAACGTATCTGCTGATGTTGCTGAGTTTATTTTTTACCGGCGGTGGGCGCTATGTGAGCCTTGATTATTATATGGCCCGGGTGTTTCCTGCAAGAAACTGAGTAATTCCTTGATCTAAATGGTAGACTAGCGCGTTTTTCAGTCGTTGCAGGACACTATCTTGATCAAGAATTTACTTGGGCACAGGGCAAAGAAGCCGTCTGAAGCCAAGGGCGGTAATCGACGAGGACAGCGTAATACCCCCAAAGCGCCGGCAAAACCATGGACCATCGACGATTTTCCAGTGGATCCCATGGAGGGTGAAACCCGATTTCACGACCTCGGTCTGCGCGACGAATTGATGCATGCTATTGCCGATCTGGGTTTTAAATACTGCACTCCCATACAGGCGGCGGTGATGCCCCACACCCTGCAGGGCCACGATGCCATCGGCAAGGCGCAAACCGGCACGGGAAAAACGGCCGCCTTCCTGGTGACCATATTCAATGACATGCTCTGTCACCCCATGGAGGGGGAGCGTTTTGTGGGTGAGCCTCGCGCGCTGGTAATCGCCCCGACCCGGGAACTGGTGATGCAAATCGCCGCCGACGCGGCAGACCTTGCCAAATATACCAACTTGCAGGTAGTGACGCTTATCGGCGGAATGGATTATCAGAAGCAGTTAAATCGCCTGCACAATGAGGTGGTCGACCTGGTGGTCGCCACACCGGGCAGGTTGTTGGATTTCATGAGTCGCAGGGACTTGTACCTGGACCACATCGAGACGCTGGTATTGGACGAGGGCGACAGGATGCTGGATATGGGGTTTATCCCCCAGGTGAAACGTATCGTGAGAGCCACTCCGCGCAAAGAAGATCGTCAGACCCTGTTGTTCTCAGCAACCTTTAACCAGGACATTATCAATCTTTCCCAGCAGTGGACCTATGAGCCGGTGTCCATAGACATCGAGCCGGAGCATGTGGCCACCGATTTGGTTGATCAGAAAGTCTACCTGGTCAGTAGCGAGCAGCGGTTTCGAGTCTTGAGCAACCTGCTGCGCAGTGCCGAGACCAGTAGTGTCATTGTGTTCGCCAACCGCCGTGACCAGGTGCGCCGCCTGCACGAACGTTTGCGTAAGTCGGGCGTGTCGGCGGGCATTCTTTCGGGGGAAATACCCCAGAACAAGCGCACACGCACGCTTGAACAGTTTAAAAGTGGCGATATTAAAGTGTTGGTGGCGACCGATGTTGCAGGTCGCGGAATTCACGTCGAGGGAGTTAGTCATGTGGTGAATTACAACCTGCCGGAAGACCCCGAGGATTACGTGCACCGCATCGGGCGCACCGGTCGGGCTGGCGCAACGGGTATATCCATTAGTTTTGCCTGTGAAGATGAGGCTTTTTTACTGCCGGAGATCGAGAAATTGTTGGGACAAAAACTGGATTGTACCTATCCACCGCAGGAGTGGCTGGAGTAGGGAGTCGGAGAGGTCATCGGCTTGTTCAGTGGCTTCGAATTTTATTCCTGCAGTTCTTCACTCCACATAATTGTCGCTCCAACCACCGCTGCGGGAATGACAAAGAAATTGACCACGGGGATGCTGGCGCACAGGGCTACCGCGCCACCAAAGCCCAGACTACTCAGGCGCCGGTAGCGCGCCGCCTCTTTAACATCGGCGAAGCTCAGCTGATGATTATCCATGGGATAGTCCAGAAACTGAATACTCATCATCCAGGCCCCCAGCAGTAGCCACAGAAATGGCGCGACCGTGTTGAGCACAGGTACGAAACTGAGGATCAATACCAATACAAACATCGGTATGTAGTACAGCAGCTTCACCAGCTCGCGAATTATGCCGCGCGGGATTGCCGCCAGCGCGGCTGCAAACCCCTCCAGTGAGTCCACCGGTCGCCCGGTAATGAGTTCTTCTGCTTTTTCTGCCAGCAGCGCGTTAAACGGCGAGGCGATCAATAGCGCCAGGGCGGTGAAGGCATAGCCGGTCATGAGGCTGAGGGTGAGCCCAATGAGCGGCCATAATATCCATTGGATAAACCCCAACCACTGCGGAATCATGCCCAGCCAGTGATCCATAAGATCAATGAGGTAGTGCAGGACAATGCCGATTAATGAGGCGAAAATAACGATATTTATCGCCAGGGGAATAATCACGAACAACCGCAGGGACTTGTGGCGTAACAAGCCGGCGCCGCGAATCAGGTAGTGCGCACCCTGTGACAGATTACCTCGCATCGGCCACCTCTTCTTCCATTTGTGCACATATTCGGCATATGCAGTGGTTGCGTGTTTGTTGTTCGGCAATCAGTGCCAGCGCCGCATTGCCGAAGCGCGCACTATGACACCAACAGTCCTCTATGGCCCGCCCGAGGCTCATCGCACAGTCATTGGGTTGATGACACTGTGGACAAGTTTGGCGGTCCTGCGGTTGGGGTTTATCTGTCATGGTACTCGGCATCATTCGGGTATCTGAGGCTATAATAGCGAAATAGCTGCGAGTAGTAAGTAAATGATCGAGGACGACGATTTGTTCGCCAGTGAGATGTCTGGTGTTGCGCCACTCAAGCGCGATTCCCGGGTAACGCTGAGGCGAAAACCCACGGCCTCTGAACGCGCCTCCATGCAACTGCGCCGCGCCGCTGCGGTGGCGGCCTCCGAGCCAGATAAAAATATCCTGATCCGGAAAAACATCGTACCGCTGGCTCCCTGGACTGTATTGAACTTCAAGCGCCCGGGTATCCAAAATGGTGTGTTTCGCAAACTCAGGTTGGGTCGATACGAAGCGGAAGCCAGGCTCGATTTACACCGTATGACCATTGCAACAGCGCGGCGCGAGTTATTTGATTTTGTGGCGGACTGCCATCAGCTGGGACTGCGCAGCGTAATATTGATTCACGGCAAGGGTGATACCCCTTCCCCACAGGGCCCTCACTCTATTCTTAAGGGCTGCACCGATCACTGGTTGCGAGAGCTCGATATTGTGCAGGCATTTCACAGTGCTCAGCCGCGGCACGGCGGCACCGGCGCCGTGTATATATTACTGCGCAAAAGTGAGGAGAAGAAACGGCAGAATCGGGAGCGGTTTAGTTGAGGGCGAAGAGCGCTCGAAGGCGCGCTATGTTGCGCCAGCGGCTTTTAAAATAGCCGCATACTCAGCGCCCTTACGGTGTTCCTCGACGATAGCCAGCACGTTGCGGTCGTCAAGCCCGGTGGCATTGATGTTGCGATCTTCATCGCTGAAATAGTCGACGAACAACTGGAAATCTGAGGCGCGCATGCTCTGGTAGGCTTTCAGCAGCATGTGAAAATCTTCAGCGGTATTGTCGTGCGGACGAACGCCGAGAAAGCTTTTCACATGGTCTTTTGTCCACACCTCGTCCAGTATCTTTTCCTTGTCTTTTTTCATGAGTCAATCAATCCTGTCTAAAATATCGCTGTGTTTTAGGGCGCCAGTTTCTGCGCAAGCAGCTTGTTTACCATCTGCGGGTTGGCCTGACCTTTGGAGAGCTTCATTATCTGGCCGACGAAAAATCCCAGCAATTTTTTGCGCTTGTTATCATCGGCACCGAGATACTGTTCTACCTGGGCAGCATTGGCGGCAATCACCTCGTCAACCATGTTCTCCAGTTCTCCACTGTCGCTGACCTGTTTGAGTCCCTTCGCGTCGATTACCTCATCGGCACTGCCTTCACCCAGCCACATCGCCTCAAAGACCTGCTTGGCTATTTTGCCGGAGATACTGTTGTCCAGAATGCGTTGAATCAGACCGCTCAAAGCTTGCGGGGAGACGGGGCACGCGTCGATCGCCAGCTCATGTTTGTTTAATCGCCCCAGCAGCTCACCCTGCACCCAATTGGCGGCCACTTTGGGGTCGCCGCAGCCCGTGGCCACGCTCTCATAGTAATCCGCCATGGTGCGGGTGGCGGAAAGAACCCCCGCATCGTAGGGGCTGAGTTGGTAGTCCAGTGTGAAGCGCTCGCGTTTCTGTCTGGGTAGCTCCGGCAGTTGCTCGCGAAGCGCATCGATATAGTTGTCGTCGACGACAACCGGAAGCAGGTCGGGCTCCGGAAAGTAGCGGTAGTCATTGGCCACTTCCTTGCTGCGCATGGAGCGTGTTTCGTCTTTCTCTGCGTCGTATAGCCGTGTTTCTTGCACCACCGTGCCGCCGTCCTCCAGGATGTCGGCCTGCCGATTAAACTCGTAGCGAATCGCTCTTTCCACGAAGCGAAAGGAGTTGATGTTCTTGATCTCGGCCCGTGTTCCCAGCGTGTCTGAGCCCATCGGACGCAGGGAGATATTAACGTCACAGCGCATCGAGCCCTCGGCCATATTGCCATCGGAAATGCCCAGATAGGTGACCAGCGTGTGTAAGTCCTTGAGGTAGGTGACGGCTTCCTCGGCGGTGCGAATATCGGGTTCGGTCACAATTTCCAACAGGGGTGTACCCGCCCTGTTCAAATCGATGCCGGTCTGGTCGTGGAAGTCCTCGTGTAAGGATTTTCCCGCGTCTTCTTCCAGATGCGCCCGGGTGATGCCTATTTTCCGGGTGCTGCCGTCGGTGAGTTGAATGGTGAATTTCCCCTCGCCGACGATGGGGTCGGAAAACTGGCTGATCTGATAGCCTTTGGGTAAATCGGGGTAAAAGTAGTTCTTACGATCAAAGACAGACCGTTTGCCAATTTTGGCACCTATGGCCAAGCCGAACATAATAGCAAAACGCACGGCTTTTTCATTCAGCACCGGCAACATGCCCGGCATGGCGAGGTCGACTGCGCAGGCCTGGGTGTTGGGTTCGGCACCGAAGGTGGTAGCCGAGCCGGAAAAAATTTTGGATTGGGTGGCCAGTTGCAAGTGCACTTCCAGCCCGATGACGGTTTCCCACTGCATGGTTTACCTCCCCTCCGGCATCGCTGGATGTTGTAAATGCCAGTCTGTGGCCTGCTGAAAGCGATGTGCGGCGTTGAGCAGGCGCGCCTCGCCGAAATGTTGGCCAATCAGTTGCAGACCTACCGGTTTGCCAGCGACAAAACCGGCGGGTACGGAGATGCCAGGTAAGCCCGCCAGGTTAACGGCCAGGGTGTACACGTCTTCCATGTACATGGCGAGCGGGTCATCCTTTTTTGCGCCCAGTGGAAATGCCGGACCCGGTGTGGTCGGCCCGGCGATCATATCTACCTGCTCGAAGCAATCCAGGTAATCCTGCTGGATGAGGCGCCTAACCTGCTGCGCTTTTTTATAGTAGGCGTCGTAGTAGCCCGCTGACAGGGCATAGGTGCCAACCAGGATGCGGCGTTTAACTTCATCGCCGAAACCCTCTTCGCGGGTCCGGGTGTATAAATCATCGAGGTCTTTGGGGTCGGCGCAACGGTGCCCATAGCGCACCCCATCATAACGCGCAAGGTTGGTAGAGGCCTCGGCTGAGGCCACAATATAGTAAGTTGGGATAGTGAGTTTGCTGTGGGGCAGGGAGACGTCAACCAGGGTTGCCCCCAGCTTTTCAAACTCCTGCAAACTGGCCTCCACCACTTTTGCCGTCGCGTTGTCCAGGCCATCGCCGAAAAACTCCGCGGGTAGGCCGATACGCAGGCCCGACAGCGAATTATCGAGGTCGGCTGTATAGTCCTGTGCGGGTGCTTCCGCCGAGGTGGAGTCCAGCGGATCATGGCCTGCCATGGTGTTCAATATGATCGCGCAATCTTCGGCAGTGCGGGCCAGGGGGCCGGCCTGGTCGAGACTGGAGGCAAATGCCACCATGCCCAATCGCGAAACGCGACCGTAGGTGGGTTTTAACCCGGTGATGCTGCAAAACGCGGCCGGCTGGCGTATCGAGCCCCCCGTATCGGTACCGGTTGCGGCGGGCGTCAACAGGGCGGCTACTGCCGCGGCGGATCCGCCCGAGGATCCGCCCGGAACCAATGTGGTGTCCCAGGGGTTTTTGACCGGGCCGTAGTAGCTGTTCTCGTTGGAAGAGCCCATGGCAAATTCATCCATATTGGTCTTTCCCAGCATCACCGCGCCCGCGGCCTTGAAGCGCGCAATGACAGTGGCGTCGTAGGGCGGGACAAAGTTGTCCAGCATGCGCGAGCCACAGCTGGTTCGAATGCCCGCTGTACAAAATATGTCTTTATGGGCAATGGGAATGCCCAACAAGGGGTTTGAGCCGCCGTTCGCCAGTTGGATATCGGCTGCCGCGGCGGCGGCCAGCGCCGCTTGCTCGTCCAATGTAATGAAGGCGTTGTAGACACTGTCCAGCGACGCTATTCGATCGATTAGGCACTGGGTCAGCTCGACGCTGGAAAAATCTTTCTGTTGTAGCCCGACGGCTAACTGGGCAACAGTTTTAGTGTGCATGGGGTGTTTCCTGTTGGTGGTCTTGATCAGCCAATTAATCAATAACTTTGGGAACCAGATAGAGATTATTCTCTACCGCCGGGGCGATGGCCTGGAATACCGCCCGCTGATCAACTTCTGTAACGGCGTCGGTGCGCAGGCGCGCAGTCGCATCCAGTGGATTTGCCATGGGTTCGACATTTGTGGTGTCAATCGCCTGCAATTGATCAACCATACCGAGAATTTCTGTGATGCGTTGGGTTACCTCGCCGATCTGCTGCCGGTCAATGCGAATCCGGGCCAGCTTGGCGATTTTGTCGATTTCGTCTTGTTCTATTGCCATGTCACTATCTATTCTATGTTGATTGCTCTAATTGGGACGCCCGATTAAGTGGCGCAGGGCATAAACTTATCACATTTGCGTCTTGCCCAATATCCCCGTGGTTGATACAGTTGCGGGAATATTACTAATAGAAAAAAACCGGACCACATAACGGGGTTGCCGGCTAGATTATGGGCTATTTCCGGCTGTTTAACGACCAGTAGGGTAGGTAAGTCACTCCTCACAGGATTTTTTCCTCGTTATCATAAGGTAGCAAGAATTCATGTTGAAAAAATTGCGCGGATTGTTCTCCAACGATCTTTCGATTGATCTGGGCACCGCGAATACTTTAATTTATGTGCGCGATCAGGGGATTGTGCTGGATGAACCCTCGGTTGTGGCCATTCGAACTCACAATGGTCAAAAAACCATCGAAGCCGTTGGCGCCGAAGCCAAGCGAATGCTGGGTAGGACGCCGGCCAATATCACCGCCATTCGCCCGCTGAAAGACGGCGTGATAGCTGATTTCCTGGTCACTGAAAAAATGCTGCAGCACTTTATTGCCAAGGTGCATGAGAGCAAATTTATTCGCCCCAGCCCCCGGGTGTTGGTGTGTGTACCGTGTAAATCTACCCAGGTAGAGCGCCGCGCCATTCGCGAATCTGTACTCAGTGCCGGCGCCAGGGAAATTCGCCTGATCGAAGAGCCCATGGCCGCCGCCATTGGGTCGGGTCTGGATGTCGACTCGGCTACCGGCTGCATGGTGGTTGACGTGGGCGGCGGCACCACTGAAGTGGCCATTATTTCGCTCAACGGTGTGGTCTACAGCGATTCAGTGCGAGTGGGCGGCGACCGCTTTGACGAGGCCATTGTCTCGCACGTACGCCGGCGTTATGGCAGCCTGATTGGGGACGCTACCGCCGAGCGCATCAAGGAAGAAATAGGCTGTGCTTTTGCGGGCAGCGAACTGCGTGAAATCGACGTTCGCGGGCGCAATCTCGCCGAGGGAGTGCCTCGGAGTTTTACCTTAAATAGCGATGAAATTCTGGAGGCTATACAGGAGCCCCTCGCGGTTATCGTGCAAGAGGTGAAATCGGCTTTGGAACAGTCTCCTCCCGAGCTTGCTGGCGATATAGCCGAGAGCGGAATAGTGCTCACCGGCGGTGGTGCCCTGCTGCGTGATCTCGACCGGCTGATTTCTGAAGAAACCGGCCTGCCGGTAATTGTAGCGGAAAATCCACTGACCTGCGTCGCCCGCGGAGGCGGAATTGCCATGGAGACTATGGATCGTCGCACTATCGACTTGCTATCCACTGAGTAGGGATAATCAAGCCTCTATTTGTCAAAGAGTCTACCCTGGGATTACGTGCACTGCTCACGATCCTTGTAGTCATCGGTTTGATCACGGCAGACCTTCGGTTTAACGCATTCAAAGGTGCGCGTTCGATCCTCAACAATCTTGTGACCCCGATCTATTGGGTGGCCGATATCCCCTCTCGGATCGTCGACTGGACGGACATTAACCTGAGGTCCAGACGTCATTTGCTGGAAGACAACGAAAAGCTCCACAGTGAGAATCTCCTGCTCCACGGGCGCTCCCAGCAGATGGTGGCGCTGCGGGCGGAAAATGCCCGCCTTCGCGCATTATTAAATTCTGCGGCACTGCTGAGAAGCGACGTGCTGGTAGCGGAACTCATCGGGGTATCCCCGGACCCTGTACGCCATCAGATGATATTGAACAAGGGCAGTGTTGATGGCGTCTATATCGGTCAGCCTCTCATCGATGAAAAGGGCCTGCTGGGTCAAATTGTGGAAGTCAGTAACCTGAGTTCACGCGTGCTACTCATTACCGATGCCACTCACTCCATTCCCGTGCAGATTAACCGCAATGGTGTGCGGGCCATTGCGGAAGGCACCGGTGTGCTCGGCTCTCTGGAAATACGTCATGTTGCGGCGACCACAGATATTCAGGAGGGAGACTTGCTGGTCAGTTCAGGTTTGGGCGGTCGCTTCCCTGTGGGTTATCCGGTGGCAGTAGTGAGTAAAGTAAGCCGGGATCCTGGACACGCCTTCGCCATTGTCGAGGCGAGCCCCGTGGCAGCATTGGACAGAAGCCGACACGTGTTGCTCGTTTTTACTGCCCAGAGCGGTAACACTCCTTAGCGGGGAATCCTGGTGGATCAAACACAACACGCATACTGGGTCGTTGTTGCCACTTTCCTGGCAGCCTACCTTCTCGCCGTTATTCCCTTGCCCGCCTGGCTGTTGTGGGCGCGCCCCGAGTGGATGGCCCTGGTTCTGGTATATTGGGCCATCGCGCTGCCGCATCGTGTGGGATTGTTTACCGGTCTTATTCTGGGGGTGGTAATGGATGTGCTTGAGGGCGCGGTGCTGGGGCAAAACGCCCTGTCTCTCATAGTGCTGGCGTTGTTATCGCTAACGTTATATCAGCGCATGCGCGTCTATAATTTGTGGCAGCAGGCGGCGATGGTATTTCTCTTGGTGGGAATTCACCAGTTGATCTGTCAGTGGGTGCAGAACCTGCAGGGCGTCGCCGCACAATCGCTCATCTTCCTGTTGCCGGCATTTACCAGTGCATTGCTGTGGCCGGTGATGTTGCACGTATTGCGGGCGGTGCGTCGTCATTACCAGGTGACTTGAATTGTCGGAACCTCCCCTGATACTGGCTTCTTCCTCTCAGCGTCGGCGCGATCTCCTGACCTGTCTGGGGGTCGATTTTGAGTGTTGCCCGGCTGACATTGACGAGTCTGTTGATCGCGGCGAAGCACCTCGAAATTATGTGCGGCGCATGGCGCTGGAGAAAGCCGCGGTGATTGCGGCCGAGCAGAATGGGAAACAGTATACGGTGCTGGCAGCCGATACGATCGTCGTCGTTGAGGGCGACATACTGGGTAAACCGGCCGACTACCGCGATGGCATTGCGATATTGTCCCGTCTGAGTGGTCGCTGGCACACTGTTATAACCGCCTTATGCCTGCATACCCAAAACGGTACCCCCCTGCGTACTGTGACAACCGAAGTACAGTTTGTGACACTTGACGAGCGAGTGTGTGCAGCGTACCTGGCGACGAACGAACCCTGGGATAAGGCCGGGGCCTATGCTATTCAAGGCTTGGGTGGCGCATTCGTCAAGGAAATACAAGGCAGTTACAGCAATGTCGTGGGACTGCCCCTGGCGGAGACGTGGCAGTTGCTGCTTGAACATGGAATCTCCACCACCTTGAGTCATCAACCGCAGTGAACACGGCTGTCAACGCGCTTTAGCGTCAATCGAACTGAATTGCCAAGCAATTTTCGTGAAATTATACGCACCGCGCAGACCTGGGAAAATGGTAGTCTTACCGCGTTGGACATTTGGAACGCTGCGACGCGGTCGTGTTCTAAGGAATCAACAGACTCCGAGCAATTACCAGAGGCGCCCCCAATATGAGCCGGGGCAATTCTGCCGCAGGAAGGCCATTGGAACACTCTTATTTCCATAAACTAAGCACACTAATTTGGAGGTCGATGGTAACCCTCATTGTGGTGTTGGCCATTTATGTGAGCTTTGGCCGCTTGCTGATGTCCAATGTGGCGCAGTATGGCGCTGATATATTGCAAGAACTCAATGCACGCCTGCCGTTCACCGTAGAAGCTGACGCCGTGAGTGGCGAGTGGCATTCCTTCACCCCGGAAATTGTATTTACCGGCCTCAAGCTTCGAGTGCACGGCAGTGCCAGCCCGCCCATTGAACTCGCCGAGGGACGGATAGCCCTGGATGTGCTGGAATCGCTGCGAACCCGCAGCCCGCGAATATCCAAATTGAGCCTTGATGCGCTGGATTTACACGGCGAGTTGTCCGCCGACGGAAAATTGACCATCGCTGGCCTGGGTGGCGGCGGTGGCGAGTTGACCGAGTGGCTGGAACAACTGCTGCTGAATATCGAAAGTGTCGATCTGGGCAACAATACGCTGATGCTGACTTTGCCCGATGGGCAATTGCGCCTGTTACAACTCGATTTCGCGCTGCGGCGCAATGGCAGTAAGCGTCGTCTTGCCGCAAAAATATTTTCACCCAGCACCGGGGCTATGATATCAGCCCGCGCGGAGGGCATGGGCAACCCCTTGAATGCCGAGGCCTTTGTGGGAGAGCTCTATTTGAATGTTGATATGGCTGATCTCGGTGCATTTCAGCGATTGTTAAATCAACCATTTCCGGTGGTAGTGGAAGGTGAACTGGATGCCGAAGTCTGGCTGGCCTGGGATAAGGGTGTTGCCACACTGGAGGTCGACCTGGTAGGTCGCGAATTGAACTTCGCTGCCGCCGACCAGTCCTGGGAGTTGCCGGCAGATTGGATTTCAATGCAGGCGAGTCTGGTGGAGCGCGATGACCAGTGGTCTGTGTTTGCCTCGGACTTTCAATTTCGCAAGGGAGACATCCACCTGCGACTGCCCAGGCTACAGTTGGAGAACTGGGGTGATTCGCTGCGCATACGCGCGGCGGATGTACCGATGGCAGCGATAAATGCCCTGCTTGTTGATCTATCAGTTACCCCGGAGGTCATTGCAGATGTGTTCGAAGTGCTGCAGACACGAGGTGAATTGACCGCCCTGCAACTGGATATAGCCGACCTCCGGGTTCCGGGGGAGGATTGGCAACTGGCCGCCAATTTTCGAGGGCTGGAAGTAGATTCCTGGCGGGGCGCGCCGGGTATCACCGCAGCCAAGGGTTTTGTGGAATTGGCTCCCACGGGTGGCTATGTTGTGTTGGATAGCCAGGCATTCTCCATGAATTTTCCCAAGGTGTACAAGCATCCACTGTCTTACCAGGACGTCTTCGGCACCATTAACATTGACTGGAGCGCGGATGCGCTAAATCTATCCAGTGGTTTGATGACTGTTAGCGGTGAGGAGGGGGTGGCGCATGTTTTATTCGGATTGAATATTCCCCTGGTGAAAAACGACGTTGGCCTGGAAATGGATCTGCTGGTTGGACTGGAGGACTTTCACCCGAAATATCGCAGCAAATATCTACCTTATATCTTGAGTGATGCGCTGCTGGATTGGCTGCAACCCAGCATTGGCGAAGGTCGTATAGAGCAGGGCGCATTTCTGTGGAGGGGGAGCCTCAGGCCGAACACACCGGCGCTAAAAACCGTTCAGTTGTTCTTTAATGTTGCCGATGTGCAACTGAATTACCACCCTGATTGGCCGCCGGTCTCCGACCTGTACGGGACGGTATATATCGATGATACCAATGTTAGCGTCTGGGCTGAGCGGGCCAGCTTGTATGATTCAACGGTTAATTATCTCTCTGTTGAAACCTGGTTGAACGCGTCGAAAAAGATGGTGCTGGCCATCGATGGTGCACTGAGCGGCGACGCCGCAGATGGGCTCAGGATTGTGAATAACTCGCCGCTGACTGAGATAGTCGGGCCGGTATTCGCCGATTGGCAAGTTCAGGGGCAATTGCAAACCGAAATGCAGTTGCAATTGGTGCTGGGCGATAGCACACAAAAACCCGATATTCATGTCAAAACGCTCTGGCAGGATATTGACCTGACCATAGAACCCGGAAATATCACCATGCTGGGCGTCGATGGACAGTTGAGCTACAGCAGTGCCCGGGGGTTCACTTCAAAGGATCTCACCGGCGAACTGTGGGGGCGTCCGGTGACAGCCCAGGTGAGACAACGTCAGCTTCCAGGCCCGACCGTGGACGGTGAGCAGAGGGTGGATGGCACTGGGCTTGCAGACTCCGTGCTGGAAGTGGCGGTGGTCACGCGCGTCGATATGGCCGATGTCCGGCAGTGGCTGGATCTGGATATGTTGGCGTTTGCTGAGGGTGAGACTGATGCGGATATTCGCATACGAGTGCCGCCGGGCCAGGGAGCGCTTCTCTCCGTACAAAGTAGCCTGCTGGGGGTGGAGCTGAAGTTGCCGGAGCCCTGGGGTAAATCTGCACGGCAGCGCGCGCCCCTGTCTATCGAACTCCCGCTGGGGGGAGACACGTCTCAATTGGAACTCGAGTTGGACTCCGCTCTGCATCTGCATATGCAACTGTCAGAGGGGCGGTTTGCGGGGGCGGCGCTCAGTTTCTATGAACCGCCCAGCCCAGTAGAGGACGGGGCAATCCGGGTCAGCGGGCATACCCCCGTGCTGGATGTAGATCAGTGGCAGGCATTTATCGGCGACTATATCGAGGATGGGGTGTTGGCCGGCGGCGCGGACCTGGTGGTGACTATCGACACGTTGGGCGCTGATACGCTACTGCTCATGGGTCAGGACTTCAGGGATGTGGTCTTCTCACTGGAGGCCGGATCGGGCAAATGGGATATTTCTGCCGAGACCAGTTGGCTGGCCGGGCGCCTGCAAATAGGGGCCGAGGGCGAATCGATGGAGCTTGCAATTCACTCGCTTGATCTGGATAAAATGGACCACTTGAACCTGGCCGGGTTGGATACCGGGGAGCCGCTGAAATTACCCGATATGTCGGTTTCGTTGCAGGGACTGCGTTGGGGCGGCCATTTGCTGGGAGGGTTGGAGTTCACCTTACTCAGTGATGACGACGCGCTGATTGCGGAGAATATCACGGGCAGTGTCGCGGGGCTGGTGATCGATGCCGAGCGGCCGGCACAGTTGCGCTGGCAGCAGGGGCCAACGGAAAACAAAACCAATCTCGAAGCGATATTTGGGTTTCACGATCTGGGTGCGACGCTGGAGCAACTGGGGTACCAGAGAGTTCTGGAAAGTGAAGAGGGGCAGTTCAGTATTGCGCTGGAATGGCCGGGTGGACCACAGAGCTTTAGCTTGCGCGACGCGCAGGGCTCGACCAGGATTGCCATTGGCAAGGGTCAGTTTTTGAGCGCGCCATCCGGCGCTACCGGCGCACTGCGGGTGGTGAGTATATTGAATCTGGCCGAGATCATTAGCCGCCTTAGTCTTTCTCATATGTTTGAGTTGGGCATTCCCTTTTACACCATAGAGGGGGAAATGTTTCTGTTCGACGGTGAGTTCGAGGTGGCGAATATGGAGGTTGAGGGAAGCTCCAGCAGTTTTCAGTTTAGCGGGATAGGCAATGTGGAGTCACATAGCCTGGAGGGGAACTTGGTGGTAACCCTGCCTGTGGCCAACAATTTGCCCTGGGTTGTGGCGCTGGCGGCGGGCCTACCTGTGGCGGCGGGAGTTTTCGTTGTGAGCAAGGTTTTTAAGAAGCAAATGAATCGATTCTCCAGTGGCGTGTACCGCGTTAGTGGCACCTGGGATGACCCCCAGGTCGATTTTGTGCGGATTTTTACCGATACACCGGCGGCGGCGAGTCGTTCGGAACCGGCGGACACGCCCAGTCAGCGGGTGGATTCCAATTCGCCTGTCACAGAGACGGAACTGCCGGCGCCGGCTGAATTGCCCGTTCAGTCGTCTGCAGCGGATCCCTCCTGAAGCGCTCGCAAATACTTGAACAGTTTGCGACTGGCGGCGGGGGCTTTGTTACTCTTTTGTTCCCTTTGGTGCGCCAGGACAAATTGACGAAGTTGCTGTCGATCGGCGAGGGGCCAGCGTGCGAGAACCTGCTCAACACCGTCGGGCCCCTGCGCCAGAATGGAGTCTCTCAGTGTTTCCAGTTCGTGGAAAGCATCATCGGATTCTTGTTTTTGTCGGTACATGGCCTGCAGCGCTCGCTTTATTTTGTCGGCATCGATATCGCGCATCAACTTACCGACGTACTGCATATGTCGCTTGCGGGCGCTGTTAGATTTTATGCGCTGGGTTTCTTTTATGGCGATTACCAGTCTCTCATCATCCAGCGGGATCTTTGCCAGCTGCTTTTCAGTGAGCCGGGTAAGCGATTCTCCAATCTCCTGTAGGGCGATCATCTGACGCTTGACCTCGCTCTTGCTGGGGCCGTCAAACTCCTCGTCGAGATCGGTCGGGTCATGCGTATTATGCATAAAATAAAGTCGCCAAGCCTAAGAATGAGACAAATCCGACGACGTCGGTAACCGTGGTGAGCACGACGCCACCCGCCAGCGCGGGGTCGATATTTACTCGTTTCATCAACAGCGGGAGAGTGGCGCCGGTGAACGCGGCCGTCACCAGATTGATGACCATCGCCGCGGCGAGAATAATTCCGATGTTCCAGTCGTCGAACCACATCGACGCTGCGACGGCGACCACTGCCGCCCACAAGATGCCATTGAGCAACCCGATAGTAAGCTCCCGATTTATCAGCCAGCGTTGGTTATTTTTGCCGACATGCCCCGTGGCGATACCGCGAACCAATATGGTGAGTGTCTGGGTGCCGGCAACGCCTCCCATGGAGGCCACGATGGGCATCAGTACCGCCAATGCGACTACTTTCTCGATGGTGTCCTGAAACAGGTTGATTACCGATGCCGCAATAAATGCGGTGGCCAGGTTAATACCCAGCCAGACGGCTCGTCGGGGGGCGGTGCGGGAAACCGGCGCAAAAGTATCCTCGTCTTCGTCCAGACCCGCCATGGACATAAGCGTGTGGTCAGCGTCTTCGCGTATCACATCGACCACGTCGTCGATGGTAATCCGGCCCAGCAGCTTGCCATTATTGTCCACCACCGGCGCTGAAACCCAGTCATTGCCCTCAAAAAGTCTCGCCACTTCATCATCGGGTAGGTAGGCGGGAATGGGTTCTACATCGGTGAGCATCATTTCCTGCACCGAGGCGGTGGGGTCGGAGACTAACAGGGTTCTAAGCGGTAGCATGCCAATGAACTGATCGTTGCGGTCGACCACGATCAAATTGTCCGTCATCTCGGGTATTTCTTCGTGGCGGCGCAGATACCGCAATACGACGTCCATGGTAAAACGCGCGCGGATGGTAATGGCGTCGGTATTCATCAGGCCGCCGGCTGTGTCATCGGGGTAATTTAGCACCCGCTCCAACCGGGCCCGGTCCTGATGGTCCATGGATTTGAGCACTTCCCGGGTTATTCGGTCAGGGAGCTGTTGCAGTATGTCGGCGACATCGTCATCTTCCAGACCCTCGGTGATCTGAGTGACTTCCGCCGCGTCCATTTCGCTGAGAAACACGGCCTGCAAATCATCACTGAGTTCCCCCAGTATTTCGCCCTCGTGTTCCACTTCAACCAATTGCCAGAGGATATGGCGAAAACGGGGCGGGGACGACTCGAGCAAGTGCGCCACGTCGGCTGCCCGCAGGCCATTGAGCATTCGGCGTGCATCTGTGAATGTGCCGCTGTTCAATGCCCGCGACAGTTCATCGAGTTTTGCCTGGGAATTTGCGTTAGTGTGGGCCATTAGTCGGCTCTACTCGGCTTCGTCGAAACGATTGCCAATGAGTGTAGTCAACGCCTCCAGAGCGGCCTCTTCGTCAGACCCGTCGATATGGAGGTCCAGCACTGTTCCCTTGCCTGCTGCGAGCATCATGATGGACATAATACTCTTGCCATCTACCAGAGCGCCGTCTTTACCCGTTTGGATAACGCTGGAAAAGGCCGCCGCGCAGCCGACAAATTTGGCGGCTGCACGGGCGTGCAGGCCAAGTTTGTTGATAATTTCTACTTGAGTTTCTATCACTGTGTACGCTGCGACTGCAGTTCCCTGTGTCTCAAATGTACCTGGGGAAGTTGATCTCGGTAATGGCAGAACAACCTTTCGGTCAAGTATACTGACCGATGTTGGCCACCGGTACAACCCAGGGCAATCGTCATGTAGCTGCGATTGCTGTCACGGTAGCGAGGTAACCACTTGTCCAGGTAGGCGCTGATGTCCTCCAGGAGCTCCTCGGTCAGAGGCTGCGACTCCAAAAACTCCTTTACCGGTTTATCCAGGCCGCTTAACAGGCGCAGTTCGCTTACCCAATGTGGGTTGGGCAGCATGCGGACATCGAAAACAAGATCGGCGTCACTGGGTACCCCGCGCTTGAAACCAAAGGACTGGAAGAGTACGGACATGGTGCCTGCTGTGCCGCCCAAAAGTCGTTGTTTAATCGTATCGCGCAGGTCATAAATTGTCATTTGACTGGTATCGAGAACCAGTGTGGCGCCACTCGCTATTTGCTCCAGCAGTTCACGTTCTTTCTCTATTGCCTCGGCCAGTGGGGTGAGCTCGTTGCTCAGCGGATGGCGCCGCCGCGTTTCGCTGAACCGTTTGATGAGAGAGGCGTCGTCGGAATCCAGAAATAAAACTCTGCTGGTTACGGATAGTGGCAGGGACTCCATAATGGTGTTGAAGTTTTTGAGATCTTCCCAGGCGTTGCGTGCGTCAATACAGACCGCGGTGCCGCGGAAGTGGCTGAAAGCCGGGCCGCTGGCCTCCTTGACCAGGGCGGGCAGCAGGGACACCGGCAGGTTGTCTATGCAGTAATAGCCCTCGTCTTCCAATTGGTGCAATGCGGTACTCTTACCCGAGCCGGAGCGACCACTGATGATAAGCAACTCCATCGTGTGCTCCTCAGAGTGTCCAGCCGGTGGCGGTGGAGTGGAGTTCCGCGGGATCGGTGGCGGCTCGCAATTGTTGACAAAAGTCTGCCTGGCTGAACAGGCGGGCGATTTCTGCCAGGGTATCGAGGTGCTGTTGTTGTGCCTCTTCCGGCACCAGCAGGACGAACAGCAGGTCCACCGGTTTGCCATCGGGGGCATCAAAATCTATGGGTTTATCCAGGGTAATGAGTGTTCCCATCGTGTGGGTGCAATTACTCACTCTGCAATGGGGAATTGCGATACCGTTACCCAGGCCGGTACTGCCCAGTTTTTCCCTGGCAATCAGGCGTGAAAAAACAAGCTCGTAGGGTAGTGAGAATTGGTCCTCACTAATAATACGGGCAGCGGCTTCGAACAGTCTTTTTTTGCTGACTCCCGGGGCGCGACAGACGGTGCGCCCGGGAGTTAACAGCTCGCTTAAGCGTTGCATGGTAAGAAAGAACTAACGTCCTCTTAATTTTTCCTTGTGCTTGATGAGTTGGCGGTCCAGCTTGTCGGCGAGCGCATCGATAGCGGCGTACATGTCCTCGGACTCAGCTGCGGCAAATATATCAGCACCTGAGATGTGTACAGAAGCCTCAGCCTTCTGCATAAGTTTTTCAACGATGAGTGTTACCTCGGTGTTGGTGATTTGATCAAAGTGTCGTTGTAAGCGTTCAAATTTGTTCTCCACGTAATCCCGCAATGGGGGGGTAACTTCCACATGGTGACCACTAACGTTCAATTGCATAGATAGCTCCTTTTTCATGTGAGATCGGGCGCGCCCGATACCGGAAAACCCGGATTTATTGTGCTCTTATTAGTTAAGTCTAGACTAATCTTTTGCGTTCGTTCGACGGTGGAATGAATAAAATATCGCGATACTTGGCGATAGTCCGTCGCGCCACGTTAATACCCTGCTCCTCCAGTAGTTTTGTGATTTTGTTGTCGCTCAGCGGTTTTCGGGGATTTTCTGCCAGCACCAGCTTTTTAATCAACGCCTTTATTGCCGTTGACGAGCACTCGCCACCCGCAGCGGTGGTTACATGGCTGGAAAAGAAGTACTTCAGCTCAAAAATTCCCCGCGGTGTGTGCATATACTTTTGCGTGGTGACCCGGGAGATGGTGGATTCGTGCATCTCAACCGCATCTGCGATGTCGTGCAGTATCAGGGGCTTCATTGCCTCCTCTCCGTATTCCAGGAATCCGCGCTGATGCTCTACAATTTTTGTGGCGACTTTCATTAATGTTTCATTGCGACTCTGTAGGCTCTTTAGAAACCAGCGGGCTTCCTGCAAGTTCTCGCGTAAAAACGTGTTGTCCGGGCTACTGTCCGCCCTTTTTATCAGATTGGCATAGTCTGTGTTGATTCGCAATTTTGGCGCGATTTCCGCATTGAGTTCGATAACCCAGCGATTGTCTTTTTTATATACATAGACATCGGGGGCGATGTACTGGGTGTCAACTTCCTGTACCGACTGACCGGGATTCGGGTCTAACGACTGAATGAGAGCCATCACTTCTCTAAAATCGTCTTCTGTGAGTTTCGTTCGCCGCAGGATCTGCTGATAATCCCCATTACCCAACTGGCTAATATGGCGGCTCAGTATTTGCTTCGCCTGGTCTAGCCAGGGTGTCTCGGGCGGTAATTGTTGGAGCTGTACCAACAGGCACTCTTGCAAATCCCTGGTGCATACGCCGGCAGGCTCAAATTGTTGCAGGCAATGCAGCACTGCAACGACTTCGTCCAGGTCAATGTCGGCGTCACTGTCGTCACCGAGGATCAGGTACTCGTGGATTTCCTCGACACTGAGATTGAGCCGGCCATTGTTGTCCGTGGCATCGATGATGGCGACCGCGATGGCTTTGTCGACGTCTGACAATCGGGTGAGATTGAGCTGCCACAGCAAAGAGTCCTTTAGGGATTCCGCCACCGAGTTGCGACTTTCAAAATCTGTATCGGTCGCCATAGGCGCGGTATTGGGCGCCGAGGCCGAGGGCAGGGCATCTTCCCAGCGGGTGTCTACCGGTAATTCCTCAGGCAAATTGTGACTCCACTCCTCGCCATCGCTAACCAGCTCGTTTGCCTCGCCTTCCAGACTCTCCAGAGGTCCGTCCTTGCTTACCGAGGAGGTGTTTTCGTCGATAACTTGATCGGCACTGGTGACAGGATTGTCGGTCGCTTGTTCCACACTGTCTTCGGACATTTCCAGTAGTGGGTTGCTTTCCAGGACTTGCTGAATTTCCTGTTGCAGGTCTAGCGTCGAGAGCTGCAGTAATTTGATAGCCTGCTGCAACTGAGGGGTCATCGTCAGTTGCTGGCCAAGTTTCAGTTGGAGCGACTGTTTCATAAATTGATTTGCTACACCTTAAATCCTGCGGCCCCGCCGCGATTTTCCCATGCAATCCATTGTCAGTGTAGTCTTGGGGCAGTCGCTAAGCAACCATATGGCTCGAATATTGCTTGGCTAAGCGACAAGGCATGCTACATGCTGAATTCGTCTCCCAGATATACACGGCGAACTTGCTGATTGGCCAGAATATCTTCGGGCGACCCGGTGGCAATGATATGGCCCTCTCCCACGATATAGGCTGTATCACAGATATCCAGGGTGTCACGGACATTGTGATCGGTAATGAGGACGCCGATACCACGATCGCGTAAATGGGTGATGATGGCCTTGATATCCTTGACCGAAATAGGGTCTACCCCCGCAAAGGGCTCATCCAGTAAGATGAAGTCCGGCTCCGTCGCCAGTGCGCGGGCAATCTCTATGCGTCGTCTCTCCCCCCCGGACAGCGACTGGCCCAGGTTGTTGCGCAGGTGAGTGACGTGAAACTCCTCCAGCAATTGATCACATCGCTCCAGGCGCTGGGCCTTGCTCAGATCCGGTCTGGTCTCAAGGATTGCCAGAATGTTATCGCCGACGGTGAGCTTGCGAAAAATGGAGGCTTCCTGTGGCAGATAACCAATTCCGCGCCGCGCTCTATCGTGCATGGATAGCGCAGTGAGATCGTGTCCATCAATGGCGATGGTGCCCCGGTCGGCCTGCACAATGCCCACGATCATGTAAAAGCAGGTTGTTTTTCCCGCGCCGTTTGGTCCGAGTAAGCCAACGATTTGGCTGCTGCGGATTTCCAGGGATACGTCCTGGACCACCTCTCGGCCTTTGTAGGCCTTGGCCAGATTATTTGCTGTCAGTATTGCCACTGGTATCCTTTTTTTTCTCAAGCATATTCGCCGGAATGACCACTTCTACCCGACTATTTTCCCGGTCTTCGTCCGAACTGGCTTTGACCAGTTGCTGGGAAATAAAGTAGTCAATGGTTTCCCCGGTGACGGTGGAGCCGCCCTGCTCGAGGTGAGCGCCGTCTTTCAAATGTACCCGGTCTTCATTTTTGTAATATTCTATAATGCCAGCCTGGGCACGCATCAACTCCTCGCCGACATTTAGCTGTTGTTGCAGCCTTGCCGGTTTGCCCACGGCAACGATCTTGTCCCCGTCCTCGACAATTCTGAAAATCGTTATTCGATCGGCAAAAATGCGCAAGCTGCCCTGATCCAGCTGGACATTGCCTCGGTAGATAGTGAGACCCCGCTTTTCATCCCGCAGCGCCTGATCTGCAGTGATATGTATGGCCTGGGCCCTGTCCTCTGGAAGCGCGCAGACTAACTGTGTGGCAAGCCCGCACAGGAACGCCAGTATCACGCCGCTAGTGCGTCGCAGGCACATATACGCTCTCCACATTTGGTTTCATTCGAATCTGCTCTGTCATCAGGTTAGCCGTCATGCCGTTTGCGCTAATGGTATTAAGCCCCTGGGTAATTGTTACCAGGACGTTTGAGGTCGCGATTTTCTTGTCCAGATTAATATGCATGGCCTCGGTGTTCAATCGACGCCCATTCTGGTCGTTAACCAGCACGACGTTGCCATCGAGTATCAGTGTCTCGCGATTGTGCAGAAAGCGCCCACGCTCTGAGCTGACCGACCAGGTTTGATCGTTTCCGTCATGGGAGTAAAAGCGCGGCGCAACGATCAGCGAGTGTTTCTCGGTCGGAAAATACCTCAGGTCCGAGGCTTCCATTATTTCTGCCAGGGCACCGGATTCATCATAGGTACGGCTACGAGTATTGACCAGGTAGGTCTTGGCCAGGGATAGTTGCCCACTTGACTGGTACAGCTGAGTTATAGCGGAGGGACTCCAGCGGTAGACCAATGCGCCAATCAACGTCGCCAGCAGTAACACGGAGAGATAGAGCCGGGGCATTACTGGTACTCGGCTTCAAGTTTGGACAGTGCCCCCTTGGCGGCCAGAATCAATTCACAGGCCTCGCGCACTGCACCGTCACCTCCGTTCACCGAACTGCACCAGTGCGCCGCTTCGCGCACCGGTGTAGCCGCATTGGCAACGGTTAAACCCAGCCCCGCCGAATTGATAGCGGCCAGGTCCGGAAGATCATCACCCATGTAGGCACAATCGCTCAGCGCAAGCTTGTGTCGTTCGCACAGTTCCGCCAGGGCCTCGCGTTTATCTTCACGGCCCTGGATAACCTCGGAAATACCCAGCTCCGCCGCGCGGCGCGAGACGATGGCAGATTCCCTGCCGGTGATGATGGCAACCGTCACACCCGTCCGCTGCAGTAGTTTGATGCCCAGGCCGTCTTTAATATTGAACGCCTTCAGTTCCTCGCCGCCACTGCCGTAGTAAATCCGCCCATCGGTGAGGACGCCGTCGACGTCCAGCGCGAGTAGCTTGATGGATTGGGCTCTATCTTGGGCGTAGGTCATAATATCCGGATCCCTGTCAGACGATGCCAGCTTTAAGCAGGCTGTTCAGGTGAATAATGCCGGCAATATTGTCACTCTTATCGATAACCACCAGCGTGCTGATCTGGCCTTGCTCCATTATGCGCATAGCTTCGGCGGCGAGCATATTGGGGGCAACGGTTTTGCAGCCTTGATTCATCAACTCAGAAAGAGCGGTGCGCTTGATATCGATATGGGTATCGAGTGCGCGACGCAGGTCACCGTCGGTAAATATACCCGCGAGCCGCCCGTTGTCGTCTACCACGGTAGTCATTCCCAATCCCTTGCTGCTTATTTCCATCAGGGCATCCGACAGTACCGTGGCCAACTCTACCGTGGGTATGTCCGTGCCGCTGTGCATCACATCTTCTACCTTCAACAGTAGCTGTTTCCCCAGGGTGCCGCCCGGATGCGAGAAAGCGAAGTCCTCGGCGGTAAACCCTCTCGCTTCCAGTAGCGCGATTGCCAGTGCATCACCCATAACCAGTGCCGCAGTTGTGCTGGAGGTGGGGGCAAGATCCAGCGGACAGGCTTCCGTTTCTACGCCCGTATCAAGGTGGGCATCGGAGGCGCAGGCCAGTACCGATTGATCGTTCCCGGTCATACTTATCAAGGGCGTACCCAGGCGTTTGAGCAGGGGCAGAAGGTTAACCAATTCGGCCACGGTACCGCTGTTGGACAGCGCGATCACCGTGTCGTTCGTTGTGATCATTCCCATATCCCCATGACTGGCTTCTGCCGGATGCACGAAAAAGGCCGGAGTGCCAGTGCTGGCCAGCGACGCGGCTATCTTGCGGGCGATATGACCGGACTTGCCCATGCCGATGACAACTACGCGGCCCTGGGTTTGCAACAGAATCTCGCAGGCGTTGATGAAACTGGCCCCAATACGAGACTCCAGTGCGGCCACCGCTGCGGATTCCATTCTGATGGTCCGTCGGGCGGAGTCGATAAAGCTGCTGGAGTTGTGCTTATTCATGATCCTCTCTTCGCTAGATGGTCACGTAAAGCCAATAATAATACAGCCCGTATAGCGCGACCAGCAGCGTTCCCATCGAGCGACCCAGGTAGAAATGACCATCGGCAGCGGGCTTTCGTTTGCGGCCGACCTGTATCGCGAAGGCGAGAATGAAAATGAATCCGGTCATTGCTGCGTAGTCACGGGTCAACACCACAGGTTCGAGTATTTGTCCATGAATGAGGCCGGGAATGGACATTACCCCCAGTAAATTAAACAAGTTGGAGCCGATAATATTGCCCAGGGCTATTTCGGTGTGGCCCCGCAGGGCGCTTGCCACCGTGGCGGCCAGTTCTGGCAGGCTGGTGCCCACAGCCACGATAGTCAAGCCGATTACCAGCTGGGAAATTCCCAGCTGCTCGGCGATATCGACTGCTCCCCACACCAGCAGGCGCGAGCTGGCGATGAGCAGGCACAGTCCCACGGCGAAGGTCGCCCACGCGCGCAGAGGCGTCATATGACGTATGGAATCCTCTTCGGCCTCCTCGACCATGATGGAGTCGCGGGACTGGCTGCGCACCATTTGGAACAGAATTACAACTAACGCGCCCATCATCAGCAAGCCGTCAACCCGTGAGATCTCTGAGTCTAAGAGGAGTAAGCCGACACCGAGAGTGACCACGATCAACGCTGTCATTTCTTGCTTCATACAATCGTAGAGCACGCACAGGGGCACCATCAGTATAGTAATTCCCAGCACCAGGCCTGTGTTGGCGATGTTTGAGCCAATCGCATTGCCGACCGCCAATTCACCCGCGTGGGACAGGGAGGCGATGATGGCGACTAAAACTTCGGGTGCAGAAGTGCCTAGGGAAACAATCGTAAGACCGATAAGAATGGGCGACATGCCCATATTTTCTGCTATGGAGGCCGCTCCGGAAACGAAGATATCGGCACTCCAGATGAGTATGATGAAACCGGCCAAAATGGCGACCGAAGCGATCAGCATATACGCAATATTCCTGTTACAGTGTGCATCGCGCAGTAGCTTTGGAACTGGGCTTGCATTGCTGTTGTCATAGGCAGTGGCAGCTGGTTTTGTTAATCAAAGAACCAATCTATCGCCTGCGAGAACCAGATTATACAGGGCAGCGCTGGTCTGGGTACTACAATTTAAAGTTTAAGCCAAGGTTTAGGGAGAGAGGGATGTACGCAGCTACACGTTTTGGGGCTAATATTGGCTGGATATTGGTGACCTGGCTGTTGAGCGTCGGTGCAGTTTCCCAGGTGGTTTCCGCGGATCGGGCGGAGGTACAAACGGCGCACGAGATAGTGCGCTCGGTGACAGAACGGGTCATGGCGGTGGTCGATGAGGCGCCTGATTATGTAGCAGAAGATCCCGACCGCTATTATCGCGCGGTGCACGAAATATTGGATCCCGTGATCGACTTTCGCGGTTTTGCGCGCAGCGTTATGGGTCCATACGGCAGTGGTGATCGCTATCGCTCCCTAAACGAAGAGGGGCGTGTGCAGTTGCGGGCCCAACTGGAACGGTTTACAGAGGTCATCAAGGTTGGCCTGGTGACAACCTACGGCAAAGGCCTGCTGGCATTTAGCGGTTCCAGGATCGAAGTAAGTGATCCATCCGCCGAAGATGCCCAGGCGTCTCGCGTTTCAGTGCGCCAACTTATTTTTAGCGATGCATCGCAACCCTATGTGCTGATGTATCAAATGGGGCTCAATAAGGAAAAGCAGTGGAAACTGCGCAATGTCATCATCGAGAACGTCAATTTGGGGGAAATATACAAGAATCAGTTTCAGGCGGCGGCCCGCAAACACAATGGGAATTTGGACGTTGTTATAGAAACCTGGTCTTCCGCCGAGGAGGAAGGTTGATTATACCGCTGTCATTGTGTTCGCTATCCTCCCCGTTTTCTCCTAAAATGCCGCCCTTTCGAGCCCCACCCGGGGCCGGGTAGAATGCGAGGAACATTGAGAGTGGATGCGGCGCAAGTTAAGGTCCTGCTGGAAGCCCATTTGGAGGGCTGTGACATTACTGTACAGGGCGAGGGCAGTTCATACGATATTGCGGTTGTTGGCAGTATTTTTGCGGGTCTGCGCCCGGTTAAAAAACAACAATTGGTTTATGCCGCGCTCGTTGATCAGATAGCGGACGGGAGCATCCATGCAGTGAACATCGCGACCTATACCCCCGAGGAATGGCAGCTGCGCTGACGGGCGCGAGCGCTTTTGGAGAAACCGTGGAGAAATTAGTAATACAGGGCGGCAAGCAGCTCAACGGTGAGTTGCGTATTTCCGGGGCAAAAAATGCTGCCCTGCCAATTTTGGCGGCAACGTTATTGTCTGATGAACCGGTGACGATCAGGAATGTGCCGCATTTGCACGATATCACCACCATGATCGAGTTACTCGGTTGCATGGGGGTGGAGCTCACCATCGACGAGAAGCTGAGCATAGAGGTGAATGCCAGCACCATTACTGAATACGCAGCACCCTACGAGTTGGTGAAAACCATGCGGGCGTCGATTTTGGTGCTGGGACCCATGTTGGCGCACTTTGGTAAGGCGCACGTATCGTTCCCTGGCGGGTGTGCGATTGGCAGTCGCCCCGTGGACCTGCATTTACGCGGACTGGAAGCGATGGGTGCCATCATCGCCGTTGAGGGGGGTTACATCAATGCCTCCATCGATGGTCGCCTCAAGGGCGCCAAGATATTTATGGAGACCGTTACCGTGGGCGGCACCGAGAATATCATGATGGCGGCGACCCTGGCCGACGGCCAGACTATTATAGAAAATGCCGCCCGGGAACCTGAGGTCGTGGATCTCGCCATGTGCCTGATAGCGATGGGCGCAAAGATCACCGGACACGGTAGCGATACCATTGTCATTGATGGTGTAGAAAGCTTGCACGGCTGCACCTATGATGTCATGCCGGATCGAATCGAAACGGGGACGTATTTGGTCGCGGCGGCGGCGACCCGTGGCAAGATTAAACTGAAAGACACCTGCCCTGAATACCTGGAAGTCGTGTTGCAAAAATTGGAGGAGGCCGGGGCCAATCTGACGGTGGGCAAGGACTGGATTGAACTGGATATGGCGGGCTGCCGTCCTAAATCTGTCAGTATCAAAACGGCCCCCTATCCGGGTTTCCCCACGGATATGCAGGCCCAGTTTACCGCGATGAATGCTATTGCCGATGGCACCGGCCTGGTCACCGAGACCATCTTTGAAAACCGCTTGATCCAGACCCATGAGATGAACCGCATGGGGGCCGACATTACCATTGAGGGCAATACCGCCATAATCGTTGGACAGGAGGGCCTGCAGGGGGCACCTATTATGGCGACCGACTTGCGAGCCTCAGCCAGTCTGGTGATTGCGGGCCTGGTGGCAGATGGCGAAACGCATATCCACAGAATCTATCACATCGATCGTGGATATGAATGTATCGAAGAAAAACTGCAGCTTCTGGGTGCAGACATTCGGCGCCTGCCCGACTAGAGGCACATCAGGATTAAGTTACTATGAACGCACCATTGACGATTGCCCTCACCAAAGGTCGCATACTTAAAGAGACGCTTCCTCTGCTTGCCCAGGCGGGTATTGAACCGTTGGAGGATGTGTTTAGCAGCCGCAAATTAATTTTTGAAACCACGCAGCCTGCGCTTCGGATGATCATCATTCGCGGTACCGATGTGCCGACCTACGTACGTCACGGCGCGGCCGATATTGGCGTGGTTGGCAAAGACGTACTGCTGGAACACGGCGCCGAAGGTCTGTATGAGCCCCTGGATTTAGGCATTGCGCGCTGTCGATTGATGACGGCGGGGCCGGTGGGTTGGCAGGGCGGAGGAGCTCGCATACGAGTTGCCACCAAGTTTGCAAATATCACCAAACGGTATTTTGCCGAGCAGGGGGTGCATGCCGACGTCATTAAATTATACGGCGCGATGGAACTGGCACCTCTGATGAACCTGGCGGATTTGATCGTGGATATCGTGGATACTGGAAATACCCTGCGTGCCAACGGTATGGAACCGCTGGAAGAAATTGCGGCCATCAGCTCACGCCTGATTGTCAACAAAGCCGCCATGCGCTCTCGCTACAGCACCGTTGCGGCTGTCGTTGAGAAGCTGTCGGAAGTGGTTTCACGCGGCTAAATTCCGGGAGTGGTCATGCAGCGATTAGATACAACGGATACAGGATTTCCCGCAAGTCTGGAAAAACTTACCACGTTACAGGACGAACAGAACCGGGATGTGACAGAAACGGTCGCAGCCATTATTGCCGATGTGATCGCCAGGCGAGATCTCGCATTACTCGAGTACACCCGCCGTTTTGATCGTTTATCGGTTAACACCGTGGCCGACCTGGAAATTTCCAATGCGCGCCTGCAGGACGCACTGGCGCGTATTGACCCGGAGCAGCGCGATGCTCTGCGGAGTGCCGCCGCACGTGTGCGCAGTTTTCACGAACATCAAAAGCAACAAAGTTGGCAATACCTTGATTCCAGCGGAAATTTGCTGGGGCAGAGAATCAACGCCATGGCGCGAGTGGGTATTTACGTGCCTGGTGGCAAGGCGAGTTACCCCTCTTCGGTGTTGATGAACGCGCTCCCCGCCAAAGTCGCCGGGGTACAGGAAATCATAATGGTTGTGCCCGCTCCGAATGGGGTGGTGAACGATCTGGTACTGGCCGCGGCTGAAATAGCAGGCGTGGATCGGGTATTTACGGTGGGCGGTGCCCAGGCAGTTGCCGCTCTGGCCTATGGCACCGAGACCATTCCTGCCGTGGATAAAATAGTCGGTCCGGGCAATATTTACGTCGCCACCGCCAAGCGCCAGGTTTTCGGACGGGTGGGTATTGATATGCTCGCAGGACCTTCAGAGATATTGATTATATGCGATGGTGCTACCGATCCAGAGTGGGTGGCTATGGATCTTTTTGCCCAATGTGAACACGACGAAAATGCCCAGGCAATCATGTTGTGTCCCGATGGGGATTACCTGGATGCCGTTGCAGAGTGTATCGGGCGCCTGCTACCGGAGATGGAGCGGGCGGATATTATTCGTACGTCATTGTCCCGACGCGGCGCAATGATAAAAACCCGTGACCTTGAAGAAGCCGTGGCCATCAGTAATCAATTGGCCCCTGAGCATCTGGAATTGTCTGTTGTCGACCCGGAGGCGCTGCTGCCACTGGTGGAGCATGCCGGGGCTATTTTTATGGGTGCCTATACGGCCGAGGTCCTGGGCGATTACTGTGCGGGCCCCAATCACGTACTGCCCACCTCGGGTACCGCCCGTTTTTCGTCTCCGCTGGGAGTATATGACTTCCAAAAACGCAGCTCCATCATCATGTGCAGCAAATCGGGAGTGCGGGAGCTGGGGAAAATTGCCTCAGTGCTTGCCCGGGGGGAGTCGCTGACAGCACATGCCCGCAGTGCGGAAATGCGGCTGGCCGGTGGCGACGAAGAGCCGGGATAGCTGTTCAGAGGCTCCCTAGCTGGCTTGTGATTGGCGCAGGGTACCAATTACCGCCTTCAAATCGATACTCTGTTGGCCGCGCTGGACGGTTATGGCGATGGTATCTCCCGGTCGCAACATGGCGATTCGGTGCATGGTGAGTCGGCCGTCAAGTACCTCTTCATTGTCCAGGTGGGTGATAATATCGCCCATCTCTATGCCGGCTTTTTCAGCGGGACTGCCCTGAGCTACTGCGATGACCATTAGCGCTTGTTCCTGTGGATTGTGGGCGTCGGCCTTTCTCACCGGGTTGACCCTCACCCCCAGCCACCCGCGAATGACTTCACCGTATTGAATTAAATCGTGCATCACGAACAACGCTAAATCCACCGGGATCGCCAGGCTAATGCCGCTCGCGGAATGGGCGTCCGGCCCCTGTGTGCGGGCAGCAAAGGTCAGGGTATTGATACCCAGAAGGTGGCCCTGGGTGTCGATCAACGCACCACCTGAGTTGCCCTGATGAATGGCGGCATCGGTTTGAATGTAATTTTCGTAGGTGCTGGCCTGCAGACCATAACGGCCCAGCGCGGAGACAATGCCCTGGGTGACCGTGTGCCCAAAGCCAAGGGGATTGCCAATGGCCAGGACGATGTCGCCAACGCGCGCTGTATTTGAGTCCCCGGGCTGCATGGCTTGCAGGCCCGGCAGCTCAATTTTCAGCACGGCGAGATCGGAGGCCTCATCGGCGCCCACGGCAACAGCCCGGGCAGATCGTCCGTCGTGTAGTAACACCTGGATGGCATCCGCGCCTGCGATAACGTGATTGTTAGTCAGGATATAACCTTCCTCTGACATGATGACGCCAGAGCCAAGGGAGCGCTCCACCCGCTGGCGCTGGGATTGGGGCGAGGGGAATCTGCGGATGACGCGATCAGTCAGGAGCGGGTTGTGAGTAGCGGTGACCAGCTTGGCGGTATAGATGTTCACCACCGACGGCGAGGCCAGTTTCACCGCTCGGGCATAGCTCGATACTTCGGTGTTATTGCGTGTCAGGGTAGCGCCCGGAGGCAGTACCCACCGATCCAGAATCAGCACCGCGGCCAGTAAACCGGTTATTGCGGGCCAGGTGACAAATTTCACAAGCTTTCTCATGGACGACACATATACCGTTTACCACTGCAGTCGGAAAAGCACCGTCTCCGGTATTCCTTTATCAGTATCGAACCCATCGAGCGCGCCGGGCTTTTCGCTAGGCGCGCTCGGCTTCCTCGATGGCTGGCTCGGCTTGTTGGCGGTCCAGGCCGAAAGATTCGTTCAGCATGCCCTTTTCGTCCGGGGAGGTCTTAGGTGCGTAATCCAGCGGGGGTTGGACATCGGCCATGTGAGCCGGGATTTCCGCTGGGTCGCGATTGCCCTCCAGCCTGGCCATGACCACGGGGGCTTGCCCCTGGCAAAGCTCGGCGGCACCGTTGGCGAGATGGTTGTGGACTTCGCGATAGCTTTCAGTCAGGGAGTTGAGCAGTTTTGCGGTGTCGGTGAAATGTTCGACGACTTCGTCTTCGTAGGCCTTTTTATCTTGCAGAACCTGGTCCAATTGGCGCTCTACCGCGCGGCTTTTCTCGCTCTGAGACGAGGTGCGTCGTCCAATCAGAAGCCCTAGCCCCAAGCCCAGTAGGACCAGAACGCCCCCACCTAGAAATTCAACAAACGCGCTGTCCACTAAAGACCCCTCATAACTATCACTGCGACAAAACCGCAGTATACCTGTAATGTCAACGACTGTAAGGCGAAACTGGATTTTCCCGATCGCCGCATTGGGTGTTCAAGTGCCGGAATGGAGCCAAACCCCGCCCGGGGCGTTGCCAAGAAGTAAACCACTGGTTACAGTGAGCCGATTCGAGAATTTGGGCAATATTCGTTTTGAGAACAACAGGCAATACCCCAATCGAGCGGTATCAAGCAGATTTACAGCGCGAAGACTTTTTGTATGACGCTGCGCAGGAGCACATCGTAGGGCTGCTGCAGGATCTCTACAACCGCTTGCTCGCTCGCGAGCGCACCGCAGGGGCCGGCTGGCGCGGTTTTTTTGGCCGACTGAAGGGCTCCCGGCCCCCGCCGGTGACCGGCTTATACCTGTGGGGAGGGGTGGGCCGGGGCAAAACCTATTTAGTCGATACTTTCTATGAGGCGCTGCCGTTAAAGCGTAAGGAGCGGGTGCATTTTCATCGGTTTATGCAAAGGGTGCATGCCGAGTTAACCGCTCTGGAGGGAGAGAAAAACCCTCTGGAGGCCATTGCCGAACGGCTCGCCAACGATGTGCTAGTGCTCTGTTTTGATGAGTTTTTTGTGACCGATATCGCCGATGCCATGATCCTGGGCGGATTGATGGAGGCCTTGTTCCGGCGCGGCGTCACACTGGTGGCTACCTCCAATATAACGCCCGACAGGCTGTACGAAAATGGCTTGCAGCGCCAGCGATTCCTGCCGGTGATCAGCCTGATTCAAGCGCATACCCAAGTGGTAAACCTGGATGCCGGTATCGACTACCGGCTGCGTGTTTTAGAGCAGGCTGAGCTATTTCACTATCCCCTGGATGAGGCGGCAGACCAGAGTTTGCGGGCGAGCTTCGAAAGACTGGCGCCGGAATCGGGAAAGCACTGGGAGCGGATTGAAATCAATGGCCGATACCTGACTTCCCGGTGTGTTGCGGATGATGTTATCTGGTTTGATTTTGCCGAGCTTTGCGACGGGCCGCGCTCCCAAAATGACTATATCGAGCTCGCGCGTATCTATCATGCCGTGTTGATCTCCGGGGTGCCCGCCATGGGCGTGGACACGGATGACCAGGCCCGGCGGTTTATTAATCTGGTAGATGAGTTTTATGACCGCAATGTCAAATTGGTGCTGGCGGCAGAAAATCCGCTGCTTGAAATGTACAGCGGAGGCCGGCTGGAGTTTGAGTTTCAGCGCACGATTTCCCGACTTCAGGAGATGCAATCGCACGAATATCTGGCGCGGGAACACAGGCCTTGAGCGCCGTAATAGCTAATTTGGGGCCCAGCGCCATCCGCACGATTACCAATTCGCCTAAGTTGTGGATATTCTTAAATTTTTACTTGATATACCGCATTCTATTGATTAGTATTCGCGCTCTCGAAATTGGAGCCTTTCAAGAGGCGGATGTTGATGAAAACTTATAGTGCCAAAGCAGAAGATATCAACCACGACTGGTTCGTGGTGGACGCCTCTGATAAGACCCTGGGCCGCCTGGCCACTGAGATTGCGCATCGGTTGCGCGGCAAGCACAAGGCCGAATATACCCCCCATGTCGATACCGGCGATTATATCGTGGTCATCAATGCGGAGAAAATCAAGGTGACCGGCGCCAAGGCAAAGGACAAAATGTACCATCGGTACACGGGTTACATCGGCGCCCTGAAATCAATCTCTTTCGAGCAGTTGATTGAAAAGGCACCTGAGCGCGTCCTGCAGAGCGCCGTTAAAGGCATGCTGCCCCGCAATCCGCTAGGTCGAGCTATGTTTAAGAAACTTAAAGTGTACGCCGGTGGCGAGCACCCACATGCCGCCCAGCAGCCCCAAGTACTGAACGTTTAACGGATATTATTTATGTCAGCTACCCAATATTACGGAACAGGTCGTCGTAAGACCTCAACCGCGCGTGTTTATCTTACCAGTGGCGACGGCAAAATCACTGTCAACCGCAGCCCCCTGGATCAGTATTTCGGTCGTGAAGTGGCTCGCATGATTGTGCGACAGCCCTTGGAACTTGTTGAGTTGAAAGACAAATTTGACATCAGCATCACTGTTGCAGGCGGCGGAAGCTTTGGCCAGGCCGGTGCAATACGCCACGGCATCACCCGTGCCCTGATGCAATATGATGAATCACTGCGGCCCTCTTTGCGCAAAGCGGGCTATGTTACCCGCGATTCCCGCGAAGTTGAGCGCAAGAAAGTGGGCCTGCGCAAGGCTCGCAAGAAGCCACAGTTCTCCAAGCGCTAAACCAGGTAACGAGTTGAGAGAAAACTGGGAGATTTTCGCAGTTACTTGCTCTGGCTCAACCTATAAAAACGTTCGGATTTGCTTGCAGACCGAACGTTTTTTTTGCCTCTTAAACCGGGGGGCAGATTCACTGAAATGTCAGTGATATCAATGCGTTTTCCTTGTAACGACGAGGCATTATCATTACTATTTGCACGGATTTGTAAACTGCTACCGCGGTGGCATCCATGCGGTTTAGGGAAGATCTGTAATCGGGGGATATAACATGAGTGGCGATGGTGTAAATAAGGCCAGGAGACGTTTCCTGACTGCGGCTACTAGCGTGGTAGGGGCGGCTGGCGCGGTGGGTATCGCCGTTCCTTTTGTGGGTTCATGGAACCCCTCGGCGAAGGCCAAGGCAGCGGGGGCGCCGGTAAAGGCCGATATTAGCAAGCTGGAGCCTGGCCAGATGGTCATCGTGGAATGGCGCGGCATGCCGGTGTATGTGGTGAATCGCACCGAGGCTATGCTGGCCGAACTGCCCGCACTGAACGACAGTTTGAAGGACCCCGAATCCCTGACTGCCAAGCAACCGGATTACATTCAGGGCATTGATCGCTCCATTCGGCCCAACCTGCTGGTTATTCTCGGCCTGTGTACGCACCTGGGCTGCGCGCCCAAATTTCGTCCCGAAGTGGGGGGCGAGCTCAGTACCGCTGACGATGTATGGCGGGGCGGCTTCTTCTGCCCCTGTCACGGTTCCAAATTTGATTTGTCCGGACGCGTGTACGCCGACGTGCCGGCACCTACCAATCTGGAAGTGCCTCCCCATTCCTACGAGGGGAACGATATTCTGGTAGTTGGCGTGGATTCGGAGGCCTCATGATAACAAACATGCTTGTTGGACTACGCGATTGGGTTGACGCTAGATTGCCTATCGTACGCGCATGGGATACCCATATGGGTAAATACTATGCGCCTAAAAACTTTAACTTCTGGTATTTCTTCGGCGTGTTGGCGCTGCTCATTCTGGTCAACCAACTATTGACCGGCATCTGGCTGACCATGAGTTTCGATCCCAGTGCCGAGGGCGCTTTTGCCTCGGTTGAGTACATCATGCGGGATGTCAACTACGGCTGGATTATCCGCTACATGCACTCCACCGGCGCATCCGCCTTCTTTATCGTCATCTACCTGCACATGTTCCGCGCCTTGTTGTACGGATCGTACAAAAAGCCCAGGGAATTGATCTGGATTTTTGGCATGCTCATATTCGTGGTGCTGATGGCCGAGGCCTTCGTGGGCTATGTGTTGCCCTGGGGGCAAATGTCCTACTGGGGCGCTCAGGTGATTATCTCCCTGTTTGGCGCGATTCCGGTGGTGGGTGACGATCTGGTGACCTGGATTCGCGGCGACTACCTCATCTCCGGCGTTACCTTAAACCGTTTCTTCGCTCTGCATGTGGCAGCCCTGCCTATTGTTTTGCTGGCCCTAGTGGTTCTGCATCTGCTGGCCCTGCACGAGGTGGGCTCCAATAACCCGGACGGGGTCGATATCAAGAAACACAAGGACGAGAATGGCGTACCGCTGGACGGCATTGCGTTCCACCCCTACTACACAGTGCATGACCTGCAGGCGATTGGCGTATTCCTGTTCGTATTTTGTTTTATTATCTTCTTCATGCCGGAAATGGGTGGCTATTTCCTCGAATATCCAAATTTTGAGGAGGCCAATTCGCTGAAAACGCCCGAGCATATTGCCCCCACCTGGTATTTCACCCCGTTTTATTCCGTGCTCAGAGCGGTTCCCGACAAGTTTTGGGGGTTCATAGCCTTTGCGGCCTCGGTGGCGATTCCCTTTATGTTGCCGTGGCTGGATCGCAGTCCGGTTAATTCCTGGCGTTACCGGGGCAATATCACCAAGGTCATGCTGGTATTGTTTGTCGCCTCGTTTCTTATCCTGGGTGTACTGGGTGTGAAGGCGCCGACCGAAGACCGCACATTATTGGCGCGTATCTGCTCCATCTTCTATTTTGGCTTCTTCCTGTTGATGCCGATTTGGACGGCCATGGACAAAACCAAGCCCGTACCGGAGCGAACCACTGACGATGGCGGCATCGGCTTCTGGGGTAGTTTGGGAGGCCTTGCGCTGATTCTGATACTCACGTTCCTGCCGCTGAAAGCCGCGGGTTCAGAAGGGGGCCACAACTGCGGCAGCTTGGCCTGCGACGACATAGTGGTAGATCCACTGGACAAGCCCTCTTTGCAACGTGGCGCACAGACCTATATGAACTACTGCATGGGCTGCCATTCATTACAGTACGCGCGCTACAATCGCGTGGCGAAAGACCTGGGTATTCCCGAGGACTTGTACAAGGCCAATTTGAAGTTCGACTCCGACCAGAAAATTGGCGCCCTGATGGAAAACGCCATGGACGACAAGCTCGCCAAGATTTGGTTTGGTTCAGCGCCACCGGACTTGACCCTGGTCAGTCGTGCTCGCCACCCGGAATGGCTGTACACCTACCTGCGTAATTTTTACCGGGATGACAGCCGCCCGTACGGGGTCAACAACCGGGTATTTAAGGATGTTGGGATGCCCCATGTGCTGCTGGAATTGCAGGGCATGCAGGAATGTGCGATGGGGCCGGTAACAGCACCCAACGGCGGTGTGAAGCGAGATCCCCTCACCGGTGAAGATATTCTCGAAGAGCCCTGTGGTGAGTTCACTCTTGCCCAGGCGGGGACTATGAATGCCGCAGAGTACGACGTGGCAATGTATGACCTGGTAAATTATTTGGCTTACATGGCCGAGCCTATGGCTGCAGAACGCAGGCATCTGGGGGTCTATGTGCTGTTGTTTATCACCCTGTTTTTCGTCTTTGCCTGGTTGTTGAACCGGGAGTATTGGAAAGACGTGCACTGATCGCACGCCTTTTGTCGTGGCGGTGTGGCGGTGGCCACGCCGCAACAGAATGTTTTTTGTAAGTAAATGAATACTAATCGAGGAATCCCCATGGGCGTTGTGGCAAAGCGGTCTTCAATGACCTTTTATTCCGACAATTACAGTCACTACAGTCATCGCGTGCGTATTGTTCTCGCGGAGAAAGGTGTAACGGTGGAGATGATCGAAGCCGATCCGGCCCATCCAACTTCTGAACTGTCGGAAATAAACCCCTACAATACTTTGCCAACCATGGTTGATCGCGAATTGGTGCTGTATGAATCTAAAATTATGATGGAGTATCTGGACGAGCGTTTTCCGCATCCGCCACTGCTCCCGGTTTATCCTGTTGCTCGGGCCGAAAGTCGCCTTATCATGCATCGCATCGAGAAGGACTGGTGCGGTCTGGTCGATTCCATTTTGACTTCCCGCAGCGACAATGTTGTCCGCAAGAACACTAAGGAACTGCGCGAGAGCATCTTGGGTATCGCACCAATATTTGCCGAGCGGCCCTATTTTATGAGCGATGAATTCACCCTGGTAGATTGTTGTATCGCACCGGTGCTATGGCGGCTGCCCTCGCTGGGTATCGATATTCGCCCCAGTAAACAGTCCAAGCCCCTGCTGGCATACATGGACGCGTTGTTCGATCGCGAGTCCTTCCAGGAAAGCTTGACTGACCAAGAGCGTGAGATGCGTTCATAAAGTGACACCCAGTCGCCCCTATATAATGCGTGCGCTCTATGAGTGGATTGTAGACAACGACTGCACGCCCTATCTGTTGGTGGACGCGGGCATTAGCGATGTCATGGTGCCTCAGCAATACGTCAAAGACGGCCAGATCGTGCTCAATATCTCTGCAGGAGCGGTCATGGATCTTAATATTTCCAACGATGCGGTGATGTTCAACGGCCGCTTTGGCGGTGTTGCCACCGATATCTTTGTGCCGGTTGGCGCGGTGATGGGAATCTATGCGCGGGAGAATGGCCAGGGCATGGTGTTTGAATCGGAAGAGGCTGGTGATCAGCCGCCGCCAGATACTATTCCACCATCCTCCGGCAAGCCGGACAAGCGCCCCTCGTTGAAGATCGTTCGCTAGGCGCTCTCCAGCGCGTAAGCTGATGGGGCCTCATATCGCCTGCACCCCGCGGAAGATCCTCGCCTAGTCAATAATCTCGAACAACTGCACGACCCGCTGTACACCCGATATTCCCGATGCTGAGTCGGTAATTCTGTCCGCCTCCGCTTTGGTAGCCAGGCCCATCAAATAGACCACGCCATTTTCAGTGACCACCTTGACTCGGCCGCCCTCGATCCTGGAGTCGCCCAACAGCCAGGATTTCACTTTAGTGGTAATCCAGGTATCGCTGGTACGGGTCATGGCCGAACTGGGGGCCGACACCTCTAGCTCGTTGTATATGCGGCGTACGTTTCGCACATCGCGAACAACCTGAGTTGCCCTGGCTTTGAGTGCTTCGCTCTGGACCTGGCCTGCAATCAATACATAGCCGTTATAGGAGATAACGACCAGATGGGCGTCACTGAAGGCATCATCCACCGAATGAATATTGACAACTGACTTGGTTTCGATGCTCTCATCTTCGATCTGCTGCCCCAGGGTGCGTTCACCTGGGTCGTCGGCGATGGAGTCTGACTGCAGGGTCGCCAAAATGCTGCCACAGCCGTTGAGGCCGATGGTGGCAAGGAGTAAAAGAAGAACCGATATTCTTTTCATTCGCTAATCTCGCCTGTAGCTATCAAACAGTGATCGATCGATCAATTCACAGAGCGTGTGAATGACCATGGTTTGTATTTCTATTACCGTCGGACTCCGGGGCGCGTTCACTTGCAGTTCCACGTCTTCGGATCTAACGAGCGTACTGAGTTCTCCACTCTCGCGATTGGACAGCGCAATAACCCCCATGTTTCGTTCGTGGGCGGCCTGCACCGCCCGAATCAGGTTGTTGTGCCCGTCCCCACTGGAAATACACAACAGGATATCGCCGGGTTGGCCCAGGGCCCTCACCTGGCGGGAAAATATATCGTTGATACCGCTGGTGGTGGCGATTGCCGTCAAGCTGGGAGCATCACTTGCCAGGGATATAGCCGGTAGAGCGGGGCGTTCATTCTCGAGACGGTTTAACAGCGTGCTCGAAAACAATTGGGCCAATGCGGCATCGGGCCCGTTGCCGCAAGCCAGTATTTTGCCATCCGCCAGCAGGGCGCCGGTCATCATATTGGTACTTTGCTCAATTGGGGCTGCAAGCACGTCGACCGAAACGGTGATAGTTTCGATACTGGCTTGAAAGTTCTGTGCAATTATTTGGTAGAAATCCATTATTGATTGTCCGTGTGAGCCGAGTTTCCCATCTGTCGAGTTTATGCGGTAAAAGCGGAGCGTATCCAGCGCGCCTCTGCACCCGGTTTGGATTGTCGCGGGTCGAAGGCGATAACGTCAAATCGACAGGGTAAGTTCGCCCATTGCCTATTGCGTTGAAGAAACACTTGCGCCGTGCGCAGGATGCGTCGCTGTTTGCGCCTGTCCACCGAGGCGGCCGCCGATAAGAAGTGGGGGTTGCTTCGGGCCCGCACTTCCAGAAAAACCAGATAGCGTCCATCGCGTGCAATAATATCTATTTCACCTGTTTTAGCCGAAAAATTGCGCGCCAGGACACGCAGGCCCTGTTCACATATCAGTTCTACAGCCCTGTCCTCGTAACGCTCCCCTGATGTCCTCATGTGAACCCGACCAAAGGGTGCCATTGTAATCTACTGTTCACGCAGCTCGCTTCCATCAAATGTGGCGGCCCGCAGTTCACGTTGGATATGCAATTGTGGCGTCAGGCTCAACAGTCCGGTATTTCCCTGTATCAACATGTCCTCGCCCGCTTGCAGTTGGGCAAATCTAGTTTGGAGCAAAAAGGCGTCGGCCCCCAGGGCATTGAGACGGGTATAGGGGTTGATGCCGGTTCCTCCAGCCGCAATCGCCACCCTTGCCGCGGGGTTTGCCCCAAGCAGCCAGGGGGTTTCCACCAGATGGATACCACTTAAATCCAGATCGCGCGCATCTGGAATGCCGCGATAGATATTGGATGTGGCGAAAACTGGCAGGTCGGCAGCGTAGTGGTAGGCCAACAGGGGTTTCAGGGAACGCGCCTCTGAACCACTTTTACTCAGCAGAAAGACTACATCGATGTCCACCCGTCGCCTGGCGGTAAATTCCACGTTGGTGGCGAGCATACTGCGCACTTCCCTTGCCCGCTGTTCGCTGGCGGGTAAATTCAATGCGGTGCTCATGGCGCTGGAGTAATTTTCCCGGCTGCTGTAGGTCGCTGTGGCTGATATCGTTCCTCCCAGGGACTGCCATTGCCCCCGCAGTGCCTGTTCCATCTTGTCCCCCCACTCACCGGCGGGACGTACTAGCAGCGCTTTTCGGGTGCCGCGGCCGAATGCGAGTGTCGCAATTTGACCCGCCTCGTCTTCCGGCGCCAGGGCGAGTTGTACCAGGGCCGTTTTACCCGGAGGCAGTGGCCGATCAATACGATTAAGCGCCAGCACCGGTACGGGTCGTTCGGGCAGCTTCCCCAGTTCTTCCACCGCCTGTTTGCTGAGCGGGCCTATCACGAATTCGGCGCCGCCGGCCACAGCGTCGTAGTAAGCCTCGCTGGCCGAGTTATAGGCCAGCACATCCAGGACTTCTATCTCAAAATTGTAATCCTCGGCGGCCCTTGTGGCGTAGTAGTTTGCCAAATAGCCGTCTCTGACAGCTTGCGCTGCCGGTGCCAGGCGGCCAGTGAGGGGGAGTAGCAGGGTCACTTTTTTTGGTGTTGGATTATCCTTCAGCAGGTAGCTCATACCGCCGGGCAATTTGTCGGCAGCGGGGTGTACAGGGTGGTTGCCAAGCCATTGTCGCAATGCGTGTGTTCGATCGAAATTGGTGTTTACAGCGAGGCAAATTTGAGCGAGTTCCAGCCACCCCAGCCACTGCTGATTGCCAGCGGCATTGATTGCCGAGTTCAGCTGTGTGGGTTTTGCCCGTAGCAGGTCTCGCCATATTGCGCGCCTGAGAGATTCGAACTCGATTCCTTCGCGGGTTTGTTGCAGTAACTGATCACCCAGTTGTGCGCTGCGCAGATAATGCCCGGCCAGGCTGTTCATGGAGCGTTGAGTGCTCACCATTTTGTGCCGCAATAGCGGGTGGCTAGTGGCGGAGGTGAGTTCTCCCAGGCGTTGTAGGGCACTGGATTGATCGCCGCGAATGTAGAGTATGCGAACCTGTAAGTAGGCGAGATACTGGTCGTCGGTAACGGATGTCTGCGCGCTGGGAATAGTGGCCAGCACGGCCTCGGCTGCCATCCAATCGAAATTCAGGATGGCTTGTTCGGCGCGACTAAATTGGGTGGAAAATGCACTGGGGGGTAGTTCGCCCGATGAAGTTTGCGGCAACGTTTCCCGTGGTATTTCCAGGGTCTGGGGTGGGGCTTGTTCCGTCTTCTGCCTGCCGGGAGTTCCGCAGCCATTGAGCAGCACACAGGCGACCAGGACTGCCATAGCGGCGCGACAGTCCAGGGGGGGCGCCAACGCCCGGCTGTGGGTTAATAAAACTCTCATGCTATTATTTTCTGGTAGCCCATATTATTCAGGTCATAAGGAGATGTTGTGGAATCCGGACTTTATGTTGTCGCGACCCCGATTGGTAACCTGGGCGATATGTCACATCGTGCGGTGGCAGTGTTACGCGGTGCTGACCTTATAGCGGCTGAGGATACAAGACACAGCCAGCGACTGCTACAGCATTTTTCCATAAACACGCCAACCTTGGCCTATCACGAACATAGTGGCACTGCGGCGCCGCAGAAAATTACCGGTTGCCTGGCGGGCGGAGGCGCTGTGGCACTGGTTTCGGATGCAGGCACACCGTTGATATCTGATCCGGGTTACCGCCTGGTAAGACAGGTGCAGGACCTGGGCTATACCGTGTTCCCGGTTCCCGGTGCCTGTGCGGCGATAGCGGCGTTGAGTGTGTCGGGGCTGGCCACAGACCGGTTTTTATTTGAAGGTTTTTTACCGGCAAAGGCCGGAACTCGGGCGAACCGCCTGAAAGTGCTTGCCAACGAGTCGGCGACATTGATTTTCTACGAAGCTCCCCATCGTGTCCAGGATTGCTTGAATACCATGCTGGGCGTATTTGGCGCCGACCGGGAAGCGGTGTTAGCCCGCGAAATTACCAAGACGTTTGAAACCATACATAGGGGCAGTTTGGCGGAGCTGCTCGCCTTTGTGTCGTCGGACAAAAATCAACAGCGCGGGGAAATCGTCCTGCTGGTGGCGGGTCATAGGAATCGGGATAGCGAGTTGGACGAATACGCCAGCACACTGTTGCAGCGGCTGGCCAAGGAATTGCCCGCCAAGCGGGCCGCGGCAGTGGTGGCCGATATCACGGGCTTGCGTAAGAAGTTACTGTATCAGTATTTACTGGATACGAAAGAAGACTGATCGAATCCAATGAGCAAGGGTGGTTGCACTGTCTAAACGTTTGCGGTCGGTTGATTTTTGTACGCAAGGGGTCTGTGCCAATTTTTTTCGCCGAAATCTGCCACCTGCGCGGATTCAGTCTTGCCCAAGCGCTCGGCTAAGGGTAGTCTGGGCGCGGAGTTGGTCAGGCGATCGCTGTGTGGTGTGAATCACGCGGAGGAAAGTCCGGGCTCCACAGGGCAGAGTGCCAGGTAACGCCTGGGGGGCGCGAGCCTACGGAAAGTGCAACAGAGAGTATACCGCCCGACCACACTCGTGTGGTCGGGTAAGGGTGAAATGGTGCGGTAAGAGCGCACCGCGCGGCTGGTAACAGGCGTGGCGATGGTAAACCCCATCCGGAGCAAGACCAAATAGGAATCCGTTAGCTGTGGCCCACAGTGGATTCGGGTAGGTCGCTACAGGCAGGTGGTGACACCTGTCGCAGATGAATGATCGTCCACGACAGAACCCGGCTTATCGACCGACTTTATTTTTATCCGAGACCACCCATTCCCGGGCCACAGTGGCAGGTGACTACCGGTGTCAATCTCAACAGTCTTTGACCACCAGGTTCCCCGCAATAGGGCGCTACTGCTGCAAAGGCAACACTTCTTATATCTTTATAAGCTAAAAAAATTGAATCTTATGAATATATAGCCTGTAACTTAATGTAGATCATTAGGAAGTAGATTTACAGAGCTGTTTTAAACCATTATTTTCTATAGGGTTGCTTGTCATACCTGCGTCATTATCCCTGAATTCGCGCTAATTAGCTGAAATCACAACGTTTTTTCGACCTGGCTTACTTGACACTCTCGCCTGTGCAGACCTATAGTGTTGAAAAGTGGGAATAAGTGGGATTTATTGGCTTTTTG
>SMVB01034183.1_pt1 | contig 73009 bp, 62 predicted proteins | sample 2456461 | NCBI WGS metagenome assembly SMVB01 (sample SAMN11095934, study PRJNA526329) | marine sediment metagenome | biome: Marine sediment; feature: Surficial sediment; material: Deep marine sediment; isolation source: Hadal surficial sediment | place: Pacific Ocean | collected 2014-05 | depth...
AATGCGTCTATGCGACGTTCCAGGATGACTGGAGCTTTCGGTACGTCGTCGATGCGGTGAATATCGAGCGCATCATGTGGGCCACCGATTATCCCCATGGCGACGGGGCCTATCCTCATTCGCGCGATGTCGCCGACGAGGTGACCGAGGGGATGACGGCGGAGCAGAAGCACGCGATCGTGTATGGGAATGCGGCGGCGCTCTACGGGTTTTGATTCGCACTGTCCGACCCGGCCGCACCCGATCCGCGCGCGCCACCCGCCCGTGAGGCCGGCCGCTCTCGGAGGGTTCAGCTTTGAGTACCCGTGGGGATTGAGCCGGTCGATCGCTCCACAAAATCGCTGACCCGGTTGATTTCGAGCCGCTCGTGAACATCCTTCGCGCTCCCCGCGCCGGCGCGGGGCCTCGATCCACATTCGATTGCACGCGACTTCGCGCGACGTGCGCCCAGTAGGGAGATTTCTCGATGGAAACCCACGCCTTTCAGACCGAGACCCAGAAGCTGCTCGACCTGATGATCCACTCCCTCTACACCCACAAGGAGGTCTTCCTTCGCGAACTGATCTCGAACAGTTCGGACGCCCTCGATCGGCGTCGATTCGCTGCGATTTCGGATTCGGCGCTCCAGGTGGAGGGTGAGCTCGAGATCCAGTTGGTCGCGAATCGCGTCGAGCGCACCCTCACGGTCGCAGACAATGGAATCGGCATGAATCGCGAGGAGCTCGTCGAGCATCTCGGGACCATCGCCCGCTCGGGCACCCTCGAATTCCTGAAGGGCGCGGATCAGACGAGCGACGCCGCGCCGGATCTGATCGGTCAATTCGGAGTCGGTTTCTACGCGAGCTTCATGGTCTCGGTCGAGGTCGAGGTCATCAGTCGGCGGGCGGGTGAGGACAAGGCGACGCGCTGGGTCTCGCAAGGGGCGGGCGAGTACAGCCTCGAGGACGCGAGTCGTGACGAGGCGGGTACGACGGTCCGACTCTCGCTCAAGCAGGTCGACGGCGAGGATGGGGTTTCGGATTTCAGTGACGAATGGGTGCTTCGCCAGATCATCAAGAAGTACTCGGATTTCGTCCGCTATCCGATCCGGCTCACCGTCATCGAAGAGACGCCTGCAACCAAGGAGCCAGGCAGCGACAGCGAAGGAGCTGACGGGGACGACGCGGTCGAACTCACGCCCGGCACGCCGACCGAGCGAGTGGTCGAAGAGCCGCTCAACTCGATGAAGGCGATCTGGACGCGTCCCGAGAGCGAGGTCGAGAAGGCCGATTTCGACGAGTTCTACAAGCATATCACCCACGACTTCCAGGACCCGATCCTTCGGGTCAGCACTTCGATCGAGGGCACCTTCGAGGCCCGCGCGCTTCTCTACGTGCCGAGCAAGGCCCCCTTCGATCTCTACCACCGCGAGCGGCTGCATAACGGTGTTCAGCTCTACGTGCGCCGCGTGTTCATCATGGACGAATGCCGCGAGCTCTTGCCCGAATGGCTGCGCTTCGTGCGCGGCGTCGTCGATGCCGAAGATCTACCGCTCAATGTGTCGAGGGAGATGCTTCAACAAGACCGCCAGATCCGGACGATCCGGAAGCATCTGGTGAAGAAGGTGGCGGACAGTCTGAAGAGTTTGGCGAAGGACGAGCCCGAGGAGTACCGAAAATTCTGGGCCGAGTTCGGGCCGGTCGTGAAGGAAGGACTCCTCGACCTCGAGGAGAAACGCGACCGGATCTTCGATCTCGTTCTGGCACCCTCCTCCGAGAACGAGACGGATCTCGTTTCCCTCACCGACTATGTCGAGCGAATGCCCGAGGACCAGGACGCGATCTACTACATCGCGGGGCCCAAGCTCGACGTCCTGCGCCGCTCGCCCCATCTCGAGGCGTTCAAGGAGAAGGGGATCGAGGTTCTCTTCCTGACGGACCCCGTCGACGAGGTCTGGTCCGGACAGGGTCCCGTCACCTACAAGGACAAGCCCTTCAAGAGTATCGGCCACGGCGAAGTCGAACTCGGGACCGACGAGGATAAGGAAAAGGCCAAGGAAGACCTCGAAAAGCAGGAGGAGAGCTTCGGCGATCTCCTGCAGGCGCTCAAGGCTGCGGTCGAGGACGAGGTCAAGGAGGTCCGGCTCTCGAGTCGACTCAAGAGTTCAGCGTCGTGCCTGGTTCTTGCGGAGGGCGATCTCTCGCCGCAGCTCGAAGCCATGTTGCGCCAGGCTGGCCAGGAAATTCCCGACCGCAAGCCGATCCTCGAGCTGAACCCGAGTCACACCGTGGTCGAGCGGCTGGCAAAGCGCTTCGAGGAGAATCCGACGGATGCGCGAATTGGGGATTCTGCGAAACTACTGTTAGGTCAGGCGATTCTCGCCGAGGGCGGACAGCTCGAGGATCCATCGGGATTCGCAGATCTTGTGAACAAGCTGATGGAGGAGACCCTCTAGCTCGGCATCGAAGAATTTCGAATGCACCCTACTGGATCGGATGTGCCTAACGCATTCCCATCCCGAGGTATTCCTCTGGCCGGTTTGCAGGCTCTTGGCGGAGGCTTTCTCTCGAGGGTCCGATGCGATTGGCCAGCTTCCTCATCTCCTCGCGGTCGAAGTCGTAGAAATCGAGCGCGTTCTCGCCGAGAATGCGCGCGGTCTCTTGCTGGGGAATGCCGTGGAAGGCGTGTTGCAGGCAGGCGTCGGTGTAGGGCCAGGTTCCTTCGGGATGGGGGTAGTCTGAACCCCAGAGCAGGTTCGTGATGCCGATCTGCTCGCGCATTTCGACTTCGCCGCGCGAGATGAAGGTGGCCGTGATCGCACAATTCGTTCGCCAGTAATCGCTCGGGCGTCGCGTGATCCGGTCGCGAAGCGCCTTCGAATTCCACATGTCGTACATCTCGTCGAGGCGCATCAGTTCCTGGGGCACCCAATGGGCAAGAGCCTCGGCGAAGATGAGCTTGAGCTTCGGGTGACGATCGAAGACGCCGCCCCAGATGAAGAACCAGAGGGGCCGTCGGTCGAAGAAGGTCGACTCCGTAAAGTGGAAGAAGGACGCGAGCGGCTCCTGGGAGCCGTAGACGTCGGGGCCATCCGGGGCCCGGGCGTTGCCGCCGTGAACGCTGATCGGGAGGTCGAGGTCCGAGGCGACGGCCCAGAGCTCGTCGTAGTAGGGCGCGTGGTAGCCCGGGAGCCCCGCTTCGAGTGGCGGGATGAGCAGGCCACCGCGCAGGCCCGATTCGCGAGCGCGCCGGGTTTCTTCGATCAGAGCAGGGATGTCGTGGCCGGCCGGAAGCAGGATCACACCGCCGCGCCGAACGGGGTTTTCGTTGCAGAACTCCGCCAGCCAGCGGTTGTAGGCACGAGCGCCGGCGAGTTGGAGTTCGAAGGGCCAGGGCTTGCCGCCGAAAATCTGGCCTTTGCTCTCCATGATGTCGGTAAAGGGCGGTTGATTTTCGACGAACCCGTCCCCGTAGAGGATCTCGGCGGCGATGCCCTCCTCGTCGAGATACTGATCGCGAACCTTGGAGTCGAAGAGGCCGGAGGTCGCCTGCAATGCGCGTGCGGAAAATGCCTCGGCCAGCTCCGGTGTCCCCCCGGTCGCCAGCATGAAGCCCTTCAAGAATGAGGCCAACGCATCGAGGTCGCCCGCGGCGGCCGCTTCCGCCATCGGCGCGCTCGGTCGCGCTCGCCAATAGCGATCGAAATCATCTCGATATTCTGGGTCGAAATAAGGGGCGAAGCCGGGAAGCGGCGGACCCACGTGCCCATCGCCGGAGATCATCAGATAGCGGTCGGTCGATTGGCTGGCCGCGGTCGTTTGTGACGGTGCGGACATCGAAATTCCTCCTCCGAAAATCGTCTGGCGTGTCTGCCTTTTTGTTCGGCGCGTGAAGGGAGTCGGAGCGCCGGGTTTGCGGTCGAGCCTTGTCACTCGCGTTCGATCGGCGACTTTCCGGCATCTACGCCATGGTCTGCAGAGTGGCTCTCTCGATCCTATTGTCAAACGAGTCAAACGAGTCAAACGAGCCAAACCGCCAATACGAGCCAGACAGTTGAACGAGCGTCCACGATTGGTGAGCCGTTAGCGAAAGAATCCGGTCGGGTCGTAGGATCCATTGGACGTGTTGGCCCGACCGATCAGAGCGAGCCAGGAGCGAGGGAGCGGAAATGGAGCGGAAGAACGACCTCGGGCAGCCGATCGGCCGCGCGGTCGAAGGTTGGACCCACGCGCAGCGACCGGAGCGGGCCGAGATTCCAGGATCGAGATGCCGCCTCGAGCCGCTGGACGCGGATCGTCACGCCGAGGCGCTTCATCGGGCCTACGCCGAGAATCGCGATGGCGCGAACTGGACCTATCTCCCCTATGGCCCCTTCGATTCGGCCGAGGCCTATCGCGCGTGGGTGTTGACATACCAGGCGATCGAAGATCCCTTCTACGCGATCATCGATCTCGAACGTGAGACACCGGTCGGTGTGGCTGCCTACCTGCGCGTCTTTCCCGAGCTGGGTTCGATCGAGGTCGGACATCTGAGCTACGCGCCGGCTCTCCAGCAGACACCGATCTCGACCGAGGCGATGTACCTGATGATGAGGCGAGTCTTCGACGATTGGGGCTATCGCCGGTACGAGTGGAAATGCGATGCCTTGAACGCCCCCTCGCGGGCTGCCGCCGTGCGATTGGGATTCCGCTACGAAGGGATCTTCCGAAACAACCTCGTCATGAAGAATCGTAACCGCGATACGGCGTGGTTCTCGATCACCCAGGACGAATGGCCGGAAATTCGCCACGCGCTGGAAGCCTGGCTCGCAGCCGAAAATTTTGACGGCGAGGGCCGGCAGGTGAGGAGGCTCGCCGATTTCATGCCTGCGAGCGCCGGGCAACCGATCGTCGTCGCGGTTGAGGACTGACTTCTTCTGGGTCGGACTCCTCGTGGAAATTCGAGGCTGCGACTAACGTGATCGGTAGGCCTCGATGCGTTCCACGAGTGGATCGAGAGAGCGCATGAATCCGTCGAGGTCCTCGTAGCGGGCACCCTGGATATATTCCGTCACCCCGATCTCCTCGAGAGCGGCGAGCCGATCGAGGTCCGCTTCGAGAGAGTCACGGCCGACGGCGCCGAAGGCGGCGATCTCTGGAGCCTCGCGACCGGCCTCCGTGAATCGCGACCGAAGTTCCTGTGCGTTCGCCCGAATCCTTACCGGATCGTCGGTCATGGGCATCCAGCCCTCGCCCCAGCGTGCGGCACGCTCGAGGGCAAAGGGTGCGCCCCCGCCGATCCAGATCCGCGGCCGCGGCGGGTTGGGGCGGAACACGAAGGGCTGGCCATTCGACTCGGTCACATCGTTTTCGGACTCGAAGGCGGCGTGGAGGAAGGCCAGGGTTTCGTCGGTCGTCCGACCTCGCGCATGCAGGTCGACTCCGAGCGCCCGGAACTCAGCGGCCATCCAGCCGACTCCCACCCCGAGCTCGAGCCGGCCGCCGGACAATTCCTGGATCGTCGCGACGACCTTCGCGGTCGGGAGGGCGGGGCGGTAGGGAATGACGAGGACGGCTGTGCCGAGGTGGATCGTCCGGGTCGCCGCGGCCAGCCACGCAAGCGAGGCGAGTGGATCGAGATAGCGTCCGCCGGAGCCCTCGGTCTCATCCGGCGGGATGGCGATGTGGTCGGGGACCCAGATTGTGTCGAGGCCCGCGGACTCGGCGCGCAGGGCGCTCTCCCGCAGAATCGAAGCCTCCGCTGCGGTCCCCATCAATCGAAGCGCAAATCCGAATCGCATCCCACCTCCCGAGCCGTCCCGCCGCTTCGAGTCTGCGCTCAGGCAGACCCGAAGTGCGATCCATCACATTTTTCGAGTCGAGAAAATCGCCCGATTTCGATGTTTGCCCGCGACCGATATCGACCGGGAAAGGTTGACAGGATATACGGCAATTTGCCCCGATCTCGCGGTCGCAAACATTTGGCCCTGTGCGTGGACGCCGTTCCGGCGTTTGGGTTATTTTAGGCCGCGCGCGACGGTCGTGATCGGGTCTCCCTTCGCAGCATCCGCTTCGCCCAGCTTTCGTACTCCGGGTCGGAGTCTTCTCGGGCAAGCCTCGAGAAGACTGGCCCTGGGAGGATCGACCCTGAGTTCGCCGCCGACTGCCTCATCGAATCTCGCCTCTACGTCGGGCTCGGCGTCTCGATCGGGTGAAGCCTCCCGATCCGGTGAGGCCTCCGATGAGGATTTCATCTCCGTTCACGATGTGTACCTCGCCTTCGGACACCGGCCCGTCTACGAGGGCCTCGAGTGCCGGCTGCGAAAGGGCGGGGTGCATCTGCTGCTCGGGGTGAGTGGGTCCGGCAAGTCGACGCTGTTGCGAATGATCGGAGGCTTGCAACAGCCGGACTCGGGTGAGGTCCGCGTAGGGGGCCAGCTCCTGAGCGGTCTTCGTGAGCGCGAGCTCGGCGAGATCCGCAAGGGTATCGGCATGCTCTTTCAGAACGGAGCGCTGCTCGATTCGATGAGCGTACTGGATAACGTGGGGCTGCCACTTCGCGAGCACACGAAACTGTCGGCCGTGGAGATTGCGGATCGAGTCGGCACGGTACTCTCGGCGGTTGGACTCGAGGATGTCGAACCGCTGTTGCCGCGAGAATTGTCGGGTGGCATGTTGCGCCGGGTCGCGTTCGCACGAGCGATCGTCATGGAACCCGAGATCCTGTTATGCGACGAGCCTTTTTCGGGGCTCGATCCCCTGAATGTCTCCCGGATCGAAGACCTCCTTGTCCGCCTGAACAAGGACCTCGGTCTCACGATCGTCGTGACGTCCCACCACATGGCTTCTTCCTTGCGCATGGCGGACCAGATGATCCTGCTTCGGGACCGGGGCTGCGTAGCGGGGGCCCCGGAGGAACTCGCAGGGGGAGGTGACCCGGAGGTGATCGAATTTCTCGGAGAAGACGGCCGTTCCTATCTCGCGCGTCTTCATGAAATTCGCGATGTCATCCCGGGTTCGGATACGGGCGGAGCGATCGCATGATTCGTCTGATCGAGATGCTTGGGGCCAGAACGGCCGCCCTGGTCGAGGAACTGGGCCGTGTCGCGAATTTCGGCGGCGCGATCTGTGCGTCGCTCGTGCGGCCTCCGACCCGCTTCGGTTTTTTCTTGCGTGCGCTCTACGACGCGGGCGTGCTGTCGGTCGCACTGATCTGTTTGTCGGGCTTCACCGTCGGCATGGTCCTCGGACTTCAGCTCTACACGACGCTCACGCGATTCGGTGCGGAAGAGGGTCTGGGTGCCGTCGTCGGACTATCACTGGTGCGCGAGCTCGGGCCGGTCATCGCGGGCCTGCTGGTGACGGGACGTGCGGGCTCCGCGATTACGGCTGAGATCGGCGCCATGAAGGCAACCGAACAGCTCGACGGGTTGCGCATGATGGCCATCAATCCGGTGCATTTCGTGGCGATGCCGCGGGCACTCGCGCTGACCGTCGCGATGCCGCTCTTGAACGGGCTCTTCGTCGTCTTCGCAATCGCCGGCGCCTATACGATCGGCGTGTCGGTTCAGGGCCTCGACGGCGGTGTCTATCTCTCGGGCCTCGAGGGTGCCGTCCGCTTCGGAGATGATGTGGGGCAGAGCCTCTTGAAGAGCCTCGTCTTCGGGGTTCTGCTCGGGTTGATTGCGACGTATAAGGGTCATTCGTGTGAGCCGGACGCACAGGGTGTAGCCCGCGCGACGACGTCGACGGTCGTTACGGCCTCGGTCGTGATCCTGCTGAGCGACTATGTGATTACGGCACTCTGGGGCGTCTAGCGCCCGCAAGATTCACGCGGACCCGGTCCGCATCAGAAGTCGGAAGTGAATGAGAGGGATAGCCATGCAGAATAATTCGACGCGTGACCTGATCGTGGGTCTGTTTGTCCTGGTCGGGCTGGGGGCACTCGCGTATTTGTCGCTCCAGGTGGGCGGGCTCGAATTTGGCGGTGGCGAGCGAATCGTCTTACGCGCAACGTTCGACGATATCGGTGGCTTGTCGGTCCGCGCACCCGTGAAGATTGCGGGCGTCAAGGTCGGGCAGGTCTTGCGCATCGACCTCGATGAGGACCTTCGTGCGATTGCCTCCCTCGAAGTCGAATCGGGCCTGGAGATTTCAATCGATTCCTCCGCGGCGATCCGGACATCCGGTCTACTCGGCGACCAGTTCATCTCGGTCGAGCTCGGTGCCGAGGATGAGGTCTTGAAGGACGGTGAAGAATTCGTGTTCACCGAAAGCGCGTTCTCGATCGATCGGCTGATCGGGCAACTCGTTCACAATGCTGGGGTGTCGGATTAGATCCGAGTCTCGCCGTAGCCGGATCCGGTCCCGGTCCGCGTTCGTAGGGCCAGAAGCCACTCTGCCAGGGAATTTTCGACTTGAAGGCTCTTCGATCCGCATTGCTCACGGGCTCGCTGCTCTCGTTCCTGTCTATCGGCGTCGGATGTGCCACGCCGCAAAAGCCGGATCCCTGGGAGCCGATGAACCGCGGTGTTTTCGCCTTCAACGAGACGCTCGACAAATACGCGCTCGAGCCGGTCGCGAAAGTGTGGGATTTCGTGCTGCCGGGCTCCGTTCAGACGGGCGTCCAGAATTTCTTTGCGAACCTCAACATGCCTGTGGTCTTCGCGAATGATCTCCTTCAGGCAAAACCGATGGCGGCGCTCGAAGACCTGACCCGCTTTCTCCAGAACTCGATCTTCGGATTGGCCGGATTCATCGACATTGCCTCGCTGGTGGGGATCCCCGAGAACGATGAAGATTTCGGTCAGAGCCTGGGCTATTGGGGGGTCCCGCCAGGGCCCTTTCTGATGGTGCCCATCCTGGGCCCCTACACGCTTCGCGACGGAATTGGCGACATCGTCGACATGGGCGCGACGTCCTACGCCTATTTCAATCTCTTCTGGATGGACGTCGCCGGATTGAACGCTGCCGAGACGGCCGGGGCCTCAATCGGACTGAAGGGATTGGAGTTGCTGAACTTGCGGGCCATCTACCTCGAGGAAATCGAGGGGAGTCGCAGGGATGCATTCGACTATTACATCTTCGTGCGGAATGCCTATCTCCAGAATCGCCGCGCGAAGATTCTCGATCAGACGGATGAGCCCGTCGTCGATGAATACGATCTGTATTTCGATGACGATGATTTCGATCCGGACGAAGAGGAGGACTACGATGATTTCTGATGCGCGTCTCGAGGCCAGTCGCGTCTCGTCTCGAGCGGCCGCCGTTCGGAACCTCGCCGCCTTTCTTTCAGCGATTTTCGTTCTCGGAAGTCTGGCCGTGGCGTCACCGGCGCGCACGGCTGACGATCCTGCGATCACGGCTGAGCCTCGCAAAGTGATCACCGACGCCGTCGTGCAGATCGTTGCGATTCTGGAGAAGCGGGACGAATCCTCCGAAACGCGCGTGCGTCAGATCGAGGAGATCGCGTACGAAATTTTCGACTTCACGACCATGTCGAAACTCGTCATGGCCCGCAACTGGAGGAAGATGGAGACCCAACAGCGCGCCGAGTTCGTCGTCGAGTTCAAGCGCCACCTGTCGCGGAGCTATGGCACGCGACTCGATCGCTACAACCAGGAAGAGGTCGAGGTGTATGCGGCACAGGTCGAGGTCCGGAATGACGTATCGATCAAGACCCGGATCATCGGCGGCCAATTCGATGATGCCGAGGTGGCCTATCGCCTGCGGAAGCGGAAGGATCGCTGGCGGATCATCGATGTGGTGATCGAGGGCGTTTCACTCGTGTCCAATTACCGCTCGCAGTTTGCGGAGGTCTTGAACTCCGGGACGATCGAGGATCTCCTCACCAAGCTGAGAAAAAAGAATTTTGTCGTTGAAAGCGAGAAGGGTGAAAAGAGCGCGAAAGCCGATAGCGCGTCCTGATCCGCCGCGACGAATCGCCCTCCGAAGCCTAACCTCCGTCTCCCGCTTCCTCCGCCTCGGGCGGAGTCGAATCCTCGAGATCATCCCGGAATCCCTCTGGCAGCATCACTTTCTGTCGCCCCCCCTTCTTCCCGCGCTTCAGTCGCATCGCGCGCGGCGGAAAGTGCAGCGTGGGATCTCCCTCGTCCAGAATCGAATCCAGCTCCGCGAGCGATTCGATCCGGATCAGCTTGTCGCGCATCCGGGTGCTTCCCGGAAAGCCCTTCGTGTACCAGGTGGCGTGCTTGCGAAAGTCCCGAATTCCAATTCGCTCACCGATCCACTCGCATAATAAGTGGGCATGCTCGCGCATCGTCTCGATGACGACGCCGAAGTCGGGCGGATTCTCCGGCGAGTGACCTGCGAAGACCGCCGCGAGATCGCCGAATAGCCAAGGCCGCCCGAGACAACCTCGACCCACGACGACTCCATCACAGCCGGTCGTCCGCATCATTCGCAGGGCATCCCAGGCTTCCCAGATATCGCCGTTCCCGAATACCGGGATCGAGGAGACCGCCTGTTTGAGCTCGCCGATCGCATTCCAGTCCGCCTCGCCGTCGTAGAGCTGTGCGGCGGTTCTCGCATGGAGGGCGACCGCCTGACAGCCCTCGTTCTCGGCGATTCGCCCGGCGTCGAGGAAGGTCATCCAGTCGTCCTCGATCCCCATCCGGAATTTGATCGTAATGGGGATGGGTCCGGCATTCTGGACCGCGGCGCGTACGATCGATTCGAGGAGACGCGGTTTAGCGGGGATCGCTGCACCGCCACCGCGGCGGGTCACCTTACGGACGGGACAGCCGAAATTCATGTCGATATGGTCGACGCGGTCTTCGCCGACGAGGAGCTTCACGGCTTCGCCGACATAATACGGATCGACGCCGTAGAGTTGCAGGCTGCGGGGGCTTTCGTCGGGATCGAACTCCGCGAGCCGCATGGTCTTCCCGTTCCGCTCGACCAGCGCTCGTGCCGTGATCATCTCGGAGACGTAGAGCCCCGCGCCAAATTTTCGGCATAGACGGCGAAAGGGCGCGTTCGTGATCCCGGCCATCGGTGCGAGTACGATCGGCGGATCCGTAGGGATCGGCCCGATCGAGACCGGCGCAAACTCGCCGGGTGCGGCGGGTCGCACGTCTCGGTTGAGGTCGCTCACGTAGATCGGGTCCATGGGCGGGGTTGATACCACGACTGTCGGAGCGGGGGAAACGGCCTGCGATCGCCTACCTGAGAGCCCGGTTGAAAGCCCGCGGGTCGAGCTCGTCGAGTCTGGGGTCGAGCCTTGCCAATCCACGCTGGACGGGGTCCACTTTCGAGTATGCGCAGCCTTTGCTTTCACGGTGCCCTGCTCTTCTGTCTTCTCTTCGCGAACCTGGTCGCGAGTCCCCTCCACGGTCAGGTGCCGCTGCTTCCCGATGAGATCGAGCGGGTCGACGTGATTGCGATCGAGCGCGATGGTCGGCAGCTCTATGCGTTCGACGCGCTGACCGGGCGACGGTCGGTCGTGCGACTCGAAGTGGCGGAGGAGGTGCTCTTCGAACGAACTCGCGGGCGTGTCGGAGTCGTCCTGACGGACCGACGGGTACTCGGTGTCACGTCGGGAACGCCCTGGCTCGAGCAGAGGCTCGGGCTCCAGGAAAAGCCGGCGGAGCGGGGTCTCGTCGAGGATCGGATCGCCCTCGTCGTCACCAACCGACGTGCGCTCGCCTTCACGGGATCGCGCGGTTGGGTCGAGGAAACTTTCGGTCCGAACGAAAAGGTTTCCACGGTCCGTGCGGGCACCGCTGTGGGGGTCGTCACGACGAACCGGCGCGCCTTGGGAATCGCACCCGGGCTCGGTGGCTTCGTCACCGAACGCCTGCGCGTTCGCGAAGTCCTCGAAGCGGTGACCGTACAGGACACGCTCGTGACGCTGCGGATGGATCACCGCATCCTCGTCTTTTCGGCGCCCCGTTCGAGCTGGACAGAGCAGAAGAGGCTGATCAACTGACGGCGACCACGCGCCGGTGCCTCGCAGGGTCACGTTTCGGAAGCGAGTGGCGAGGGATTCTACGGGAACTGGGCGAGTTCCGCAGAGGTGATTCGCCAGGCGTGGCCGACGCGCTCGAGCACGTGCGCTCGGGCCTCGAATTCGCTCTTGCAGCGGACGGTGATGATCTGGGTTTCCGGGCGGTCGAATCGGATCAGGCGCACGCGATAGGACTTCATCATTCTCGATTTCAGTTTGTGTGTCGCCCGGGTTTCCGGGCGGACGTGTTGTCCGAGCGAACGATGTGTCGGTCGGCTGATCTTCAGTCGTTGGCCGGGCCGCTTTGTGTCCGGCAAGTTGGCGGGTTGGGCAACTCTGCTTCTTCTCTTCCGGTTGCTGAAGTGGGGTCGCTCAAACGGGCGCTCGAATGGGTGCTGAAGTGGAGTATGTGAGATGGGCGCTGAAATGGGGTGAGGAGGTGAAGTGAAGAGGTGGGGCGGCGCAACCCGGGCCCGCGGGGAGCCGGTGGGCTCGGGCGGCGACATCGAGGGACCCGGGTGACACCGCTTGACGATCCCGACGAATGGCCGACTCTACGCCGCGCCCCCCACACAGAACGCTCGCAGAAGAGCAGAGCACCCCGCTCGCGTCCCGTGTCCGGTGACCACCGGTCGAGACAAGAGCCTGGTACGACGACCCAGCCGATCGGGTGGCCAGCCGCCTCGCTCGCTCGGCGGCGATCCAGGTCATCCGTCAGACGGACAACGCGACGAACCAGTGGAGAACTGAGGCCGTATGGCAGCCAAGGCGAAGAAAGCCGCCCGGAGCAGTGCCGGCGCAAATGGATCCGGCGCAGGCAAGAGGAGGAAGGACGTCGCCTACGACGAGAAGGCGATCCAGACCCTCGATGCCCTCGAACATATCCGGCTCCGCACCGGCATGTATATCGGTCGGCTCGGAGATGGATCGACGCCGGTCGACGGCATCTATGTGATGCTCAAAGAGGTCATCGACAACTCGGTGGACGAGTTCATCATGGGCGCGGGAAAGAAGATCGAGATCTCCCGCGACGAGAAGACCGTCGAAGTGCGCGACTACGGACGCGGGATTCCGCTCGGTAAAGTTGTCGACTGCGTCAGCCAGATCAATACCGGCGGCAAGTACAATGACGATGTCTTCCAGTTTTCGGTCGGCCTGAACGGCGTCGGGACAAAGGCGGTGAACGCACTTTCCTCGGACTTCGAGGTGCGCAGCATCCGCGACGGAAAATTCAAGCAAGCCAACTTCGTCCGCGGCAAGCTGAAGAGCGAAAAGTCTGGCAAATCGAGCGAACCGAACGGCACCTTCATCCGCTTCACGCCCGACGAAGAGATTTTCGGCAACTACGACTTTCAAGAACAATTCATCGAGCATCGGCTTCGCTACTACGCCTATCTCAACAGCGGTCTCAAGCTCGCATACAACAAAGAAATTCATCAGTCGAGAAACGGTCTCAAAGACCTGCTGATCGACGAGTTTGGCGAAGCACAGCCGCTCTACGAGATCGCGCACGCCGAGGGTGATCGCTTCGAGATGGCCTTCACACACGGAAATGCCTACGGCGAGTCCTACTTCTCCTTCGTGAACGGCCAGTACACGAACGATGGCGGGACTCATCAGAGCGCCTTCCGAGAGGGACTGCTCAAGGGGGTCAACGAATACGCGAAGAAAAGCTATGCGGGCGAGGATGTTCGCGACGGGATCGTCGCAGCGATCGCCGTGAAGCTCCAGGATCCCGTCTTCGAGAGCCAGACGAAGAACAAGCTCGGTTCGGCGGACGTGCGGAGTTGGCTCGTTCCGGCGGTGAAGGACCAGGTCGTCCGCTGGCTCCACGAGAACAAGGGCGAGGCCAAGGTTCTGCTCGAGAAGGTGGCGCTCAACGAAAAAATCCGGAAGGAACTCTCGGCGATCAAGAAGGACGCGCGGGAGCGAGCCAAGAAAGTCGCGATTCGAATTCCGAAACTGACGGATTGCAAATTTCACTACGACGACGCGAAGGCCAAGCGTCGAGACGACACGATGCTCTTTCTGACAGAGGGCGATTCAGCGGCTGGCGTGATGGTTCCGACACGCGACGTGTATACCCAGGCGATCTACTCGCTGAAGGGCAAACCGCTCAACTGTCACGGGCTGAAGCGCGACGCGATCTACAAGAACGAAGAGCTCTACAACATCATGCGTGCCCTTGGGATCGAGGACAGTATGGACGGGCTTCGTTATAACCGCGTCGTGATCGCGACCGACGCGGATGTCGACGGAATGCATATCCGCAACCTGCTTCTGACCTTCTTTCTCCGCTACTTCGAAGATCTCGTCCTCAAGGGCCATGTCTATATCCTCGAGACACCGCTCTTCCGCGTACGGAACAAGAAGGAGACGCGGTATTGCTATTCGGCCACGGAGCGGGACGTCGCGTTCGAGGAGCTCAAGGGACCCGAAGTGACGCGCTTCAAGGGTCTTGGAGAAATCAGTCCGAAGGAATTCGGACAGTTCATCGGAGAGGGAATTCGCCTCGTGCAGGTGACCGTTGGATCGATGGGCGAGGTCGAGAAGAGTCTCGACTTCTTCATGGGCAAGAACACGCCAGCTCGCAAGGACTTCATCGTCGAGAATCTCGCGACGGACGTTCTATGACAACGACGGCGTGTATGGCATCGCGACCTGACGCTACGAGCGGGAAACTTCGATGAGCCAACTCGAGTCCTTGATGAAGGATCACTTCGTCGAGTATGCGAGCTATTTCATTCTCGACCGTGCCATCCCTGAACTTCGGGACGGCCTGAAGCCCGTACAGCGGCGCATCATGCACACGCTGTTCAAGATGAACGATGGGCGCTTCCACAAGGTCGCCAACGTGATCGGTGACACGATGAAGCTCCATCCGCATGGGGACGCATCGATTGGTGACGCCCTCGTCGTGATCGCGAACAAGGACTATTTCATCGAGCGGCAGGGCAACTTCGGGAACCTGCTGACCGGCCATCCCTCGGCCGCGCCGCGCTATATCGAATGTCGGCTGACGGAACTCGCACTCGAGACGATGTTTCATCCGGCGCTCACGGATTTCGTGCCCTCATATGATGGACGTAACGAAGAGCCCGTCGTGTTGCCGACGAAACTGCCGGTCGCCTTGATCATGGGCGCCGAGGGGATTGCGGTCGGCATGGCGACCAAGATCCTGCCCAATAATCTGCTCGAGATCTGGAAGGCTCAGATCGCGATTCTCCAGAATAAGAAATTCGTGATCTTTCCCGATTTCCAGCAGGGCGGGTTGATGGACGTATCCGCCTACGAGGATGGCGCGGGAAAGATCGAGCTCCGAGCGAAGATCGAATCGCGCGATCGAAAGACCGTCGTGATTCGGGAGATCCCCTACGGTACGACGACCGAGGGCCTGATCGCGTCGATCGAGTCGGCTGTTCAGAAGGGGCGCGTCAAGATCTCGTCGATCGACGACTTTACGACCGACAAAGTCGAGATCGAGCTCTCGATCGCACGCGGTTCTGATGCAAAGGAAGTCATCCCGCAGCTCTACGCCTATACGGACTGCTCTGTTTCCGTTTCATCGAATCTGAACGTGATCGATGATCGCAAGCCGGTCCAGATGACGGTCTCGACGGTCGCAGTCGAATTGACGGCGGCACTCGAGGAGCAGCTGAAGCGTGAACTGGAATACGATCGGGAACAGCTGGTCGATCGCAAGCATTGGCTGACCCTCGAGCAGATATTTGTCGAGAAGCGGGTCTACAAAGACATCGAAAACAAAAGGACGTCGGAAGCCGTTCGCAAGGCGGTCTGGGATGGCATGAAGAAGTACAAGCGGCTCTTCGTGCGCGCGATGGTGGACGAGGACGTGATACGTCTGCTCGAAGTGCGGATCCGTCGCATCTCGGCCTACGACATCGAACGGAACCGCAAAGAGATCGAAGAGATCGACAAGAAGATCAAGGAGATCGAGCGCAAGCTCAAGAACATGGTCAAGACGGCGATCGCCTATCTCCAGGGCATGATCGAGAAATACGGCGATCAGTTTCCGCGACGCACGAAGATCACGGAGATCAAGGCCGTCGATAAGCGAGCGGTCGCACGCCAGAACCTGCGACTCTCGTACGACAAGAAGTCGAGCTTCTTCGGGACCGAGGTCCGCGGCGATCAGTTCAAGCTGACCGTGTCTGAGTTCGAGCATGTCCTCGGGATCGCCAAGGATGGGACCTATCGGATCATGAATGCACCCGAAAAAGTTCTATTCACGGGGCCGATGATCTACGCGGAGCTCTTCGATCCCGACAAGGGCGCCGCGTTCACCGTCGTGTATCGCGACAACAAGAAGATGGCGTACGCCAAGAAGATCAAGATCGAGAAGTTCATCCGGAGTCGCGTGTATCGGCTGATCAAGGATAAGGGCGGTCGGGTGGATCTCTTGTTGCCGCCCGGGGAGACCGGCACGGTTCACATGGATTTCGTCCCGGCCAAGCGTCAGCGCCTGAAACAAGCGGATTTCGACCTCGGTACGCTCGAGATGACGAGCCCGACGGCACGCGGTGCGCGGATGGCACCCAAGCCGGTGGGCAAGCTGAAATTGATCCCGGCCGAGGGTGGGAGATCGAAGGGACCCCCTCAGGCCGCGAAGAAAAGGCCGGGAGAGTCGGGTGCGAAAGCCGGAGGCGACGGCCCCGAAGGTTCCTCCGGCAAACAAGGTGATCTCTTCTAGCTGCCCGATCGGGCGGGGTTAGATCTCCAATCCGTACAGCGCCACCGCATTGCCACAGACAATCGCCTGCAATTCGTCGTGAGGGATGCCCTTGAAGTCGCGGGCGATGACTTCGCGGGAGTGCGGCCAGGTCGAATCGGAATGGGGGTAGTCGCTGGCCCAGAGCAATCGGTCGACCCCGATGCGGCCGCGTGTTTCGACCGCGACGGGATCCTTCTGGAACGTGTACCAGACGTTCTTTCGGAGATATTCCGAGGGCTGGAGGTCGAGCGACACGCCGCTCGCGAGCCAGTTGTGGTGGCGGTCGAACATCTGGTCGAGTCGATAGCCGAAATGCGCAACCCAGCCGGCGTCGTGTTCAGCCGAGACGAGCTTGAGATTCGGGTGTCGGTCGAACACGCCACAGAAAATCAAGACGCCGAGCGTCGAGTGCATATGATGGATCGGGTTCATGATCCCGACGAGCGGGATTCCCGAGCCGAGTGTCGGGTCGCCCCCGGTGCCCCCCGTCAGGACATGGAACGAGACCGGCCAGTCGCGTTCTGCGAAGGCCGCCCAGAACGGATCGAAGCGTTCCTCTCCATAATGTCCCTCCGTCGGAACGGCCGGGACCATCGCACCTCGCAACCCCAGGGCATGCGTCCGCTCGATCTCGGCGACGGAGGACTCGATATCGATCGCGGGAATCAGCGCGAGGCCGACGAGACGTCCGCCGCTGCCGTCGCTGAACTCGGCGACCCAATCGTTGTAGGCGCGGATGCAGGCGAGTTAATATTCGCGGTCTTTCGACTGCGCAACGCTCATGCCGACCGACGGATACAGGACTTCGGCCAGGATCCCATCGGCGTCCATGTCGACGAGACGGGCCTTCGTGTCCCAGCCGCCCTCGCGAATTTCGCCGGCGGGTCCGAGCGTGTCGGAGGGGCGGCCGGCGGCGCCCGCGAGTCCGACGGGAAAGGGCGGGAGACCGTCGATGACGAACACGTACCCTTCTTTTGCGTCACCACTCATCCGGGGCGCGCGATCGGCGAAGGGCGTGCCGGCCAGCCGTTTCGTCCAGAGATCATGCGGTTCGAGGACATGGCTGTCGGCGGAGACGATTCGAAGGGCATTCGGGTCCGGGGCATCGGGCATGTTGGGGCTCCTCTTCGGCTCCCCCAAGAATACGGGTCGATCCGAGTCCGCGACATTCAGCTTGACGAACTTTTCGGCGGGCGTTGTGTTTGATTCGATAATTCGATACATATATAAATATAAAAATAAAGTGCTGGAAGGAGGAGATAGATGGAGAAACAGGATGTTTTGGCCGCCCTCGGGGCGCTCGCCCAGGAGACGCGGCTCGATGTCTTCCGCCGACTCGTTCAGGCGGGGTCGTCGGGGCTCCCAGCGGGTGAGCTGGCCCGCGAGCTCTCGATCTCCCCCGCGACCCTCTCCTTCCATCTGAAGGAACTCCGCAACGCACGTCTGCTGACGAGCGAAAGGCAGGGACGCTCGATCCGATACGCACCGGACTTTTCGGTGATCGGCGCCCTGGTCGGCTATCTCGGAGAGAACTGTTGCCGGGACCAGAGCTGCGGCCCCTCCGCGGAGACCGAATAGGCCGCGCCCCGTGAAACATCGAACGCTGTGGGGACCGCCCCGGCTGACCCGAACCCGAACCCGAACCCGAATCCGCATCAGGCGATGCACCAGGAGACCGACCATGCGACTTCAACTCGCCCTCAATGTGAACGACATCGATCAGGCCGTCGATTTCTATTCGAAGCTCTTTGGCACCGAGCCGGCCAAACGCAAGCCGGGCTACGCGAACTTTGCGGTCGAGGATCCACCGCTCAAGCTCGTACTCTTCGAGGTCAAGGACGCAGAAGAGCGCTTGAATCACCTGGGCGTCGAGGTTTTCGGGGCGGAGGAAGTGACCGCGGCCACCGAACGTCTCAAGCAGGCGGGGCTTGCGGATTTCGTCGAGGACGAAACGACTTGTTGTTATGCAAAGCAGGAAAAAGTGTGGGCAATCGAGCCCCAGGGCCTACGCTGGGAATGGTACCGCGTACTCGAAGATAGCGAGACCTTCGGCGAGGATGAGGTGCCGAAGGTCGATCCAAGCCCCGCGATGGAAAGATGTTGCTAGGTCTCGATGGAGAAGAGGGGGTTCATGAATAACGCGGGCTAGTATTGTCGCCAGCGCCGTTGGATATGCCGCTGGCGCGCGTCGACTTCACGGCGACGGTCCGAGGGCGTCACGATCCGCGTTCCCTCGGGCAGGATATCGAGAACATTCCCGATCTTGGTCGCAAAGGTTTTCACCGTCGGCAGATCCTCTCGCGGCGGTGGATCGCGAAAGATGAAGCGCATCGACATCGTGACCTTCGCGAGCCCCGTCGTATCGAGCCAGCCCGGCGTGCCGGGATCCCGGTTCGAGATCACGTAGTAGCGTGCTCCGTCCGAGGCGATCGGGTTCTGGCTGCCCGTCTGGCTGCTCACGTAATTGGCCTGATCGAGTGATTCGCCCCAGAGGTTGCCCAGTTGGAAACCCACGTAATGGGGCTCGATCGGCGCTTCGACGCGAACGACGAGCGCCTCGTCGTCTTCGAGATCGAAGACGCCCGCCGAATAGAGTTGGCCGGCTCCCGCGGTGCCTCCGGCGATGAAGGGGGGAGAGGGTGGATTCAGGTCATTCCGCGGAATCGCGAGGCGTCCGTCGCCATTGCGATCCCCCTTCACCTCGAGCCCGAGTTCGTGGAGTCGATTCCAGAACTTGATCTGGTTGCCGACGAGCCGCCCGATCTCGCCCAGATGCAGGCCCATTTCCGCACTCGTTCTCGGCGGCCGCGGTGCACCACGCATGTCGAGCCGTACGATTTCGAGCTCGAGCGGAACCTCGTCGTTCCACTCCGAAAAAGTCTCGCGTACGCTCAGTTGGGTCGCATCGCGCATACGGTAGGTCGTCGTACCGAAAGGTGTTGGGCAGGGCGCTTCGGCGCGACTGGCGAGGAAATATCCCTCGTATTCTCGCGGCCTGCGGGCCGCAACGAGAATTTCGAAACGGCCCTCTTCGTCGGGCTCGATTTCGAACTGGTCGATCGAATCGAGGGTCTGGTTGCGACAACTGCGCATCTCCGCGAGTTCGCCGGTCTGTCCCACGACTGCGGTCGTTGTCTGGAAGATCACCACGCGGGGCGCCCGCGGGTCGGAGCGGTCCCGCTCGCTCGTTCGCCATTGGCTCGTGTCGAGCGCACGTCCGCGGATCCGATAGATTCCATCGGCATCGATGGATGCGGAGAGGTACATCGTATCCGGATTGTCGATGGTCCACTTCGAGAGCATCCGCACGGAACGTTGGAAGTAGGGGAAGTCCGGGCTGCGTTGGGTCTGGGCTTCGATGATACGCGCGAGATGGCCTAGCAGGTATCGGTCGCCCTCGGCGAGATTTCGATCGGTCGGCGCAGGCGGGTAGTAGGTCGGATCTTCGATCCCGCGCCGCGCTTCGTCAAGGCCTTCGAGAAAGGCTACCCAGCCTTCGGTGAGCGCCGGGGGCGCCACCTCCGAAGAGGCCGAGAGCACCAGCACGCTCGGATCCGGCGCCGGATCCGGAGCGGTGTCGCCGGGGTGCGCACAGCCAGCCGCGATCGCCAGCAGCCCCACGGCCAAAGCGCCGAGCGCGTGGGCACGATTGGCCATGTCGGATCGCGCCGGATGAGAATGGGAAATGGGGCTCGGCATCATGACTCCTTGGCGCGATTCAGGTCGACGCCGTTCTTCTCGAGAATCCCAAATTGGGTGCGGTGGCCCAGTGGGCGGCGAGGCTGTTATCGTGGCCTCGGATGCTGCGAGCGTCAATCGATCTCGCGAAACCCGACACGGTCGGAGACAGTCCCGTCCTTGTCGACGAACCCAGCCCTGCCCAATGGCAAGATCGAAAGCGGAGAAGATGAACATGGAAGCAACGGAGGCCCTCTATACAACCCGAGCGATGCGCCGGGTCAAGACCGATCCGATCCCGGAGGCGGTCCAGAAGAAGATTCTCGATGCCGCGATCCGTGCGCCGACGGGTGGCAATATCCAGGGCTGGCGTTTTCTGCTCGTTGACGATCCCGGCGTCAAGGGACAGCTCGGTCCCGTCTATCGCAGCTGTATGGAACTGCTCTGGGGATCGATCTACAAGGAGCGACTCGAGACCGCACAGGCGACGCCCGCGGCCGCCGACAGCATCGAGTTCATGAAGATGTTCAAGTCGGCGAGCTACCTCGGGGATCATTTTGAAGACTATCCGCTGATCCTGTTCGCCTTCTGCCAGAACGACACGACGGGCGGTTCGATCTTTCCGGCCGTTTGGAATGCGATGCTTGCGGCGCGTACGGAAGGGGTGGGAAGTGCGCTGACGAGCGTCTTCTTCTTTAAGCTCGAGGAGATGAAAAAGATTCTCGGTGTTCCGGATGAGGGGGACTGGGTCTTCAGCGCCTGTGTCACGTTTGGCTACCCGACGGGCCGTTGGGGGGTCGCGCCGCGCCGACCGGCCCATGAAGTGTCGTTTCGAAATTCCTGGGACGGTGATCTCGGCTTCGAGATCCCGGAACCGCTCTTCTCGATGGATTGATTCAGGCAGGCAGCTGCAAACGAGGGAAGGGCACGGACGCGATGGCAGACTTTGATGCGGTCCTATGGGATTTTGGCGGGGTCTTCTCGCCGTCGCCCTTCTCGACGATCGAGATGATCGGGCGCGAGAAAGGACACGATCCCGAGCGATTCTTCGCCGCGATCTTCGGTTCCTACGACGCCGATACCGACCATCCCTGGCATCGCCTCGAACGGGGCGAGATCGATTTCAAGGCGGCTCGCGAATCGATCATGGAATTGGCGAAGGCCGATGGGATGGAGGCCGATCCACTCGAACTCTTCACTCGGATGGGTCGGGAGGGCGGTGGGATGCGACGGGAAGTCATCGCGCTCGCGAGCAACATCAAGGCGCGCGGCTTTCAGACCGCGATCGTCACGAACAACGCCAGGGAATTTCGCGAGAGTTGGACGAAGTCGGTCCCGATCGACGAGATCTGCCACGTGATCATCGACTCGAGCGAGATCGGTATCCGCAAGCCCGATCCGCGAATCTTCGAAATAGCACTGGAGAAGCTAGGCGTCGCCGACCCCAGCCGTGCGCTCTTTGTGGATGATTTCCAGGCGAATATCAGGGCAGCCGAAGCGCTCGGGATGCGAGGCGTGTTGATGAGCGACGATTATGCGCCGGCGCTCGCGGAAATCGAGGAACTCATGCGCTGATCCTTGGCTTTCAATTCTCCTGCACTGGACCGAAGTGTCAATCTGGATACTGCGACGACGAGAGTGAAGTGGCAGGATCGGGTGGAGTCGCTCGCCTGGGCTGGAAATCGCTCGAGAGGTTTCGATATGCGAAGGTACGGTTGGATCCTGGTTCTCTGCCTCGTTCTTGCAGGCACTGGATGTGCGACGCGGCCGATTCGACAGATCCCCTGGGTCGTCGTGAATAGCCCGCGGTTCGAAATCCTGTCGAGCATGTCCGCGGAGGACACCCAGGCGCTCGCTCGGGAGTTGGAACGCTTTCACGCGTTGATTTACGCAGTGACGAGCGCGCCGAGATTCGAGTCGCCCATCCCGACGCGGATCTATGCATTCGAGCGGAAGCGCCACTATCACCGCTATGAGCCTTCAGAAACCGCGGGGGTGTTCCACCCGGGGATCAGGGCGAATACGATCGTGCTGACGGACTACTCGAACCGCCTCGGCGCCTCCCAGATCATTCTTCACGAGTACACCCATTTCGTCCTGAGAAATGGAACGGTTAGGGCTTATCCCTTCTGGTACGACGAGGGCCTGGCCGAGCTCATGAGTTCCGCGCGGACCTATGAGAACCTGATCGCGATCGGTGAGATCCCGAAGGTCAGGATCCCCGCCTTTCAGTACGGGACCTGGCTCCCGATCGACAAGGTCGTGTCGGCCCCGGGCTCCATCAGGCGAGACGAAGTCCACATGCTCTATGCGGAGTCCTGGGCGCTCGTCCATTACCTGGCTCTCGATCGCGCATCGAGCGGCACGATCCAGACCGATCTGAGCCGCTACATGAGCCTCGTCGAGTCGGGCGTCGAGCCCGTCGAAGCCTTTGAAGAGGCTTTTGGTGAACGGACTGGCCAGGTCGGAATCAAGATCAAGCGGATGCTTGCTAGGAGGAAGCTGCGTGTGATCGGGATCCCGATCGAGAATCTCGAGTATGACCGGAGCGCGCCGACCGCGCGAGTTCCGACTGAGGGGGAGGTTGCTGTTCGGCTGGGGCAGCTCCAGCTGATGTATCGCGACGGCGAAGCGGCTGAAATCGAGTTCGCGGCTGCGGTCGCGCTGGACCCGAACGCTCCGCGGGCGCTCGCGGGACTCGGAGACGCGCTCAAGTTCCAGAATAAATGGGCAGCCGCAGAGCCGTACTTCTACCAGGCAGTCGAAATCGCGCCGGACGATCCGATGAATCAACTCGATCTGGCGGAGTTCCTACACGGGAAGGCGTTGCGCGCGTCTTCGACCAAGGAACGCAAAGAGCTGCTGAAATCCGCTCGGGAAGTCTACGCGAAATGTCGAGCGCTCGACGACGGGATTCCCGAGGTCTGGATGATGGAAGGTCGGACCTATCTTGCGCCTGGAGAAAATCCGCGTGAGGGAATCGCGATGCTGAACCACGCCCTCGAGATGTTGCCTTCGTCGCCACGAGCTCTCAGATCGCTAGCGGAGGCGCGGGTGGCGTTGGGACAGGATCGCATGGCGGCAAAACTCATCAGGAAGGCCTACGCGCATCACATGGCCGGTGACCTCCTGGAGAATACACAGGAATTCATCGACGAGATCAAGGCGCAGCGTGCTGCGCAGGCCGAAAAGGTCGCGCAGGCCGAAAAGAGCGGCGACGAGGCGGAATCGATCCCCTAACGCGGGTCTGTGATCAACACCCCGTCCTTCTTCATCTCCCCGACCTCGTGAATCGCGCCGAGCTCCTGATCGAGATAATCCGGACCTTCCGCGGTCGGGATGAACCAACCGGTGGGGCACATCGTCAGGATCTCGACGAAGGAGAATCCTTGTCCCTTCAGCTGGGACTCGAAGGCGCGATCGATGAAGCGCCGAGCACGGTGGACCCCTTTGGCGTCATGCACGGAGGCCCGGGCGCAATAGGTGGTCCCCTGGAGCCGGGAGAGCAGGTCGCCGATCAGGATCGGGTAGCCGTGTTCTTCTGCGGTCCGGCCGTCGATCGAGTTCTTCGTGCGCTGTCCGAGGACGGTCGTCGCAGTCATGTGTCCACCGGTTTCGCCGAACACACCGTTATTGAGCAGGATGCAGGTGACATTCTCGCCGCGTGCTGCCGTGTGGATTACCTCCTGCAGGCCTTCGTTGACCATGTCGCCGTCGCCCTGGAGCGTGAAGACGAGGCTGTCCGGGCGCATCCGCTTCGCACCCGTCGCAACCGAGGGCGCGCGACCGTGGAGCGCCTGGATCAGATCGATGTCCATGAGGCTCGTGAGCGCCGTATAACAACCGATCCCGATCGTGCCGATCGCGGTCTGCGCTTGTCCGAGTGCCTCGATCGAATCGAGAATCTGACGCAGAGCGACCGGCTCGCCGCAGCCGGGGCAGAGATCGTGCTCGCCCATCAGGGTGAGCGCGGGCTCGAAGTTGCCCTTCTTTTGGCAGGCGCCTTCCGGGGCGGTCTCGGTCGGAATTACGCGAAGCGGATCCTGGCCATTGGCCTGCTTGCTTGAATCACTCATGCCACGACTCCTCTCGGCACATCCTTGCCGTTGTACGCGTCACGCGCTCGGCTCGCGATTCGATCGCTGTCGAGCAGGGCGCCGATCCCGAAACCGGCCGGGTCCGTCGAGATTCCCCCGATCGGAACCACCGGGACCGAGCCCAATAATGACAACTGAATATCCTCGATCATCTGTCCCGCGTTCTGTTCGAGACAAGCGACCACACGGCATCCCGCGGCGGCTTCGATGAGCGGCTGCTTGGGAAAGGGCCAGAGGCTGATCGGGCGGAAGAGTCCGACCTTCAGCCCCTCTGCGCGCAGGTCTCGAACGGCGGCGTGCGCGAAGCGGGCCAATGTGCCGAAGGCGACGATCAACATTTCAGCATCCTCTGCATATTCGACTTCCCACCGCTGTTCGCTCGCGGCAATCTCGTCTTCCTTGTCGGAAAGCTTCTGCCAGAATTTGTTGGGATCGATCCCTTTCGAGCCCTTCTCCATTCCGATGGGATTGATGTTGCGGGATTGCCCGCTCCCGCCCAGGCTGCCATCGACCGCCCAATCCTTGTCGGGGAGTTCGCCGAAGTCGATCCTTTCAATCGAGACGGATTCGGCGGTATGTGCGATCAGGTAGTCACCATAGATCAAGACCGGATGCCGCCACTTGTCCGAGAGATGAAAAGCGAGTTGGGTGATCTCGACGGCTTCGCCCACGCTCGCCGGGGCGAGCACGATATGTCGGTAGTCGCCGTGGCCCCCGCCGCGGGTGGCCTGGAAATAGTCGCCCTGGCCCCGCGCCATGTTGAAGATCACGATCGGAATCTCGGCGCGCGTGATCTCGGACATCGACTCCTGCATGAGCGAGAGCCCTTGGCCCGTCGATCCCGTCGCAGCCCGCGCGCCCGTTGCTGCGGCGCCCCAGGCCTGGCCGATCGCCTCGAGTTCGCTCTCGGAATTGATACAGGCGCCGCCTTCCTGGGGGAGTCGCTTGGCAAAACACTCCAGGACTTCCGTGAACGGCGTCATCGGATAGCCCGAGAAGAAGCGACATCCCGCCGCGATCGCAGCCTCGGCGATCGCTTCGGATCCCTCCATGAGCCGTCTATTCGTCGGTTCGCTCGTGGATTCGCTCATCGTGCCGCCTCCCGACGATCGGCGTCCGCCGCATTGTCGAATTGATAGACCTCGAAACAGAAATCCGGGCAGACCATGAGACACGCATTACAACCCGTACAGCCTTCGAGGAGTTCCGGAAGCAGGTAACCCGACGGGTTGCGTCGAGAGGACATGCGGAGGACACCGGGCGGGCATGCGGGGATGCAGAGCTCGCATCCCTTGCATCGCTCGGTGTCGATGACGACCGTTCCGCGCGGTCCACGTTTCGGTTCTGATTGGCTCATGTGGCCTCCGGGTTCCAGGCGGGTGTGGTGAGTGGCTTGACGGCGGAGTACCCGACCGCCAGCGCACGCTGGTTGGATTCGAGTGTTTGTTGTCGATAGCTGGGCAGGGATTCGGCGAGCGCTGCCTCGAGCGAAGGAGCCGAGACGATCCCAGTCGCCTGTGCGAAGGCCCCCAACATGATCAGAGCCGCCGCCTTCGGAGCGTCTGCTTCTCGCGCAAGTGTCGTCGCCGAGATCGAGAGAAGTTCGGCCGGCGTCTCCGGCAACGGTTCTTCGAGTAGATCCCCGTCGACGAGGATCAGCCCGCCCGCCCGCAATTTTGGGCGAATCGGCTCGAAATAACGCGGATGGACGATCAGCGCAGACCAGGCCTTCGAGACCATCGGCGGTGACACGATCGGACCGTTGCCGATCACGACCGTCGCGTCGGTGTTGCCGCCGCGCATCGTGCCGCCATAGGTCCCGAGTGACATGACTTCGCGCCCCTCACGGGTGGCTGCCAGGGCCAGGATCTTCGCGGCCAGTTGGACACCTTGTCCGCCGATGCCGGTCCAGAGGATTTCACGTTCGAGAGTGGAACTCATGCTTGGGGTTCTCCCGGTTCTTTATCTTGCTCACGTTCTTGCTCGTGCGCGACGCGGTGTTCGTCGCCGTCCTGGTTGCCGCGATCGCGACTCGGGCCGTTGCTGAGGTCCTGGCCGAGGTCATGGCTGAGGTCGCTTGCCTCTCGCGGACGCGTCAGTCCGGCCATCGCGAACGCCTCGAGTCGCGCGACTTCGTGGTCGCTCGGGATCCGCGCCTCGACGAGCCGCGCCTCGACCCAGCCCATCATCAGGTGATAGAGCGCCTCCGCATCGGGATCGGCGTCGACGGCGGGCATGCTCCCGTCGGTACGGGCTGCATGAAGGGCATCGCGCAATGACGCGGTGACCTGTCTCTCGGACCGTGCGACCTCGGCCGGGAAGGCTTCGGCGAGCCGTCCTCGGGCCAGGGCAAAGGGTCGGGAGGCCTGGGCACCGCTCGGATCCTGCGCCTGAGCGGCCATGCCGCGGATCCACTCTCGGACCGCTTCCGTCGGTGTCGCCGCCTCGGCGACGCGGCCCGCGAGATAGCGACCGAGTCCGCGAATCCCCTCGTCGAGCACCGCCACGAGCAGCTCGTGCTTGCTGCGAAAATGGCGGTAGAAAGCCTGGTTCGAAAGGCCGGCCTCGGCGAGGATGTCCGAAACCTTGGGTTCGAGGTGTCCCGTTCGCTCGATCACCCGGAATCCGGCCGAAACGAGTCGTTCGACCTCGCTCTGAGCCGCCGCACGGCGACCTTCGAGGCTCCGGTCGACCGTCTGATCGACGGCCGTTCCGGCCGCCGCAGATCGGGCCGAACCCGAGTTTTCTGCATCGGGCAGCCTTGAAACGCCGCTGAAATCGTTGGGAACGTTGTTCTCCATTTCAAGAATGGTATTCTCCATTCTCAGGATTGCAAGGGGCGCCGCGTCGAAGCGCAGGGAAATGGGGAACACGAAGCGATGACTGGGCATGCAAGTGGGCGAAAACTCCTGATCGGCGACATCATTCGGCGGGCGTCCGAGGCGGTGCCCGATGCGCCTGCCGCCTGTGTCGGGTCCCGGGATTCTGGTTATGCCGCGCTCAGCTATTCCGAGCTCGAGCGGGATGCGAACCGACTCGCGTGGGCGCTGCGAACCGAACTCGGGATCGGTCTCGGAAATCGGGTGCTCGGATGGGCCGATACATCGATCGAGGTGCTCCCGCTCTTCGTGGCCCTCGCGAAGCTCGGCGCGGTCTTCGCGCCGATCAACGCGCGACTCGGCGCAGAAGAAGCGGGTGAGGTCGCGCGGCTTGCACGCGCTTCGCTGCTTGTGGTGGACTCGGATCACGCGGCCGGCGCGGATGTGCTCGCGAAAACGGCGGGGCTCGAACGTTGGGCGCTGCTTCCGGTGGCTGCGAACGGACGCGCGAGCGTGTCGGTCGACGTCGGGAGCGATCCCGATCGCCTCGTACTCGATGCGAGTGCGCTTCCCGACCCGCCGGCTGCGATCGAAGAACCGAAGCTCGAGGAAACCGATCCCCATGTGATCTTCTTCACGAGTGGCAGTACCGGCCGGCCGAAAGGCGTCGTTCTCTCGCACCGCTCGAATTGGCTGCGCGGCTTCCAGGGCGTGTTCCGGGATGAACCCGAGCGAACGGTCTGCATGTTCCCGCTCTTTCACATGGCCGCCTTTACCCTGGCGATCGCCGCCTGGCAGACCCGCGGCGAGATCACGTACACCGATTCGTCCGCGGCATCACTGCTCGCAGCCTGCGAGTCGCGTCGCGCAAATCGACTCTATGGGCTTCCGATCGTGTGGAAGCGGATCATCGAAGCGGATCGCAGTGGCTTCGACCTGTCCGCCCTGGTCCAGCTCGACTCGGGGACGTCGGCCACGCCAATCGAGTTGTTGCGCGAGATGAAGACGTGTTTTCCCCAGGCGAAGGTGCGGATCTATTACGGTTCGACCGAGGTCGGCTCGGCGATCGCGCTCGCGGACGTGGATGTGCTCCGCAAGCCGGGAAGCGTTGGGGTCGCTTCGGTGAATGTGGACGTTCGACTCGCGGAGGACGGTGAGATCTGCGTCCGCAGTCCGTATTTGATGGACAGCTATTTCGATGATCCCGAGGCGACGGCGGCCGCCTTCGACGACGGCTGGTTCCGGACGGGCGATCTCGGTGCGCTCGATGAGGAGGGGTATTTCTCGATCGTCGGCCGCAAGAAGGAGATTTTGCGAACCGGTGGCGAAAGCGTTTCGCCGAGCGAGGTCGAGTCGGTCTTGCGGCGGGCACCGGGGGTCGAGGAGATTGCGATCGTCGGGCTGCCGGACGCGGATTGGGGCGAGGTGCTGTGTGCGGCTGTCGTGCCGAAGGCAGGGGCCACCGTGACTCTCCGGGAACTTCAGGCCTATTGTGAGGGCAAGCTCGCGGGCTTCAAGAAGCCGCGGCGGATCGCGCTGATGGAAGCGCTACCGCGGACGGTGGCGACTTCTCAGGTCCAGCGAACGATGCTGGTCGAACAGATCATGACGGGCGGGCTCGCCTCGGAATGAGTCGGGCGCATGATCCCAGGTCTGCGCTTTGATCGCGCGGAAGGAGATCGATAGATTGAGTGAAAAACCCAGCGGCGAGCGATTGCGAATCGTGACGCATATGCCGATCGAAATGTTCGAAGGCGTTCGGGCGGCCTTTCCCGAGGTCGATGTCGTGAGCCTCTCGCTGGACGAAAAGGTTTCGGCTGATCTCGAGGCGGAGATTCTTCTCACGCTGCCCTGGGGCGCACCGAATCTGGCCGACGTGCTCGCGCGCGGGGTGAAGTGGGTTCACGCGTATGGAACCGGCGTCAATGGGTTCCCCTTCGAATTGCTGAAGGGGATTCCGATGTCGTGCTCCCGGGGCGCGAGCGCGACCGCGATCTCGGAATGGGTGATCGCTGTGCTGCTGGCGGCGGAGAAACGGCTTCCGCAGAGCTGGATTTCGGAGCCCCCGGAGCGTTGGAATATCGCGGACCTCGGGACGCTCGCGGATTCGCAGCTCGCCTTGATCGGCTTCGGTGGTATCGCCCAGGCGATCGCGCAGCGCGCCTTGCCCTTCGGCATGAAGGTGAGGGCGCTTCGGCGTACGCAAGCGAAGAGTCCGATCCCCGAAGTCGAAATCGTGACGAGCCTCGAGGAACTCCTCGGAGATGCGGACCACGTCGTGGTGGCCGCACCCGAAACGCCCGCCACGCGGCATCTGCTGAACGATGTGACCTTTGGACTCATGAAGCCCGGAGTCCATGTCGTGAACATCGCCCGGGGTGGGCTCGTGGATCAAGCTGCGCTCGCCCACGCGCTGGATTCTGGGCAGGTGGGTCTCGCGACGCTCGATTGTGTCGACCCCGAGCCGCTGCCCGAGGGCCACTGGCTCTTTACGCATCCCAGAGTGCGACTCTCCGCACATATCAGCTGGAGTTCGCCCTTCTCACATTCCGGGCTGATGGATCGTTTCATCGAAAACCTCGGCCGCTATCGGCGCGGCGAGGCACTCGAATATCTCGTGGATCCCGTCGAGCAGTACTGACGAGCTGACCGGGAGTGGGTCAGGTGTCTTTGAGTTCGACGATGAATTCCCGATAGGTCTTGTCGCCGACATTCAGGGCCCACTCGAATCCGCCTTTCGGGACCGAGATGGTATTGCCCGCTTCGGGGATCTTCCCGACGAACGAGTCGACTCCGCTGCCCTCGGGACAGACGCCAGCGACGTAGTCTCCCTCCATGACGATCAGGTAGTAGTCGTGTTCGTGGCGGTGGAGATCGCTCGCTTCGCCCGGCGCAAGGTTCAATTCCCAGATTCGAACGCGTTCGTCCTCGAGAATGATGCGCCCGCCGATATTGCCGATGGGTTCATCCTTGTGTTCGTCGCGATAGTGATCGAGTCGTGTCTTCATCTCGGGGGTCAGGTCGATGAATTCGGGTTCGGTTGCGAGCATGGTTTCTCCAATCGGTTCGGATGGGGCGAGTGGGTGTCCAACGTAGCTCAAACTACGGTCTCTTCGTCGCGGCATCTTCCGAACTAGCGTGGCACGGCGAGACTTCCGTCGGGTGTCCGATCGGGACTCCGATCGAGACTCCGATCGAGAAAGGTGACGATCTCCTCGAAGAGGGCATCGGATCTGAAGAACTCGCTCCTTCCGTGGTCCCCGCCCTCGACCGTGCGCAGGGTCACCTCGACCCCCGCGTCTCGAAGTGCTGTAAAGAGCATCTCACTCTGTTCGAAGGGGACGACGGGATCCTGGTCTCCGTGGATGATCAGGAAGGGCGGATCGCTCGGGTCGACATATTGAATCGGGTTCAGCTTCTGGACGAGGTCGGCGTGCGTGGAAACGGGACCCCCGACCAGGAAGTCGAGGAACCAGAGTCGGTCGCTGTTTCCGAGCCCATCTGCTCGATGCTGCGCTTCGTAGACCAGGAGATCCGTTGGGCCGAAGAGATCGACGGCGGCTTGCACGGAGGTCGAGAGCGTACGCTCCTCGGGCGTCCAGTCGCGAAGGTCTCCTTCGAGGTCGGCGACGTCACCCGAGGTGCCGGCGAGGGCGGCGAGGTGCCCGCCGGCGGAGGCGCCGAGAATCGCGATGCGATCGGGATCCAGACCCTGGTCGGCTGCGTTTGCGCGAATCCAGCGGATCGCGGCTTTCACGTCATGGATCTGGGCGGGGAAGATCGCGTCGGTGCTGTAGCGATAGTCGGAGGTGACGAGTGCGTAGCCGCGATCGACGAGACGCAACAGGCCAAACCGCTGAAACTGATTGCGGTCGCCGACCATCCAGCCCCCGCCGAACGTGAACAGGACGACGGGGAGCGCGTTACTCGTGGGCTCTTCGAGGCGGTAGATGTCGAGGGCGAGGGGGCCGTTCGGCGTCGATACGAACTCGATGTCGCGAATTTTCAGCGTGCCGGGGGGCAAGTCCGGGGGATCGGTCGCGGCCCTCCACCGCCCGAAGGCGATCTGGATGGACTGGCAACCCGTCTGGGTCAGCAGGCCGACGAGGACGAGAAGCGCGACGAGCTGGGGAGTGCGACGGGCGAAGAGGTGGGTGCGTTGCATGATGCCACTCGGTTCGCGAAGAATGAGGAGCGAATTAGATCGCCGCCTCCCCTTCTTCGCCGGTTCGAATCCGAATCGCCTGCTCCACGTCGGAGACGAAGATCTTGCCGTCACCGATCTTGCCCGTTTGCGCCGTCTCGCCGATCGCGTTCAAGACCACGTCGAGTTGATCGTCCCGGATGACGAGTTCGAGTGACATCTTGGGGAGCAGGTCGACCTGGTATTCGGCACCGCGGTAGACCTCGGTATGACCCTTCTGACGACCGAAGCCTTTGACATCGGAAACCGTCATGCCCTCGACGCCGACTCTGGACAGCGCATCACGCACATCGTCGAGCTTGAAGGGTTTGATGATCGCCTGAACGAGTTTCATGTCTGGTTTCCTCCCGAGAGCGGGTCAGCGGAACTCAAAGATTGTAGCCGCTCTCTTCGTGGAGCGAGATGTCGAGACCCGTGGATTCGTCTTCCTCGGAGACTCGGAGACCGACCAGCGCGTCCGTGATCTTCAGGAGGACGAAGGTTGCGACGCCGGCCCAGATCGCGGTGATCAGCGCGGCGGTGAGCTGGATGCCGACCTGGGAGCCGATCTCGAGGCCTTCCTGGTTCCCGCCGAGGACCGCAGCACCGAAGATGCCGGCCATGATCGTACCGATGAAGCCGCCGACGCCATGGACGCCGAAGACGTCGAGACTGTCGTCGTACCCGAGCTTGGTCTTGAGGGTCGTCGAAGCGAGGAAGCAGAGGACTCCGGAAGTGAGCCCGATGGCGAGGGCGCCGACCGGACCGACGACGCCGGCCGCCGGGGTGATCGAGGCGAGACCGGCGATGGCACCGGCCGCGATTCCCAGGGCACTCGGCTTTCCGTGCTTGAACCACTCGATGAACATCCAGGTAAGGGCGGCGGTCGAGGCGGAGATCTGTGTGACGGTGACGGCCATCGCCGCGTCGCCGTTCGCACCGAGTGCGGAACCGCCGTTGAAGCCATACCAGCCGACCCAGAGCATGCCGGTTCCGGTGACGCACATGGTCAGGTTATGCGGCGGCATGGCCGTCTTCCCATAACCCGCGCGGGGTCCGATCATGATGCATGCGACGAGCGCGGCGACGCCGGCCGTAATGTGGACGACGATGCCGCCTGCGAAGTCGATGACACCCATGTCCGCGAAAAAGGCGCCGTCGCCGCCCCAGGTCATGTGGCAGATCGGCGCGTAGACCACGAATAGCCAGAAGGTCGAAAACAGGAGCACGGCGGAGAAGCGCATGCGTTCGGCAAAGGCGCCGATGATCAGGGCCGGCGTGATGATGGCGAAGGTGCATTGGAAGAGGAAGAAGAGGACTTCGGGGATCGTGCCCGAGAGAGTGTTTGCGTCGACCCCGGCGAGAAACGCCCTGCCGGTTCCACCGATGAACGCGTGGAGGCCGGTCTCGCCGGCGACCATGCCGGTCGAGTCGAAGGCCAGCGAATAACCGATGACCAGCCAGACGATCGTGATCAGTCCGGTCAGCGCGAGGCACTGCACCAGTACGGAGAGCACGTTCTTGGTTCGGACCAGCCCACCATAGAAAAGTGCGAGGCCGGGAATCGTCATGAAGAGAACGAGTGCGGTGGACACCAGGATCCAGGCCGTATCACCCGTGTCGAGACCGTCTTCGGCGATGGCGAGGGAGGGCCAACCGGCCAACCCACCGATCACGAGCATCGCGAAGAGCAGGAATCGGGGGCGTGAAGCGAGGCTCGAGATGGGGAGGCGCGAGCGGCGCGGGCGCGCGAGTCGAATCATGTCGGTGAAAATCCCTGTGGGCCCGTCGAGCGAGCCGCGACAAGGGCTCGCCCGAGAGCGGAGTTGCTTGGAGCCGCCGCATGCCGGTCCGGCAACTGGACGATCGACCTGAAGCGAGACGGCGGGAGACCGTGTTGTTCTAGGCCGAATCGAGCACAAAATCGAACAAATAGGCTAGAAACGACACATTTCATCCCGGATCTGTGCGGAGATACGCACACGTCGAACTGGCACGCGCGTGCGCCTCCCGGCGGGCCAGCCCGCAGGATTCATGCAGGCCAGGGGATGAGGCTAGGGGATGAGGTTACGGGATGAGGTTAGGGAACGAGGCACTCCAGCCGGTCGACCGCGTGAACGGGCGGACTGGGGCCCGCCATCAGGTCCGTGATCGCGCCGTACACGAGTTGCTGTTGCTTGACGCGAGCGAGGCCTTCGAAGCAGGCGTCGGTGACGCTGATCTCGAAATGGCCGGGGCCCTGGGGTCGCACGTCGATGGTCGCGTCGGGCATCGCGCTCGCGATTGCGGCGCGGACCCGTCCAGCGATTTCTTCGGGCGGCGGACCGGCATTGATGATCTGGAGTGCCATGGGTCGAGGAGCCTTTCGGGGCTAGTAACGCGGAACGTCCGGATCGATTTCCTGGCTCCAGGCATCGATGCCGCCGACGACATTGAAGACCTGGGTGAAGCCGAGCGAGACGAACTGCTCCGCGGCCTGCGCGGAGCGGCCGCCGTGGTGGCAGTGGAGGACGAGCCGAACGTCTCGTCGAAGCGATTCGATCCGAGCGGCCTCTTCCTCGTTGAGCAGAACGGAACCCGGGATGGCTGCAATCGCGCGTTCTTCGGGCGTCCGGACATCGAGCAGTTCGATCTCTTCGCCTCGGTCGATTGCCGCGTGGAGCTGGCTGACCGACATCGATTGGACGCGCGGGGCATTGGGGTTGTTGACCTGGAAGGCCTGACCGTTAGGCGTGTCGGCCACGTCGATCGTGATGCCATCTGCGCGGGCAGCAGAGATCGGGTCGAGAAGGATCAGGATTCCCGCGTCGTTGATCGCCTCGACGTCCGCTGGGGTGCGCGGCGCGATCGAGAGATTTGATTGGAACGTCGCGTCGACCGAGAGGTGAAGCTCACGACCCGATCCGCCGTGTTCCGCGGTCGCCTGTGTGAGAGCGCCTCGCGCGGATTCGGAAATCTCGATCCTTGGTTGTACGACTTCGACGGGCTCGAGGCCGAGCGCTTCGTAGAGTTCGCCCGAGCCGACCATCTCCTGGACGATGTCGCAGCCACCGATGAACTCGCCCTTCACGAAGAGCTGGGGGACCGTGGGCCACGACGAGAAGTCCTTGATCCCGTCGCGGATATGCGGCGCCGACAGGACGTCGACCGTGTGGTAATCGGTGAGCATCGAATCGAGGATGCCGACGACCGTGGCAGAGAAGCCGCATTGCGGGGCGCCGCGGTTGCCCTTCATGAAGAGGACGACCTCGTTCGATTCGATCGTGGCTGTAATTTCCTGGCGGACGGCTTCGTCGAGGGCCATCATTTTCTCCATCTTGGTGGGTCGGTGGTGAGAACCGCCGATTGCGGGCGATCCGCCGGGGTCGGGTACAGTCGAGTATTCGCTGAATCAAGTGGGTGTCGGCCCGCGTGGGCGGGGTTTCGAATGGATCTGGGTTCTTTCGCGAGGGCGGGGGGGCCCAGGTTTCCGCAGAATCTAGCAGGAATGGGGGGGAGAGCGCGAATCCAGGTCCCGAAATGGGGCGTCGTGCCTCAACCGACCTCTCTGGCGAGCCGATTCTCCGGTCGGGCTCTCAGCCGAGCCCGGGATCGTCGATCAGGATCCGCCAACTCCCATCGGGTTGTTGTTTCAGCACGACGGTCGAGAGTCCCGTGGTCTCCTCCACTTTTCCGTCGTCGCCGGTGATGCGGGTCGTCCAGCGGCTCTTCTCGAGCACGATGTCGCCGGCTTCGACCAGCCCGGTCAGCTCGAGCCGGGTCTCGTACCCCATGTCGATCATCGCCTGGAGCGCGGGGCGGATCTGCTCATGGCCCTCGAGAGTTTGGTCGGGTGAAGCGACGTAGACCGCGTCCTCGGTGTAGAGGTCGAGGAGACCGTCGACATCGCCCTCTTTCGCGAGCCGTTCGAAGAGGCTGTGGTTGTCGCGGGCATTCATTGCGGGCATGGGGGGCTTCCTCTTTGTTGTGGCACTCTAGCATCGGCGGGCGTGGGTCCGAAGTCGATCGTCGTTCCGTCTCGAGCGGGCATCCCGCTCGCCCTTCAGCTGGCGGAGGCCTACTCGCTGCAGCGTCGCAGGCTTGCCGAGATTCGATCACACTCGAGCGTCTCGGTCACGCCCCCGGTGACCTGGGAGCACGCGCCGCTATGCGCCTGCATTTCGGCCGTCGCGAGATCAGCTGCGCGGGAGATCGAGCAGGCGTGTCGGCCCTTGTAGTCAACGCAGATTTCGCACTCGATGTGGGTGGCGTCGAGGGCGTACCAGATTACTGCGGAGACGAATGCGACTCCGATCGCGATGCTGATTGTGGTGCGTGCCATGAGGAACGAGCGGTCTCCTGAAGTTCGACGAGGTCAGCCAGAATGCGAAGCGCCTCCTTGCGCTGCGGCGTGGGCTCCTTTTCTTCTTCCTCAGTGTACGGCTCTGCCGTGCCGTCGTCCGCCGCCGTCTCGGCATCGTCTCGAAGGGAAGGGTCTCCGTCCCTGGAGCGCTCGTCGGCCTTCTTGTCTTGGCTGGACTCGTTCCCGGACTCGGATTCTTCACTGTCGGTTGCATCCGTGCCGCTCTCTTCGGACTTTTCCGCTTCCTTCTCCTCACGCTCTCTGATCAGCTCGGCCAGATGGATGACGTCGTCTCCCTCGGCGTATTTGGCGAGCTGCTCGGTGATCTCGGTGAACGCTTCGTTCTCCGCGACGCGCAGAGTGGAGCGGCGGCGGAGCTCTGTGATGACGTCGTCACCCAGGTTCTGCCAGGAAAGACCGGAGTGGAAGCGGCTCGAGCGATTATTCGAGACGCGTGCCGTCATGGCGAGAAAGGGTGGAATCGACTGGCTCTTCAGCGAGTAGGGCGTGTAGCGCTCACCGAGATCGTCGGTCGCAAACAGTGATGGGAGGATGATATCGGCGGCCACCCCGTCGTGTTGAGTCGATTCGCCGCCCGGCCGAAAGAACATCGCCGTCGTGACCTTGATGGCGCCAAGGCGTCCGGGCTGATGGACGAAGCTCTGGACGGTGCCCTTACCGAAGGTGTGGTCGTCGCCGACGATGACCGCGCGGCCGTAATCCTTCATGGCCCCCGCCACGATCTCGGAGGCCGAGGCGGTGATCCGCGATGTCAGGATCACGAGGGGGCCGTCGTAAGCGATATCTTCGTCCTCGTCTTCGAGGATCTGGACTTCCGAGAAGACGTTCTTGACCGCGACGACGCCACCGTCGCGAATGAAGAGGCCGGCGATCTCGACGGAGCTTTCGAGCTTCCCCCCGCCATTGCGTGAGAGGTCGAGGAGCACCCCGTCGGCCTTGGCCTCGCGGACCTGTCGCAGGAGATCGCGAACGTCGCGGCCACTCTGCCGCTTGCTCGGGTCCGAGTCGCCGTAGAAGGTGGGCAGATCGAGCACAGCGAGCTTCCGTTTCGTACCGCCGACTTCGATCTCGTGGAATTCGAGGGTCGCGGCAGCGTCTTCGATCGTGACCTTGTCGCGCTGGATCGAGACGTCGAAGCGCTCGGTCGTGTCCGACTTGCGCAGGATCGTCAGCTTGACCGTCGTGCCTCGTTCGCCGCGGATCATCGAGACGACATCGCGCAGCGACATATCGATGATATCGACCGGCTCGTCGTCTTCCTGGGCGACGGCGATGATCTTGTCACCGGGCTTGAGCGCGTTCGCCTTGTCCGTCGCACCGCCCGGGATGATTCGTTCGACGATCGAGTAGCCATCCTTCGACGACAGGGCGACGCCGATCCCATCGAGCGACAGGCTCATCTGGATCTCGAAGTCCTCGACCGCTTCGGGCGGGTAGTAGGTCGAGTGAGGGTCCAGGGCGCCGGCGAAGGCGTTCAGGAAATTTGCGTAGGTATCGCGCGGCTCGAACTCCCGGGCGCGCTTGGTCATCAGCTCATAGCGATGGATCAACTTCTCCTTCGACTTTTGGAGCTCCATGTCGCTGCTCAGGTAGTTGGACATCTGGAAGTGGACGAGACGTTCGATCAGGCGTTTGCGATTGGCATCGTTCTTGGGATGGCCGCGCTTGTCGGGGTCGAGTATCAGGCGCACATCCGTGTCGAGCGCGTAGTCCTCGCGCGATACGTAGGCGGTTACCTCGTTTTGCATTCGTTCGTAACGCCCCTCGAGATCGCGCTGGATGTTGTCGAGGAGTTCGCACTCGCCGTTCTGGACTGCGAAGAACACGCCCTTCATCTGATTGCGGATCTGCTTGATCTCCCCGCTGAGGAAGAGGGTCTTCGAGGGATCGATGCGCTTGATGTAGGCATCGATCGCACGCTCGCGGAGTTCGGTGTCGAGGCCGCGGAAACTGATGTGGCGCTTGAGCAGGCTCTGGATCAGATCCCAGCTGCGGGCACAGGTCAGCTCCGGCGCGTTGAACGCGATGGCCCCCGTGGGTGCGAGGAGGCTCGTGAAGATCGCGAGGCAGACGAGGGCCGCGAGCCGCGTCGCAAGACGCTGACGCTTCGCCCTTTTCGGGAGCTCGGGTTCTAGAATTTCAGGGTCGATCGACGGGAGGCCGGCGAAAGGGGCGTGGTAGCTGCGCATCATTACTCCGATAATAGAGAGAGGCGCCGGCCGCGTCAGGTTCCCGTCGGGCACCGCCCCGCTTTTTCAATCGGCTGCTCCGGTCGCAGAGCTGAGCTTTGGGCCCCCCGGCCCTGCACTTCGGGGTTCGATTCCAGTCGGATTGAAGGGTCTCGTTCGGATCTCTGAGTCTTCACCGCCGTTGTCGCGCCGCCAGGGATCGCCTCGGCTACTCTCCGCGCCCCGAACCGCGCCCCGAAACGGCGAGCCCGGAATTCCCGGAGGCACGAACTGCGCGTTTGGGATCCGACAGGTCCAGGAGAAGCTTCGATGGCCGACTTTCAGTATCAGGAAATCTTTGAGCTCGGAGCGGATGAAACCGAGTACCGGAAGCTCGGTGATGATGGCGTTTCGACGATCGAAATCGACGGTCGCGAGATCATGAAGATCGATCCCGAGGCCCTCGCGCAGCTCGCTTCGGCGGCCATTCGCGATGTCTCGCATCTCTTTCGCCCCGGCCATCTCGCCCAGCTCGCCAAGATCCTCGAAGATCCAGAGGCTTCGGACAACGACCGTTTCGTCGCCCTCGAGCTGATGAAGAACGCGAATATCTCCGCGGGCATGATCCTGCCCTCCTGTCAGGACACCGGAACCGCGATCGTCGTCGCCAAAAAAGGCCAGGATGTCTGGGTCAGCGGCAACGACGAGGAAGCGCTCTCCCGCGGTATCCACAAGACCTACGCCGAGACGAACCTTCGGTATAGCCAGCTCGCGCCTCTCAGTATGTACGACGAGAAGAATACGGGCTCGAACCTCCCGGCCCAGCTCGACCTCTATGCCACGGGAGGCGACGAGTACAAATTCCTTTTCATCACGAAGGGCGGCGGGTCGGCGAACAAGTCGCTTCTCTTTCAGGAGACGAAGGCGCTGCTCAACCCCGAGTCGATGAAGCAATTCATCAGCGACAAGATCAAACTGCTCGGAACGGCGGCCTGCCCACCCTATCATCTGGCAATCGTGATCGGTGGGACGTCGGCGGAAATGACGCTCAAGACGGTCAAGCTCGCGAGCTGCCACGAACTCGACAATCTTCCTACGTCGGGCAACGAATTGGGCCGCGCCTTCCGAGACGTCGAACTCGAAGAGCAGGTTCTACAGCTCACGCGTGAGGTCGGGATTGGCGCGCAGTTCGGAGGTAAATATTTCTGTCACGACGTGCGGGTGATTCGCTTGCCGCGTCACGGGGCCTCGTGTCCGGTCGGGATCGGCGTCTCCTGTTCGGCGGATCGCCAGATCAAGGGCAAGATCACGAAGCAGGGTGTTTTTCTCGAACAGCTCGAGACGGATCCGGCGCGCTTCATGCCCGAATTGATCGCGCATGAATTGACCCGCGAACCCGTCGAGATCAACCTGGACCGGCCGATGGCCGAGGTGCTCGCGGATCTCTCGCAATATCCCGTGACGACCCAGCTCTCGCTGACCGGCACGATCATCGTTGCGCGCGATATCGCCCACGCGAAGCTCAAGGAACGGCTCGACGCCGGGGAAGACTTGCCCCAATACTTCAAGGATCATGCGGTCTACTACGCGGGGCCGGCGAAGACGCCCGAGGGATATGTCTCGGGATCGTTCGGCCCGACGACGGCGGGCCGCATGGATGCGTATGTCGATTTGTTTCAGTCGCACGGCGGCTCGATGATCATGCTCGCAAAGGGCAATCGTTCGAAGCAGGTGACCGACGCCTGCGAACGCCACCGCGGTTTCTATCTCGGGTCGGTCGGCGGTCCCGCGGCAATCCTCGCCAAGAATTGCATCAAGAAGGTCGAAATCGAGGAGTACGAAGAACTCGGGATGGAGGCGATCTGGCGCATCCAGGTCGAGAAATTCCCCGCATTCATCATCGTGGACGACAAGGGCAACGACTTTTTCGCGCAGTTCTAGTCCGTCTCGGATAGCCCGTCTCGCCTAAACCGTTTTGGCGAGCGCGTTTTGGCGTGCGCGCCTTCGGTGGCCTGCGGCTGCCGGGTGGAGAGGTCGATTTGCGATCGCGCGGTCGGCCGGAAGCGCGTACGCAAGTTATGCGCTCTCCGGCCGTGCGCCCATGGGGCGGCGGGTTTTCGGCGTCACCTCTGCTCGCGCTCCACGTACTCACTTTCGAGATGAGCAACAGACTTCGTCGGCCGAATGCGCCGGGGCCGGTTGCCGCGAATGAGTAGTCGTGAGTGAATGAGTAGTCGGTAGGTGATCGTAGAGGGACGGGTCCGCCCGGCGGACACGTGAGGCGACGAGTCGATGACGCGCGCATTGCTTTGGGTTCGATACGGGTTCTGTACCTGTCTGGGTCTGGTTGTAATCGGTTTGGCTGCGGTTTCCGCTCCCGGCCTGGATCCCGAAGCATCGTCCATGCCGCAGAACGATCTCTGATCCGCATGATACCTGAAGCCCGTGGCTCGCCTCGGGACGGACGCGGAATTTGGGTCGTCGCCTGCAGCCTTCGTCCATCACACCCTGGATGGACCGTAGCCTCACCGCCCCCTCGAGCGGTGGGGCGGCCTCGTTTCGGGATTGGGTCCGGCGGTTCGCCCGAATCCGGACGGCCGCCGACTCCTCGCGTCTCTCCGATGGGACGATCTGGCGTTGCATGCGTGGGCCGGTGTGCTTCGCTCGTACGATGCAGTCCGAGCGCATCGATGATTTCGAAGACCCCCGGATCGCCGACTACCAGAATCTGAAGGACAAGCGATTGCGCGCCGATCGCCGTCGCTTCATCGTCGAGGGCTGGCTCAATCTGCGAATCCTGCTGGAGCGGTCGGCCTTCGTACCGGACTCGATCCTGTTGAGCGACCGGATGCACCGGGCGCTGCAGGAGGAATTGGTTCGCCTCGCGCCCACCTGTCCCGTATTTGTCGCGAGTCGCAGGGTGTTCGATCAGGTCGTGGGCTTTCCGATCCACCGAGGCTGCCTTGCAGCCTGTTCCCGGGGTGTTGCGAACGATCCGATGGTCCTCGCGCGGGGACTGCTCGCGGCGGAGCCCGCACCTCGAATTGTCGTTCTCGAAGGAATCTTGAATCTCGACAACGTGGGTGGAATCTTTCGCAATGCCATGGGACTGGGCGGGCGGGCGGTCCTGCTCTGCCCTCGTTCGGCGGACCCGCTCTATCGGAAAGCGATCCGGACCTCGATGGGTGGGAGTCTGGTCGTGCCCTTCGCGCGGGCGAGGGATCTGGGCGAGTTGCTCGAGGACCTGCGCTCGGCGGGTTTCGAGATCCTTGCGCTCGATCCGGCGGACGCGAGTCTGGATCTCGCTGACCTCAAAGCGAGCGAGATCGGGCCGGCGGCGCTTCTGCTCGGTACCGAGGGCGAGGGGCTGAGCGGGGGGGCGCTCGCGCAGGCGGATCGCCGGGTGCGGATCGCGATGGAGCCCGGGGTCGATTCGCTGAACGTTTCGGTGGCGATAGGCATTGCGCTTCATCGCCTTCGCGTTCAGATTTAGCCCAGATTGATCCATGGCGTCCGCAGCAGACACCCATGAAAATGCGGGCCAGGGTTCGAGCGAGCGCGGCTGCGCCCGACCACGCAAACAGGAGCGGATGACGTCATGTCAGCCAGCAACACGATTCTGGTGCTCAAGACTGGTGAGGCGCTCGCCCCGGTCAAGCAATATTGTGGGGATTTCGAAGAGTGGATCGCGCGAGGTCTCGGATGCCCGATCGAAGAGGTCGAGGTGGCCGCGGTCCATGCAGGAGATTCCCTGCCCGAGGCCGAGTCGCTCGGTGGGGTCGTCGTGACGGGCTCGCCCGCGATGGTGACCGAACGGGCCGGCTGGAGCGAGAATTCGGCGCGCTGGCTCGGCGCGATCGTCGAGCGGGATACGATTCCCGTCCTTGGCCTCTGCTACGGCCATCAACTGATCGCCCATGCCTTGGGTGGGGAGGTCGGTGTGAATCCTCGAGGACGTGAGATGGGGACCGTCGAGGTGAGCCTTCCGGCCGCTGATCTGGAGGGGGATCCGCTCTTCGAGCCCGGTGTCTTTCCGGGCCATATGTCGCATCTCGAGTCAGTGCTTCTTCCACCGACCAATGCCAGGGTCATCGCGACGACGCAGCTCGAACCGCATGCCGCGCTTCAATTCGGTCCGCGTCAATGGGGCGTTCAATTCCATCCCGAATTCGACCGCGAGATCATGCAACGTTATGTCGAGGCGAAACGTGAAGTTCTCGTGAGCGAGGGCTTCGATCCCGACTCCATGATCGACGCAGCGGTCGAGACGCATGCGCTGACACGGGTGCTCGGGCGATTCGCGAGAATGGTCGATCGGGCTTGACCTCGCCCCGATGGAGTCGGTCACTCCAAAGGGGCATCGGGGTGAGTCGAGGCCGGCGAATGCGGAGCGAGCCCCGGCGACCCGATCGACCAAAGTGGCCCACGGGGAGCCTCCGGCGGAGCCAGCCGGGCACGTTCCCTAATCCCTTGCCCCTCACCCCTCGACTTTAAGAGCAATCACTCTTAAAGTCAGCGCATGGAACTTCGAGTCGCCGAACTCGCCGAGGCTGCTGGGGTCGGTGTCGACACGGTCCGCTTCTATCAGGCTCGGGGTCTGATTCCCGCACCCGAGCGGCGTGGACGCTTCGCAATCTACTCCTCCGATCATCTCGAGCGGATCCGGCGGATCCGCTCCCTGCTCGATTCTGGCTTCAGCCTCGCCCAGATTCGCCGCCTGCTCGAGGTCGAGACGGTCGATCCCGTCGTGCGAGGGGTCCCCGGGCGCGGTTTTCGCGCGGCAGATCGGGTCGTCCCCCCGGAAAGTCTCGAAGAAAAGGGCCTGCTCGAAGCGCTCGCCGATCAGAGCGTGGGTGCGGGGACCGTCTCCCGGGCGGAGTTGGCGGTTGAAACCGGGGTGCCCGAGGCGCTGATCGCTTCGGCGGTCCAGGCGGGCTTGATCCAGCCGCTCGAAATTCGTGGCGAGGAGCGGTTCCCGCGATCGGATCTGGAGATGGTCATCGCGGCGCTCGAAATCCTCGGCATGGGGATGCCGCTCGATCGGCTCCTCGAACTGGCCGCCCAGCACGCGGCCAATGTCGATCAGCTCGCCGAACAGGCGATCGATCTCTTCGATGACCACGTGCGCAAGCCACGAGGCGAGGACGAGGAGAGCGTGCGCCGCGCCTTCGAACGGTTGCTTCCCAAGGCGACCGAGATCGTCGCGCTGCATTTTCAGAGAACCGTCGTGGCGCGGGCGCTCGCGCGTCTGCGGGGCCGCGGCGAAGAAAGTGCACTCCAAAAGGCGCTCGAAGTGACACAGGCTGCAAGACTGGAGGTACAGTGGCGTTAGGCGATCTGCCGACCGGGGACGAAAAACGGGCGCGCGTGCGGGAGATGTTCGACCGGATCGCGCCGCGATACGACGCTCTCAATCGCGTGATGTCCGTAGGGATGGACCAGCGCTGGCGGCGGCATGCGCTCGACAAGATCGATGTCGGCGAGGGCGACCTCGTCGTCGACCTCGCTTGTGGCACCGGCGATTTCTGTGAACTCGTCGAGAGTCGCGGTGCGCGGGTGATCGGCGTCGACTTCGCCTTGCAGATGCTGAAGCAGGGGCGCAAACGCGGACTCGACTTTCGCTCGGTCCAGGCGGATGGCGAATGGCTGCCCTTCCGATCGGCCTCGGTCGACGTCGTGACCTGTGGTTTTGCGCTGCGAAACTTTGTTTCCCTCGCTGGAGTGTTGAGAGAAATTGCACGGATTCTCGCGCCGGGAGGGCGCGCCGCCTTGATCGATGTCGACCGACCCAGCTGGGGCCCGATTCGCGCCGCCCATTCCCTCTACTTCGATCATATCGTTCCGATGGTCGGGGGGTTGATTTCCGATCGGGCGGCCTATCGCTATCTGCCACAATCGACTGCCTATCTGCCCCCGCCGGACGAGCTCAAGGCGATGATTTCGGCGGCCGGCTTTCTCGAGGTCGAGCGAGAGAGTCTGTTCCTGGGCTCGGTGCAAATCCTGACGGGTGTCCGCGGGCCGCTCACGCCCGTGGGCCGAGGTCTCTCGTGAACCGGGAAGACGCGGCGACTGTCTGCACGCTCGACGAAGCTGCGAGGAGCCTCGTGGCGCTCGCCGTCAAACGGGCCCGCGACACGGAAAGGACGCGCTGGGTTGCACTCGTGATCGATGTGGAGGCCGATCTGCAGAGCCTGGACGCACTCGGTTGCTATGCGCATGCGGGAAAACGCGATCGCTTTCTCTTTGGTCGGGGTGACTCGGGCGACTTCATTGTCTCGTGGGGCGTCGCGGATGAGATCGAGAGTGCAGGCCCCGCGCGATTCCGCGACGTGCGAGCTTGGGCCGAGGGGGTGCGGGCGCGGATCGACTGGATCGGCGACTCACGACCCGCGACGGCGGCCTGCTTCTTCGGTGGCTTTGGATTCGAAGCTGAGAGTCGCGGAGCTGCCGAATGGAAGTCCTTTCCCGCCGCTCGCTTCGTCCTCCCGGAGGTCATCATCGAACGACGTGACGGAGCGACGAGCCGGGTGATTTTTGCGCGGGTCGAGCCCGGTTCGAGTGCGGAGTCCGTGACTTCGGATCTGCGGGTTCGCCGGTTGGAACTCGAGCGCGCCGACCCGCGAGCCTCGCGTTCCGATCTCGAGTCCATGCAGGCCGCGACGGTCTTGCCGACGTCGCCCGGCGACTGGCCAGCGGGTCCAGAATTTCGGGTTCGCGCCGATCGCTCTCACGATATCTTCTGTGCTCAGATCCAAGGGGCACTCGACGCGATCGAGGCGGGCGAGTTCAGGAAGGTCGTTCTTGCGCGCTCGCTGTCGATCGATCTCGACGGAGAGATCGATGTCCCCGCCTTCCTCGGTCGTCTCCGCTCGCTCTATCCGACCTGCACGCTGATCGCGATGGGCCGCGGCGAGGATACGTTCCTGGCGGCGACCCCGGAATCGCTGATTCGGCTCAGGGAGCGTCAGGTCGAGACTGCGGCGCTGGCCGGATCCGCGCCGCGGGGACGTCATCCCGATGAGGATCGGATGCTCGCCGCGGGGCTGATGTCGAGCGCCAAGGAGCATTCCGAACACGCACATGTCGTCGAGGCGATTCGACGCGTTCTCGAGCCGGTGTGTGAATCCCTCGAGATCGCCGAGACGCCGGCACTGCGCCCTCTCTTCGGGATCCAACATCTCGAGACGCTGATTCACGGTCGCTTGAGTTTCGCCCCTGCGAGCAAGAGCGTCGGCGACACCGTCGACGCATTCGATGCTGGCGTCGATGGAGCCGTCGATGTGCTCGCTCTCGTCGAAGCGCTTCATCCGACGCCGGCCGTCGGGGGTGTTCCCCGGATTGCGGCCGAAGACTGGCTACGCCGAGCCGAAGGGCTCGATCGGGGCTGGTATGCCGGACCGATCGGTTGGCTCGATTCCCGGGGCGGGGGTGATTTCCGCGTCGCTTTGCGCTCCGGATTGATCCGGAACGGGTTGGGGGAGCCCGGTCGATCGGGAGCGAGTCGGGCGCTGCTCTTCGCCGGCGCGGGGATCGTCGAGGGGTCGGTCCCCGAAGACGAGCTCGCCGAGACGCGGATCAAGCTGCGGGCGCTGCTCGCGCCTCTGACGGAAATCTAGCGTGAACGGGGGTCTAACGTGAGTGGATCCGAAGCGCCCGGGACGATCGGCACCGGTTCGCGGGAAGAGGCCGAGGCCTTCACCGCCGATCCGGATGCGGTCTATGCGTTCGTCGGGTGCTTCTTCGAGGCGCTTCGTAGTTCGGGTGTCGAGCACGTCGTCGTGTCTCCCGGTTCCCGCTCCACGCCGCTCGCGGTCGTGGCCCAGCGCACGCCGGGGCTGCGGACCTGGCTGGAACTCGACGAGCGGGCGGCGGCGTTCTTCGCGCTCGGGCTGGCCAAGGCCAGTGGGCGCGCCGCGCTGCTCGTGTGTACGTCGGGGACGGCGGCCGCAAATTATCTTCCCGCCATCGTCGAGGCGCATTATTCGCGGGTTCCGCTACTCGTGGCGACGGCGGATCGCCCGCCCGAGCTGCGTGATTGGGGTGCGGGGCAGACGATCGATCAGCTCGACCTGTATGGACGCTATCCGCGCTGGGCGGTGGAGGTTCCGATTCCGGAGGCTGGGGAGAGAGCCCGACGTTATGCAGTTCAACTGGCGGGTCGAGCGGTGGATACGGCGACCCGCGTGCCGGCGGGCGTGGTCCACCTGAACTGGCCACTGCGAGAGCCCCTGGCTCCGCGACCAGGCGCCCTGGCTGCGATCTCGTCCGCTTCGACTACGCCCCTCTCGCCCCTCTCGCGTCCACGCTATACGCGCGCGCGATCGGTCGCCGATCGTGCGGACGTGCTCGAACTCGTCGATCTCGCGCGAACGCAGGAGCGCGGCGTTCTCTGCTGCGGGCCGATGGACTGCGATCCGGCGCTTCGAAGGGCGATCGCGGATTTTTCGTCCGCCGCCGGTTGGCCCGTCCTGGCTGATCCGGCCTCGAACCTGCGAAGCGAAGTCGCTGCCGGGCGGGCGCCGCTGATCGATCGAGGCGATGTCCTCACGCGAACCCGGGCCTTTCGCGAACGAATGAAGCCGGAGGTGGTTCTTCGCATCGGCGACACACCGGTTTCAAAGGCCCAGCGACTCTGGATCGAATCGGCCGAGCCCGCCTCGATCTACTGGCTCGACGAAGGCGGCCAATGGGGCGAGCCGTCCCATCGCGTCACGCGAGTCATTCACGGCGGCGCTGCGTCGCTTCTCGAGTCCGTGGCTGCGGAACTCGTGGAGGGCGTGTCGGAGGGGCCGTACCGGGATCGTGGTTGGTGCCGCGCCTTCGAAGCGGCGAATGCGGTCGCCGGCAAGGCGATCGACGAGGTGGCATTTTCCGAAGACGGTTGGTCGGGGCTCTCCGTGGCGGCCACCGTCGCGCGGGTCGCGCCCTCCGCGGCCCAGCTCTTCGCTTCCAATAGCATGTCGATCCGGTTGCTCGATCTCGCTTTCGCTGAGCGATTGGATCCGCTTCGCGTGCTCTGCAGTCGGGGCGCGAGTGGGATCGATGGGGTGACATCGACGGCACTCGGTACGGCCGCAGCGGCGGGCCAGCCGACGATCCTTCTGACGGGCGATCTCGCCTTTCTTCACGATTTGAGTGGGTTGTTGCTCGCGCGTCGGGAAACGATTCCACTCACGATCGTCGTGATCGACGATAATGGCGGTGGGATCTTTTCATTCCTGCCAATCGCCGAACAAGGTGAGGAGATCGCCTTTAGAGAGCTTTTTCACACACCCCACGAACTCGATCTGGCCCGCGTCGCCTCGCTCTTCGAACTCGACTACTGCGTCGCCGGCGGCCTCAGCGAACTCGAGGCGGCACTTGCGGACGCCGTCGGTCGGCCCGGCGTCTCGATCGTGCACGTTCCCGTCGAGGCCCACGCCAACGAAGCCCGCTTCCGTCGGGCGGTCGCTGCGGCGTGTCAGGCGGTCGAGGCAGGATTCGCGGAATGAGCATCGGGCCCACGCGGGAAGTCTTCATCGACGTGGAAGGTGTACGCCTGCGGGCTGTGCTCGAGGGCGAAACGCGCGAGGCCGTTCCGTCCGTTCTGGTGCTGCATGGATTCACCGGGGCGGCCGAGAGCATGTCGGGCGTATCCGAGTCGCTCGCGCGCGATCGCCGGGTGGTGCGGCTCGAACTCGTCGGGCATGGAGAGAGCGAGGCCCCGGCGGCGCGCGCTCCCTATGCGATGTCGGCTTGTGCGGATCAGATCGCCGCGGCGGCGCGCGCGCTCGAACTCGGCAGGCCCCATCTGCTGGGGTACTCGATGGGGGGGCGTGCGGCACTCGCGGCGGCGCTCGCGCATCCCGATTCGTTTTCGAGCCTGGTTCTCGTCGGCGCCACACCGGGCATCGCCGACCCGGTGCTGCGAGACGAGCGGATCGCGTCGGATGAGGCGCTCGCGGATCGCATCGAAGACGAGGGGATCGAAGCTTTCGTCGATTTTTGGATGGCGTTGCCGATCTTTGCGAGCCAGTCGCGTCTCGGCGCGCACGCTCTGGCGCGGGCGCGCGCAGGACGGCTGCACAATCGCCCGCACGGCCTTGCCCAGAGTCTGCGCGGCATGGGAGCCGGTGCACAGGCGCCGCTGCAGGATCGCCTCGATCGCTTCAGCCGGCCCGTCCTGCTCGTGGTCGGCCAGGAAGACGCGAAGTTCCGCGGCATTGCCGCGGCCCTCGAGGCTGCGATGACGGATGCGCGAACCGAGACCCTCGAAGGGGTGGGACACGCTGTGCACCTCGAGGCACCGGAAAGCTTTGCCCGCGTCGTCAGTCGGTTCCTCGCGATATCCGAAGCCGTTGGCGATTGCCAGACGCAGCTTTCGAATCGATCCCGGCCGGAGTCGAACGCTCGATCCGGCCTCGGCGGAGGTGAGCCCGCGTGAACGAAATCCGTCCCGATAGCGTCGAGGCCTGGTTGATGGCCATGCGTCCCCGGACGCTTCCCGTGTCGATCGGCCCCGTACTCGTCGGGACGTCGGTCGCCTACGTCGAGGGGAGTCTATGGGTCGGACCGGCAATCGCGGCGGGAGTGGGTGCGCTGCTCTTGCAGATCGGGTCCAATTTCGCGAACGATGTCTTCGACTTCGAGAAGGGTGCGGATACCGAGGATCGCATCGGGCCACCGCGCGCAACCCAACTCGGCCTGCTCGCACCGGCCATCTTGAAGCGCGGCATGTTCGCGGTCTTCGCGCTCTCTATGCTCGTTGGGGTCTATCTCAGCTGGGTCGCCGGCCCGGTGATCATCGCGGTCGGAGTGGCCTCGATCGCCGCCGCCATCGCGTATACCGGCGGGCCCTGGCCGCTCGGCTACCACGGCCTCGGGGACGTCGCGGTCTTCCTCTTCTTTGGCCTGGTCGCGGTCGTTGGGACGACCTTCGTGCAAACGGCGAGCCTGCCGGCCCTCGCGTGGCTCTGCGCGTTGCCGGTGGGCGGACTCGCGACCGCGATTCTCGTCGTGAACAACCTGCGCGATATCGAGACCGACCTCGTCGCGGGAAAGCGGACCCTGGCAGTCCGTTTGGGGCGTGGGGGTGCGCGGGTGGAATGGGCGCTGCTGGTCGCTTTCGCCTATCTGGTTCCGGTCGTTCTCTGGCTTTGGTGGGGGGCGACGCCCTGGGTTCTGTTGCCCTGGGTCTCGGCACCCCGTGCGATACGGTTGCTAGGCGTCATTCGATCGAAGGAAGACGGGCCCTCGCTCAACGAAGCACTCGCCGGGACCGCGCAGCTGGGGTTTCTTTTTTCGGTGTTATTTGCCCTGGGTCTCGCGGCATGAAGCTTCGCCGGGCGGCGATCCGGCCCTTCAGGCTGCCGCTCACGCGCCCGCTCGAGACCGCGCACGGTCGCATCTCGGAGCGCATGGGTTGGCTCGTCGAACTCGAAGACGAGGCGGGTCGCTGTGGATTTGGCGAAGCGACGCCGCTTCCGGATTTCGGGACCGAGGATCTCGCGTCGTGTCGAGGGGCGCTCGAGGCGGCACCTTCCGCTTGTATTCGCGGTGATGCGGAGGATGGGCCGCCCGTGCCCGTCGAGCGAGTCGACCGACGCAAGGCATTCCCCGGCACAGGTGTGCCCTGTGCCCGATTCGCGTTCGAGGCGGCTCAATTCGATCTCGCGGCGAAGTGCGCCGGGCGCAGTCTTGCGGGAGAGATCCGGGACCGGGCCGGAGAGAAAGGCGCCCCGGAGGCCTCCGTCGCGGTTCAGGCTCTGGTCGGAGGCGAAGATCCGGCCAGCGTCGAGGAGCGGGCGCGGGAGCTTACGGCCGTGGGCTTCGAGGCATTCAAACTCAAGCTCGCGGTGTCGCGAAACGCTCGCGATCTGGGTCTCGATCTCGAGCGGGTGTCCGCGCTGCGTTCCGTCGTCGGACCGGAGGCGCGACTGCGACTCGACGCGAACGAGGCGTGGAACCGGGATGCGGCGGCGACCGCATTGATCGCGCTCGAGAAATTCGGAATCGACTATGTCGAACAGCCGGTGGGGCGCGAAGATCTGGTCGGACTGAAATGGCTCTCGACGAACGGGGCGATTCCCGTGGCCGCGGACGAGGCGCTGCTCGGGGACGGGCTGGCCAATTGTCTCGAGGCGCGTGCAGCGTCGATCCTGATCGTCAAGCCCGCGGCGATCGGGGGAGTCTCGGATTCGATCGCCATCTGGCGCCGGGCCCGGGAGCAGGGGCTTCGGGTCGTTTGGTCGAGCCTGATCGATGGCGCGGTCGGTCGTGCCGCGCCCCTGGCCCTGGCGGCCGGGCTCGGACCCGCCGACGAGGTCCACGGCCTCGGGACGGCGGGCCTGTTCGCAAAGGACCTCGCGGCGGCATCCGATCTCGGCCGGCTCGATCGCAGGGGGCGAATGCCTGTCTCGCCCGAACCGGGAATCGGCTTCGAGCCCGAGATCCCCGTCGTGACTCCGCGTAGAGGGAGTCACGTCAAGAGTCACGCGGGGCAGGGCGGGGCCCGGAGTGGGGAGCGCTCGTCGCAGCCGCTTGTGGACCGGGCGGGTGCGGACGGGGAGATCGCGGGTTCCGACGCCCGGCATGATCAGACGCCGGTCTTCGAGGTCGTGGCGTGATCGGGATGGCCGGACGATGAGCGTCGATCGACGCGCGGACTGGATTGCGAGGCTCGCAAATCTAGGAGACACACACGAGGCTCTTCGCTTCAAAGGGCGTCGTCTCAGCTACGCCGAACTCGGCGCGGCGGCGAAGGCGACGGCGGATCGGCTGATCGCACTCGGCATCGAGCCGGGGGACCTCGTCGCGGTCCTCGCAGCGCCGAGCGTCGAGGGCATCGTGTTGATCCACGCGATGCTCGCGACGGGTGTCGTCATGCTGCCACTCAACGCCCGACTGACCGAGGCCGAGCAAAGGGAAGCCATTGCTTCGACGGCGGCTCGCTATCTCGTCGTTCCGGGGCCCGGGGCGCGCACATCCGAATCGAGGGGCCACCGGCTCGTCGGGGAAACGGGCTGTGGTCTCGTGGCGATGGACCTCGCCGAGGATGGGGTCGCGGCCGATCTCAAGATTCTCGTCGCCGCCTCGTCGGGGATCGACGAGACGGCGCGGATCCGACGATCCCAACGGGTCGGAGAGCGGGCTGCGCTGGTCCTGCGAACGTCGGGGACGAGTGGTCGGCCGAAGGGGGCCATCCTCGCCTTCGATCACCTGATGGCGAGCGCACACGCGTCGGCCGCACTGCTCGGAAGCGAAGCGAGCGATCGTTGGCTGTTATGCATGCCGATCTTTCATATCGGCGGGCTTTCGATCCTGATTCGAAGCGCCCGGGTTGGCGCGTGCGTCGTTGTGCACGAGCGTTTCGAGGCACGTGATGTCGCATGCGCAATCGAAGACGAAGGGATCACGCGAGTGAGCTTCGTGCCGACCATGCTCGAGCGAGTGCTCGAGGTGCGAGGCGATGAAAGGGCGCCGAAAGCATTGTCGCTCGTCTTGCTCGGTGGGGGACCCGTGGCAGCAGATCTGCTCGAGCGCGCCGGGCGCCTCGGCTATCCGATCGCGCCGACCTACGGGTTGACCGAGGCAGCCTCGCAGGTTGCGACGCGACCGCCGCGCCGCTACGCGTGCGCGGGTCACGACAGTCATGAGAGTCACGACAGTCACGCGAGTCACGAGAGAGGCGTGGGGCGCGACGGAGAGGATCTCGCGGCGGGACTCGAGGTGTTGCCGGGGGTCGAGATCCGGATCGTCGACGCGGATCGGGATCGGGTCGCGGCGGGCGTCGCGGGCGAGATTCAGGTTCGAGGGCCGATCGTGATGTGTGGTTATCTCGAGGATCCGAAGGCAACGCACGAGGCGCTTCGAGACGGCTGGCTCTCGACTGGAGATGTCGGGTGTCTCGATGAGGACGGCCGACTTCGGGTGCTCGATCGACGTGCCGATCTGATCGTGTCGGGGGGCGAGAATATCTACCCAGCGGAGGTCGAGTCGATTCTGGTCGAGTCGGCGGACGTGTTGGAAGCGGGCGTCTACGGGATTCCGGATTCCGAATTCGGTGCGCGCCCCGCGGCGGCCCTCGTCCTGCGCGAAGGGGCCGTGTTTGACTCCGACGCACTCTCGGCGTTCTGTGCCCATCGGATGGCCCGCTATAAATGTCCGGTCGAGTTCAAGCGGGTCGACGAACTGCCGCGGACGGCGACGGGAAAGTTGCTGCGACGGGTTCTTCGCGACCGATGGGAGGGTCGTTAGCGCGGATCGCCGGTCAGGGCCTCGGCGATGGTTTCGCGAACCCGCGCCATCATCTCGTCCGGCTCCAGCCGGTCGACTTCGCTCGAGGGGATCGGGTCGAGGATTTCGATCGAGATCGGGTGTCGACCCTGTAGGACGAAGCCTCGCTTCGGCAGGGCATCACCTGTTCCACGCAGCACGATCGGTTGGATCGGAACGCCGTTGTGCTTCGCGATCTCGAAGGCGCCGGCTCTGAAGGACCGAAGCCGTCCCGTCGTCGAGCGCGTGCCCTCCGGAAACATGACGATCGAGCTCCCACCCCGATGGCTTCACGACATTTCTGCATCATCGCGTCAACGCTTCGTGCCGTTCCACGGCGCAACGGGATATATCCGCACAGCGTCATGTTCCAGCCGATCAACGGGACGTTGAAGTTCTCCTGTTTCGAGACCCACTTGAAATGGCTCCCCAGGCGGAAGAGCACGAGGATATCGAGAAGCGAGAGGTGGTTGGAGACGATCACGGCGGGTCCGGCTTCGTGCAGGCGTTCGCGTCCATGGATCTTCACGGGCCATGCGGGATTGAACCAGGTATAGAGGGACGCCCAGAATGAGGTGAATCTGTGCATCGCCCAGCGCCGGCGATCGAACGCAACCGTGACACAGAAGAGCAGGACCGCGATCGGGAAGAGGGCGACGGACGAGAGCACGACGAAGCCCCAGAACGCGAGCGAGAACAGGATGCGCATCCTACCGGTTTCTCCGCGCGCGACTCGCTTCGACGAAGGCGTTGAAGAGCCTCGTGCTCGAATCCTCGTCCATCTTCTCGGGATGCCACTGCACGCCGATCTCCCACCGCGAGCGCGTCGATCCACCAAGCGCCGTAGAGGGCTTTTTCGAGGGTCTTGCCGAGCTTGCCGTCGAGATCTCGATCGCTTCGATGACGCCGCCCGGCCCGTGTGCGACGGCGCGGTGTCCCGGTCCGACGGCCCTCACGGCCTGATGGTGGAGGCTGTTGACGTGTTGCTCGGTCGATTCGAGGATCGCGCCGAGCAGGCTCCCCGTCACGATTTCGATCGGGTGACGGTCGGCCGCCGGGAGTCGATGCTCCCCGGCCTGGGGCCGCTGTGTGGGCAGGTGGGCATCCAGCATCCCGCCCCGTGCGCGCGCCATCAACTGCATGCCGTAGCAGATTCCCAGAATGGGCAGGTCGCGGTCGGCGGCGGCCGTGAAGAGCGACTCGTCGAAGGCAAGCTGGTCCGGGGGGACGAGATCGAGCTCGACGCCCGCCGGGAGTGGGCGGTCGCTCGGGAAATCGTCACCGCCCGGAATCAGCAAGCCATCGAGGCCGCTTGCCAGCGCGTCGGGATCCGACTGGACCGGGAGATGGACCGGAAGCCCTCCAGCGCGGTCGACAGCATCGGCGTAGCGACGATCGATGTAGTGGTAGTCACGGCCGGTACGCCAACGTCCACGGTTGTCGAGGCTGAGGGGGATCCCGATTCGCGGTCGGTGCATGGCGCGAGCATAGCCATCTGCGGCATGCTGCCGGGATGGCACAGGTGGTGATCGCGGGATGCGGCTACGTCGGCAATGCCCTGGCCGGCATGCTGATGAAAGAGGGGCACGAGGTGTACGGCATCCGTCGCGATGTCGACGCATTGGCCCCGGGCGTGCACGGGATCGCCGGGAGCGTCGCGCTTCCGGGCGCGCTCGGGCCGGCACCGGCACGGGTCGAGTATGCGGTCTTTACCGTCGCCGCCGATGAAGGGACCGAGCGGGCGTATCGGCAAGCCTATCTCGACGGGCTCGCGGGTTTTCTTCAGTGGTTGGCGGACGAGGGCCAGCGGCCGCGCCGAATCGTGATGGCCTCGAGTACGTCGGTTTACGGACAGCGTCGGGGCGAGCCCATCGACGAGGATTCACCGACGCATCCGACCCAGTTTCGGGGCGAGACGCTGCTGGCTTCCGAAGGACTGGTCGCGGCGAGCGGGATCTCGAGCGTCGTGGTTCGGCTGGGTGGAATCTACGGACCGGGTCGCACGAGCCTGATCGATCGAGCCCGCGAGGGCCAACTTCGGCTGCGATCCGTCGAACACTTTACGAACCGGATTCATCGCGACGACGCCGCCGGTTTGATCCGGCATCTGCTCTTTCATCCCAATCCCGATTTCCTCTATCTGGGTGTCGATGATCAATCGGCCGACGAGGCAGAGGTCTATACCTGGCTCGCGAAAGAACTCGGTGTCGAGCCGCCCGCACAAGAGGCCGAGCGAGAGGCGGGCGGGACACCGGACCGCCGCGGTGAGGTCGGAAGCAAGCGCTGCAGCAACCAGCGCGCTCGCGAGAGCGGTTATCGATTCCTCTATCCGAGCTTTCGCGAGGGCTATGGCGAGTTGATCCGGTCACTCCAGGCGGGTTGATGGCGGACGCGGAGGGTCGCTCGAAATCAGTCCGGAAGTTTTCGCGCCCGGAAATACCTGGACCGATCGCCGAGCCCGTGATCGCTCCCGAGACGGCGGCGATGCCCGGTGCAATCTACTCGCCTTTTGCCGACCGGATGGCCGACCGGATGGCCGACGCGGAGACCGGGAAGGCCGGGCCGATCTTCCCGCTGCATGTCGGTGATACCTGGCGCGATCCCTTCGTGGGCGCCCGCTCCGAGGATATTGCGTCTGCGCGGCACCCACGGCTGCACGCCTATGCGGACACGCGCGGCCTGCCCGAGCTGATCGAGCGAATAAGCCAGAAGCTTCGCGACAAGAACGGGCTCGAGCATGCTCCCGAGGAAGTCCTGGTTACGGCGGGTGCGACCGGTGGCTTGTCGGCCATCGCGGGGGCGGTGCTCTCTCCCGGCGACGAGATGTTGATCCTGGCGCCCTTCTGGCCGCTGATCCGCGGGATCGCCCAGACTTTTCGAGCCCGCCCCGTCGAGATCCCCTTCTTCGATCGCGTCTCGAATCGCGAGGAGGCGATCGAGGCGATCGAATCTCGCATCACCGATCGCAGCCGAGTGCTCTATGTCTCGACGCCTTCGAATCCGACCGGACGCGTGATCCCGGGCGATTGGCTGGAAGCGATGGCCGCCCTCGCGCGGCGGCATGGGCTCTGGATCTTCTCCGATGAGGTCTACGAGGACTATCACTATGTTTCCGAGGGCGGCGGCCCGGGCGCGGCCGGCGAGCACGTCTCGATCGGCCACTTCGCTCCCGAGCGGACGATCTCGGTCTTTTCGTTCTCGAAGAGTTATGCGATGGCCGGTCAACGCGTTGGGTATCTCGCGGGACCGGAGCGGGTGCTCGCCAATGCGCGCAAGATTGCGACACATCTCTACTATCACCCTCCGGTCGTGGGTCAGCGGACCGCCCTCGCGGCGCTCGAAGGAGGTGCCGATTGGATCGCTGCAGCCCGGGAAGAGGACCGCGCCATCGGAGTGGAAGTGGCGCGGCGGCTCGGGGTTACCAGTCCGGAGGGCGGAACCTTCTTGTTTCTGGACGTTCGAGATCAGCTCGACGAGCGCGGGCTGATGGGACTGCTCGAGGATTGTTTCGAGCAGGGAGTGCTGGTTGCACCGGGCTCGAGCTGCGGTGAGGAATACGCTGACTGGATCCGCCTCAGCTATACGGCGGTGCCGGGTGAGGCCGTGCTCGAAGCGACTCGACGATTGGCGAATGTATTAGGCCGATGAGGAGATCAACGGATATGCGGCGAATACTCTTTCTTTCATTTCTCGTCTGGGCGACGAGCGGCTGTATCGGGACGCCCGAGAGTCTGCCTGCCTGCGATTCATGGGGTGGGGGCAACATGATCTGCGGTCTGATGAACCCCGAGGATCTCAGCTATCTGCCCCGCGACGGTTGGGTCGTCGTGAGCGAGATTCATTTCACGGATCCGAGCGCGGACGATGAGGCGGGCCCCTTCATTCCGGGCCGACTGACGGCGATCCGACCGAGCGAGAGCGGAGACGGGGTCGAACGCAGGAAGCTCTTTCCCCACGAGTGGGCCGAAGCCGCGCCCGATGCGAATCGCTGGGGCGATCCCCAATGTGACGGACCGCCCTCCGCCGAAGATTTTCAGCCGCATGGAATCGATGTTGGACCGGGGCCCGAGGGTCAACCGGCCCTCGCGGTGGTGACCCACGGCGAGCGAGAAGTAATCGACCTGTTCGAAATCGCTGCGGGGCCCGAGCCTGCGCTCGAGTGGCGGGGCTGCGTGTCGATGATCGAGTCGGGCTCGGCGAACGATGTCGCGCTGATCGAGGCTGGCTCCTTCGTCGTGACGAACATGATGCCGCGTTTCGAATCGATCGGTTTCAAGGCGATCTGGAATGGATTGAAGATAAGCATGGGGTTCGCGACGGGCTCGGTCCTGCACTGGTCTTCGGAGAATGGCTGGGTCGAACTCGAGAACAGCCGAGCGAGCGGGCCCAACGGGATCGCAATCTCGGCGGACGGTCGGGTGGTCTACGTGTCGGAGTGGGGGGGCGAGGCGGTCTACCGACTGCGCTTCGCGCAGGGAATCCGGGCGGGGGCGACGCCCGAGCGCGACGAGGTCGAGATCGACGGGTCTCCCGACAACCTCACCTGGACGGCGGACGGCCGAATCCTGGTTGCGGCGCAGCAGACGGGGCCGATCGGAGCGCTCAAGTGCGGAAAGATCACGTCCGGCGGTTGTGATATCGGATTTACAGTCACCTCGATCGAGCCCGCGACGATGGCCGCAACGCCGGTCATCACGGGACGCGGCGCTGCGAGCGTCGCGCTCGAAGTCGGGGACGAGATCTGGGTCGGTGTCTTCGCGGGAGATTCGATCACGCGCGTGCCGAAGCCCGAATGAACCCCGTTCGTCGCTGATCGAGTATGATCGGGCTCGCAATCACTTCCTTTTTCATCTTTTCATTCGAGGATTCCGCATGTCGATCGATCTCGTGATCAACGCACCCGAGACGCCGGCTCGTACAGCGAGCATCAAGTCGATGCAGCTTTCCATGGAGGGCGATGCCCAGGCTTGGCTCGATCTCTTTGCCGACGATGCCGTCGTGCAGGACCCCTATGGACCGTCTCCGATGGATCCCGATGGCAAGGGACATATCGGGAAGGCGGCGATCGAGAAGTTCTGCGCCGCCTTTATCCGACCGGACACCATCCGCTTCGAAATCAGGCAGACGCTGAACGGCAATGGCGCGTGCGTGAACGTCGGTACGATTTTCTCGAAACGTCCGGACGGCAGCATGGCCTGGAACGAAGTGATCAACGTCTACGAGGTCAACGCGGCGGGAAAGATCACGCTCCTGCGTTCCTATTGGGACTTCGACGCGAACCAGAAATCGATGTTCTAGGCGGCCGATTGCTCTTCGTCGAACGAAGCAATCGGACGGAGAGACTGCTCGAGGGCCTGGCTGAACGTCTGATGGCGCCCGGGCGGGATCCGCTGGTCCCATCGATCGTGGTCGTGCAGGGTCCGGGCATGGAGCGCTGGCTCGCGCAGTCCGTCGCACGCGAATACGGGGTGTGCGCGAACACCGAGTTCCTGTTTCCGCGCCATTTCCTGGAGCGGGTTTTCGAAAGCACGCCCGGGGAGGCGGCTGGCCGCCCCCACTCCGGCTGGGAGGTGGGCCGTCTCGTCTGGTCGATCGCCCGGCGCCTGAGCGTGGGCCGCGGCGACGCCGACTACGAACCGCTGGCGCGTCATCTCGAAGCCGTCGACGGCGATTGGCGTCTCGTTCAGCTCTCCCAACAGATTGCAATCCTGCTCGATCGATACATCACCTATCGACCGGATTGGATTCGTGCCTGGCGTGATGCCCCGGGCCTTCCCGAGGAGCGCGACGAGCGCTGGCAGGCGCGCCTGGTCCGAGAGCTGGGCGCCGAGCTCGGCCGCGGTCATCTCGCGGATCGCGCACAGGACTTTCTCGAGGCCGTCGCTTCAGCCGATTCGAGCGAGCTCGGCGCGGGCCTCGATCGCGCGCTGCCCGAGGTCGTCGAGATCTTCGCGATCTCGACGCTGCCCCCGCTCTACCTCTCGGTGATCGAAGGATTGGCGAGTCGGCGGGATGTCCACCTTTCGATTCTCTGTCCTTCACGTAGCTACTGGGCAGATCTGTGGCGCGAAGTCAGGGATGGCGATCTCGAGCATGTCGCTGCGAGCGTGGCGGACGGGGAGGGAGAGGGTGCGGCGACGCCCGGGCTCTTCGATGCTGGGCCTGTGACGCCCACCGCGCGGCTGCTGTCCGGTCTCGGACGTCTGGGTGGCGACTTCCAGCGTTGCCTCGAAGATCAGATGACCCTCCACACAGCCGAGATCGATCGCTTCGAGTCTCCGCTCGAAAATCAACGGGCGCCGAGTCTGCTCGCGCGACTCCAAGCGGATCTACTCGACCTCGACTCGGGATTCGATCTGGTGGGGGGACTCGGCGAAATCGGGAGTCCGGAGCGGATCGTCTCTCGCGACGACGATTCGATTCAGGTGCATCTCTGTCATGGGCCGAGACGGGAGCTCGAGGTCATCGAGGCCGCGCTTCGCGACGCGTTCGATCGCGACCCGACGCTCCTGCCGGAAGATGTGATCGTGATGGCACCGCGAATCGACGAGATCGCTCCGGACATCGAGGCCGTGTTTGATATTCCCCAGGAAGAGGGAAGAAGAATCCCCCATCGCATCGCCGATCGTGGCGCATTCCAGCGCTCGCCCGTCGCGGAGACGTTTCGTGCATTGCTCGACTTGCTAGGCGGCCGTGCGGCCAGGAGCGAAGTGCTCGATTGGCTGGCTCGGGAGCCGGCGCGGCTGCGATTCGGACTCGACGAGGAAGCCGTGGGGCGGCTGGGGGAGTGGGCCGAGCGTGCTGGGATTCGCTTCGGTCTCGATGAGGATCATCGCGAGGCGTTGGGTGTGTCTCGCGAGCGTGCGCACACCTGGGCAGAGGGTCTCGAACGGCTCGCTCTCGCCCACGCGGTGGGTGCCGGGGCCGATGTCTACGCGGGCATCGCGCCGGAGCCGCTCGACCCCTTCGCCGATCCGGAAGTGCTCGGATCGATCGGAGACGTCGTGTCGATGCTACGCGCGGCGCGCGAACAAGCCGTCGTGCCACGGGGCGTCGTGGGCTGGTGCCATTGGCTGAGCGACCTCCTGACGCAGGCTTGCGTGCGGACCGACGCGAATGCCCACGAACATGCCTCGATTCGCCGGCTGCTCCAGGAATTTTCGGAGGCAGCGAGTGAGGCGGGATTCGAGGAGTCGATTCCGTTCGAGGCGATTCGGGAACGGGTTTCCGAAGCCCTCGAATCGAGCCCGGCGCCCCAGGCCTTCCTCGCCGGCGGGGTGACCTTTTGCGAACTCGTCCCGCTTCGAGCGATTCCCTTCCGAGTCGTCGTGATGATGGGGCTCTGCGACGATGCGTTCCCCCGCAGCCGTCCGGCAGCCGGCTTCGACCGAATGGCGAAGGCCCCACGCGCGGGCGATCGCAGCACGCGGAGCGATGATCGGTATCTCTTTCTCGAAGCGATCCTGTCCGCGCGGGATCGGCTGATCCTGACCGTGCCCGGACGCGACGTCCGGGACGGGAGTGATCTGCCGCCCTCGATCGTCGTGTCGGAGCTGCTCGATGCGCTCGAGGGAGCCTTCGAACTCGAGCCCATCGGGCAGGCTTGCGAGGCCGGCGAGGGTGTGGAAAGCGGGGAGGGCGTGGAGGGTACGCAGGGCAAGGTCGGCGTGCCGAGTACGCTTCGCGAGGCCCTGGTCGTGCCGCACGCGCTGCAAGCCTTCAGCCCCCGTTATTTCGAGGTGACCGGGGATCGACGCTTGCTCGGGCGGGATGAGGAAGCATTCTCGGGCGCGCGTGCACGTCGCCACGCAATCGAAGCGGGGGGAGGCGGGCGTCGCCGGTTTCTCGCGGAATACGCTGCGCCGGATCCGGGTCGCGAGGCTTCCGGTGGCGACCCCGTACTCGCGTTGGACGATCTGGCGGAACGCCTGCTGCGCGCCACCCGGTTCTTTACTCGCGAGCATCTGCGCTTGCGACTGCCTCGAAGCCAGGAGGTTCCCAGCGACCTCGATCCGGTCGGGATCGATCGGCTCGAACAATACGCGCTGGGCAGCGCGCTGCTCGACGATCTCGAAGCCGGGGTGGTTCCTGAAGAAGCGACCCGGCGCCTGCTCGCCCGGGCCGCGATTCCCGCCGGACTTCCCGGGCAGCTCTCGGTTCGCGCACTGCAGGAGGAAGTGGGTGACATCGCGAGGCTGGCGCGTGGTCGATGCGCGGGGCCGCGACTGGCCGATCTCGATCGCGAGATCGAGTTCCCGGTCGAAGGCCTGGGCCTGTGTCGCCTTCGGGGTCAGCTCGATCGATTCTGGGCCGACGGTCGTGTCGAAGTCGACTTCCGGCGCATCGCGGGCCGCAGCGAACTCGAGGTCTGGATCAGACATCTCTTTCTCTGTGCCTGTGTCGAGGATGGAGCCGCACGTGAGCCACGCAGCGTACTCGTCGGTCGCGCCGAGAAGAAGGGCGGCGGCGAACAGGTCGTCGTCTTCGAGCGCGTGACGGAACCCCGCGAACATCTCGCTCGACTCTTCGCGTGGGCCTGGAGTGCGGATCGATCGCCGCTGCCCTTCTTTCCCAAGGCATCACGCAAATTCGCAATCGCCGCGACCGAGGGGAAGTTCGATCAGGCCTGGCGAAATGCGGAGGAGACCTATCACGGAGGCGATAGCGGAGCGTGGCGAATGCCGGAGGCCGACGAGGGTCTCGAACACGCGCGTCTCTGGGAGGGTGTCTCGCCGATCGGCCGACTGGGAGACCTGCCCCTTGCCTTCCGGTTCGATGCGATGGCCGACGAGTTTTTCCGACCCTTTCTCGAGGCGCGGGAGGTCCATACCCGATGAAGGATCTCGATGCCTGGGAAATGCCGCTCGTTGGGACATCGCTCGTCGAGGCCAGCGCAGGTACGGGCAAGACCTATACGCTGACGACGCTTTATCTCCGGCTGCTCGTCGACGAGGACCTGGCGCCCTCGCAGATTCTCGTCGTCACCTATACCGAGGCGGCGACCGCGGAGTTGAGGGAGCGGGTCAGGCAGCGGATCCAGATGGCGCTCGAGGCCGTGGACCGGAAGCCCGAGGACGATGAGGGAGAGCGGCTGCGGGAACTCGCGATGCGTGCGCGGGATCGCGCGCTGTCGAGCGGTCGGCCCGACCCGCTGCGGCGAGCGCTTCAGGAATTCGATGAGGCGGCGATCTTCACGATCCATGGTTTCTGCCAGCGAACGCTTCAGGAGAACGCCTTCGAGAGTGGCATGGCCTTCGATGCGGAACTGGTCGAAAAGTCGGACCCGATCGAGCGAACCCTCGCGCACGATCTGTGGACGCGAATTCTCGACGACGAAGATCCGGGCTTCGTCGAGTGGTTGCTCGAAGGAGCGGGTCGGCGCTGGCAATTCGAGCCCGAGTCCCTGCATCGCCAGATTCTTCGCCAGCTCGGGGCGGATGACGAGATGCCGATTCTACCGACGCTCGATCCAATGGCCTCGCTACCCGACCTGACGGCACTCCGCGCCCGGGTGACCGATGGCCTTCGGAGCTGGGCCCGGGTGTGGGCTGATCGGCGGGCGACGGTGGTGGGGTTGCTGCTCGGTGAGAATGGTCAGAGCAAGAGTACGTACAAGAAGGAATCGATCGAGAAGGTCTGGATCCCGGACCTCGACGGATTCGCCGAACGGGTCGACGCCTGCGAGGACGCCCTGGCCCTGGCACTCTTTGCGCTTCCTGGATGTTTCGAAAAACTGACCAACGCGACCCTCGAGAAACGCACGAACAAGGGCAAGCAGAGGATCCAGGATCCGTGTTTTGCGGCATTCGACGAGGCCTTCGAGGCGTATGGGGCGCTCGGGGCTGCGCTCGATCAGCGTGCCCTCGGCCTGCGCTGGCGATTCGTCGAGGTCGCGCGCGAGCAGGCGCGTAAACGTCGAGACGAGCACCACCTGCTCTTTTTCGACGACCTCTTGAGGGAGCTGCGCAATGCTCTACGCGGCGCGCGAGGGGAGCGGCTCCGGAATCTACTTCGCGATCGCTATCGCTTCGCATTGATCGACGAATTTCAGGACACGGACCCGGTTCAGTACGACACCTTTCGGAGCGTCTGGCACGACGGCATCGATCGCTCGGAGCGACGCGGACTCGTGTTGATCGGAGATCCGAAGCAGGCGATCTACTCGTTCCGTGGCGCGGACGTCTTTACCTACCTGGCGGCTCGGGCGGACGCAGGGTCGGCGGCCTATAGCCTGCCGATCAATTGGCGATCCGATCCCGGATTGATCGCGGCGCTGAACGCACTCTTCCAGTTGCGCTCCCGGGCCTTCCAACTCGACGCGATCGAATTCAACCCCATCAAGCCCCGGCCCGGGTATGTGTCGGCGTTTCGAGCCCCCGGCCGGTCGGAAGCAGGGCTTCGCGTGTTGATGGCGAATCGTGTGCAGGCCGGGGAGTTCCTCGACGAAGAGGTCTCGACCGTAAAAGCGCTCCCGGTCCGGTTCGGGCGAACCACCCTGATGGCGTCGGTCGCCCGCGACATCGCGGACCTTTTCGACTCCGGCGCGACGATCGGAGAGCGCCCGGTCGTACCCTCGGACCTCGCCGTTCTTTGCCGCAAGAAGAGCGAGCTCCAGGCGATGCGACGAGCGCTCGAAGCGCTCGGGATCGCTTGCGTCGACCGCGGGGACGCCGACGTCTTCGAATCGCGAGAGGCCTGGGAATTCGTCTGCATCCTTCAGGCGATGATGCGTTCGGCGGACCCGGCGACGCTGCGTGGGGCACTCTCGACGGGGGCGCACGGCTGGGGAGCGAATTCGCTGGCGGAACTCGCGGACGACGCGCCGGAGTTGGCCGAGATCTCCGAGCGCTTCGCGGAATACGGTCGGATCTGGTCCCAATCGGGTTTCGGTCGAGCTTTTGAATCCTGGCGCCGAAGCGAGGGCGTGACCGCGCGGCTGCTGGCGCTCGAAGATGGCGAGCGCCGGCTGACGAACTGGCTCCATCTCGCTGAGCTCTTGCAGCGTGTCGCCAGCGAGCGAAAGCCGTCGCGCGCGAGTCTGATCGCCTGGTTCGAGCGGTCGATCGGTTCCGAGGACGCGCGCAGGCTGATCGGATCCGATGCGTCGCTGCTGCGTTTGGAACGAGACGACGATGCGATTTCGCTCGTCACGCTTCATCGCAGCAAGGGACTCGAGTATCCGATCGTCTATCTACCCTGTCTGTGGGAAGATGCGGCCGGGCGCGGCCCCTCTGTCGAGAGCGCGGAGAAGGGTGACAAGCAGAAGCCGCCGATTCGTTTCCACGACGATGAGACCGGCCGGCGCAGCCTTGATCTCGGCGATCCCGAGAACTATTCCGCGCACATCGGGAAGAGCAAGCGCGAAGAATTTTCCGAGCAGCTCCGATTGCTCTATGTGGGTCTCACCCGCGCGAAACATCAATGTGTCGTTGCATGGGGAGCGATCGGACCCGCGCACACCCAGACCCCACTGGCCTGGCTGCTGCAGGGTCCCGAGGTCGACGGGGAGGGGCTCGAGCCGAAAAAGGCTCTCGCGCGCATCAAGGGATGGACGGACGAGGATTGGGAGGTGGCCTGGCGCCGGCTTGGCCAAGGACTGGGGGAGGCTCTGGGCGACGGGGTGATCGAGGTCGAGAATGCCGTTTTCGAGAGCCGAGATCGCTGGCAGGCGCCGTCACGCGAGCGACCGCCGCTCCGCTACAGCGCGTCGGATCGGCGATTCGATTCCACGATTCGAACCACCAGTTTCTCGGGTCTGGTTCGAGAAGGCCATCGAGGGGTCGTTGCGATGAGTGGTCCGGAGGTGACAGGGCGGGATCTCGACGCGAATGTCCTGACGACGAGTTCGAGCGAGGCGGCGTTCGGTGATCTCGACGAGCTGGTCCCGGATCTCGCAGCGGACATGCACGAGTTTCCACGCGGAGCCGAGGCCGGCAGCTTGTTGCACGCGGTACTGGAGCGGGTGGATTTCGGAGCCTACCAGGAAGCGGTCGTGCGGGAGCACGCCCTGGCGCTGCTCGAAGAGAACGGGATGGATCCCATCCACGTCGACCAGGTGATGCATGTGGTCGACTCCGTTTCGCGCACACCGCTTCGTCGCGAACCCGATCTCTACAGACTGGCTGATGTCGCGCCGGGACAGCTTCGACCCGAGATCGAGTTCACACTGGTGACGGCCGGCGCCGAGCAGGGCCCCTGTTTCGAGCCCGAGAAGCTGGCCGACCTGCTCGCGGAGTCGCCGGCGAACAGTCCGTTGGCGCGTTATGCGGATCGCGCGAGACGGATGCAGTTCAGATCGCTCAAGGGCTTCTTGCGCGGCTTCATCGACGCGGTCTTCTTCGATGGCGAGCGCTATTACCTGATCGATTACAAGTCGAACCACCTGGGCAATTGCCAGAGCGACTATCGGCCAGATGCGCTGGTCGAACCGATGATCGCGCACGACTATGTGCTGCAATATCTAGTCTATTCCGTTGCGCTCGATCGCCACCTCTCGCGCCGGCTCGCCGACTACGACTATGAGCGACATTTCGGCGGCGTCTATTATCTCTTCCTGCGTGGTTTCGCCGAGGCGCACGAAGCCGGATGCGGGGTGTTCTTCGATCGACCGGATCGCGAAATCGTGCGAGGCGCTTCCGCATTGATGGGACTCGGGAAGGAGGGCGCTGCATGAATGCGCCGAAAAGAGATTGGCTGCGCTCGGGGGAGGGCGACCTGCTCGAGCGGGCTCGTTCACAGGGACTCTTGTCTCCTCTCGACCAGCAATTTGCAAGTCGCCTGGCCCGGCTCTACGGCGAGACCGCGGATGGCGTTCGGTGGGCCCTGGCGGTTGCCTGCCGTCAGGAGGCCGCGGGACATGTCTGTGCAGATCTCGTTCGGCTCGAACGTGAGGGGCTCGTGACCGAGACTGCGGGGAAGGTGCACGCCCACTCGGTTCTCGCGACGCATGGCTCGGTCGAGGAATGGATCGCCGAGCTTCGAGAGAGCCGGCTCGTGGACGACTCGGATGACGGTTCTCCGGGCATGGCCGAGCCCCGTCCCCTCGTTCTGGACTCGCACGGTCGGCTCTTTCTGCGCCGGGCGCATCGCCATCAGATCGAATTGGCCGAGCGGATTCGCGCGCGTTCGGAGCGGGCCCATCTGGCCATCGATTGGAGCTGGGCGGAAAGCTCGATTGCCCGCTTGATTCCCGGGGAGGATTCGGATGACGAGCCCGCTCGGCAGGCGCTCCGCATGGGACTCGCGCGGCCGCTCTCGGTGGTGACGGGGGGGCCGGGAACGGGCAAGACGACGATGGTGGCCAGGCTGATCGCGCTGCTCGTCGAAGAGGCGCAGGCGGCGGGACGCGCTGCGCCCCGCGTTCGTCTGCTCGCGCCGACCGGCAAGGCCGCTGCGGCGATGGCCAACGCACTTTCCGGGGGACGCGACCTGCTCGACGTCTCGAGTGAGGTTCGCGAGGCGCTCCCGAGGATTGCCGAGACGATCCATCGCGCGCTGCACCGCCAGACCCGACTCGACGCGTTCGGGCGTCCGACCCGGATTCGGCTCGATGCGGACGTGGTCGTCGTGGACGAAGCCTCGATGGTCGATCTCGAGTTGATGAATCGCCTCTTCGACGCATGCGAGGAGGTGTCGCGGGTCGTGTTGCTAGGCGACCCGGGCCAGCTCGCTTCGGTCGATGCGGGGGCCGTGTTGTCCGAGCTGTGTGAGGGGGCTGACCTGGACCGCGCCCCCTCGGTTTTTTCGGAGCGAGGGGCGCCCACGAGTGCGGCCGAAGGATTGGCGGAATCGATCGTCAGGCTTCGCAAGAGCCATCGTTTCGACGAGGCCGGTGGGATTGGCCGGTTGGCAGAAGCGATCCGCGCAGGGGATGCCGAGGGGGTGATCGGAATGCTCGCAGACCCGGAGCTGCCCGAAATCTCACGCTGCGAGGTAGTTTCGAGTGAATCGGTCGTGGCGAAGCTGGTCGAGGCGAGTCACGCGATGCATGTCGAGATCGAGGGCGCCGGGGACTCGAAGAACAAACTCGACCGGATGGGTCTCTATCGCGTGCTCTGCGCCCATCGCCGCGGGCCACTCGGAGTCGAAGCGCTGTGTGCCCGGCTCGACGAGTCGGCGGCGGCGATTCGTCAGACGACGGCTCGCGCGGGTTGGTGGCGCGGGCGCCTGCTGCTCGTGACGCGGAACGCGCCCGACCAGGATCTGTGGAACGGCGACGTCGGCCTGATCGAGGAAACGGAATTGGGGCTTCGCGCACTCTTTCCCGATGCTGCCGGCGGGGTTCGTGCGCTGTCCGCGGGCCGTCTTCCCATGCACGAGAGCGCGATCGCGATGAGTGTGCACAAGAGTCAGGGGTCGGAGTTCGAGGTCGTGGACCTGGTGCTCGGGGACGTGGCTTCGCCGCTCATGACACGCGAACTTCTCTACACCGGTGTGACGCGTGCACGCGAAACGCTCCGGATTTTTGCGAGCGAAGCGGCGCTGCGCGATATGGTGGATCGCCGGGTCCAGCGAGACTCGGGTCTCGGCGAACGGCTCTGGGCGGATTGACGATGGCCGATCGCAAGAAACCGGGACGCAGAAAGAAGAAAAGGGCGCTGCGAGGTGAACCCGAAAAGGATGCGCCGACGACGCTTGGGCCGGAGCAGGGCGAGCCAGGCCTCGTGGTGGCGCACCACGGCGTCGCCGTGCTCATCCGCTTCGACTCGGGCGTCGACCGCCAGCTCTGGCTTCAGCCGGATCAGCGCGCAGTGGTCGGCGATCGCGTTCGGGTGGCGGGCGCTCGATTCGCCGTGGAGCCCGCCCGCGGCGTGCTCCGTCGCCGCGACCCGAGAGGCCGCGAACGCACGATCGCAACGAACCTCGATGTGTTGGGGATCGTCGTCGCACCCGAGCCCCGTGAGCCGCCGGGATATATCGATCGCGGCTTCGTGATCGCCCGCTCTGCCGGAATCGAGCCGATCCTGGTGTTGAACAAGACCGATCTCGACGTGGGCGCCGAACTCGCCACACGACTCATCGAGATCTACGCGCCATCGGCCTCCGTGCTCTGCGTATCTGCACAGCGAGGCGAGGGGCTCGATCTGATTCTCGACGAATTTTCCGGGGGGCGACTCGGGGCGCTCGTCGGTCCGTCTGGAGTGGGCAAGAGCTCGCTGCTCAATGCCCTGGTGCCGGATCTCGAGCTTCGGGTGAGTGAACTGAACCGAGGCAGCGGAAAGGGGCGGCACACGACGACGACGGCCACGCTGCACGCGCTCGATCGCGGCGGCTTTCTCGTCGATACGGCGGGCTTCAAGGACTTCATTGCGGTCGATGTGGAAACGCTCGAAGCCGCCCAGGCCTTTCCGGGCTTCGAAGCGGCGATTCTCGAGGGCTGCCGCTTTCGCGACTGTCTCCACCGAACCGAGCCCGATTGCTCCGTCCTGGCAGGCGTCGAGTCCGGCACGATCTCCGAGCGCCGTCATCGAAACTATCTTCAGCTGCTCGAGGAACTCTCATCGCCGGACGGGCGTTCGTAACTGATCGCGCCCAGCTTCGCACTGCGCAGGTCACGTAGGAATAGATCCGCGGCACGATCGAGATTGACGTGTCCCCCGGAACGGAGTGCTCCGCGTTTTCGACCAACCGCTTCGAGCAGTTCGACGGCCCGCGATGAATCCGCGGGGTCCGCAGTCGTCCGCGCCAGGATCTCATCGACTTGATCTCCGAGCTTGTAGCGCGCGACGAGTTCGTTGGGGTACTGCGCGGCCACGAAACAAATCGCCCAGCCCGCGACATCGATCAGCTCGAAGGCGTTCGCGCCGATCGCGCCGCTTGCCGCGAGTCGTCGAGCCCCCTCCTGATCGTCGAGCTTCGGCCACAGAACGCCGGGTGAATCGAAGATCGACAGGTCGTGGTCGAGTTCGACGCGCTGTGCCCGTCGGGTGACGGCGGGGCGGTCAGCCACCTTGGCGATCTTGCGTCCGATCAGCGAGTTGATCAGCGTCGACTTGCCGACGTTCGGGATCCCGACGACGAGGGTTCGGAGCGTTCGACCGGGGCCGCCACGATGGGGCGCGAGTTCGCGACATCGCGCTGGCACTCGTTTGACGCTCTTTGGATCAATCATGACGAGCGCGAGCGGCCGTGGCCCAGGCCAGGCGTCCTGCCAGGCTCGGGTGACCTGGGGATCCGCCAGATCGGATTTGGTGAAGAGCGTGAGGATGGGCTTGCCCACCGCGAGTTTGCCGAGCAGCGGATTTCGACTCGAGAGCGGCAGCCGGGCGTCGACCAACTCGATGACGACGTCGACCTTCCGAATCGCCGCCGCGATCTCCTTGCGAGCGCGATTCATATGACCTGGGAACCAATTGATCGTCATCGCTCTCGTGCGCCCGGGTGGGGCTCCTCTTGTCGGGATTCGTCGGCTCCCACGGGTTTTCTCGCGGGTCGGAACTGGCCGGACGATAGCGACCAAAATGACTTCGCAGGGTACTCTTGGCACGGGAGGTGAGAGTGATGTCGACGGAGTCGATTCGCAGCATGTTGGGCCGGGACACGGCCGGGGGCGAGGGGGTCGTGCGAGGCTGGATTCGTACGGTTCGCCACGCAAAGGGTGTCTCTTTTCTCGACGTCTCCGACGGATCCTGTTTGGACGGGATGCAGGTCGTGGCGAGTCCCGAAACCGAAGGTTACGAGTCGGTCGTGCGAGGTCTTTCGACCGGCTGTTCGATCGAAGCGCGGGGCGAGCTGGTCGAATCCCCTGGCAAGGGTCAGCGCTTCGAGTTTCACGCGAATGAGGTCGTGCTCGTGGGTGAGGCGGGTGAGGATTATCCCCTTCAGAAGAAGCGGCATAGCTTCGAGTTCCTGCGTACGATCGCCCATCTACGCCCCCGGACGAACACGATCGGGGCAGTCCTGCGAATCCGCAATGCGGCCTCGATGGCGATCCACGACTTCTTTCAGAAAGAAGAGTTCTTCTATCTGCATACGCCGATCGTGACCGCCTTGGATGCCGAGGGCGCGGGCGAAATGTTTCGTGTAACGACACTTCCAATCGGTGACCCGCCCCGGGATGCGGAGGGCGCTGTCGACGATGCACAGGATTTCTTCGGGCGGCCGACCTTTCTCACCGTGTCGGGTCAGCTCGAAGCCGAGATCGGCGCACTCGCGCTTTCGCGTGTCTACACCTTCGGACCGACTTTTCGGGCGGAGAACTCGAATACCGCACGACATCTCGCGGAGTTCTGGATGGTCGAACCGGAGGCCGCATTCTATGACCTCAGCGATCTCGCGGACCTCTCGGAGCGCTTTCTCAAATCCGTTTTCAAGGCCGTGCTCGATCGATGCGAAGACGACATGGCATTCTTCGAGAAGCGCATCGAGCCCGAGGCGATCGAGCGGATGAAGACGGTGATCGAGAAGCCCTTCGAGCGAATTTCGTATCGCGAGGCGATTTCGATCCTCGAACGATCGGGCGAGACATTCGAGTTCCCGGTCGGCTTCGGACTCGACCTGCAGAGCGAGCACGAGCGTTGGCTGACCGAGAAGCATGTCGGCTGTCCCGTCGTCGTGACGGATTGGCCGGCTTCGATCAAGGCCTTCTACATGTTTCGCAACGACGATGACGAGACGGTGGCAGCGATGGACGTGCTGCTCGGCGGCGTCGGCGAGATCATCGGGGGATCCCAAAGGGAACACCGGCTCGACGTCCTGGAGTCGACGATTCGAGGACAGGGTCTCGAGCTCGACGATTACTGGTGGTATCTGGACTTGCGGCGCTTCGGCAGCGTGCCCCATGCGGGCTTCGGGCTCGGCTTCGAACGGATCATTCAATTCATGACCGGGATGGCGAATATCCGCGACGTGATTCCGTTCCCGCGCGTTCCGGGCCAGGCCGAATTCTGATTGCGCTGCTCGCCGATTGCAGCGGATCAGGACGAGGGGGCATAGGTCTCCCGAGCCCAGCGATCGAGCGCTTCGTTCATCCGATCGAGGGTGGCGACGGAGAAGCGTTCCTGCTCGTCGAGTCGGCACAGCTCCAACCTGATCTGGACGAGCCGATCGAGCCGTCTGCGACGCCCGATCTTCGAGAGCGGTTCGCCGCGCCTTGGCCCCGATTGAATGGTCAGGTCATTCTCGATGAACTGGCCTTCGAGAAGGGCGAGCTCCTTGTCGAGACGGGAGCGGCGAGCGCGTATCCGATTGAGCCGAAGGGCCACCGCGTCGTAGCGGTCTTCCGCATCGGCACTCAGCGGGTCGAAGGGACGAATCATTTTCAGGACGTTCGATGTGTCCATGATTGAATCCTGGGTGGTGGGGGGCGCTCGGGTCGAGCGTGTGTCGACATCCCGGAACGATGGGATCCCGATGTCCGATTTTTTAGAGTCGGCACTACCCAATAGGTTCCTTTGAAAACGCATTCGGGTCGAATTGAATGGGCGACGGATGTGACCCACGGGTCTTGTATTCGGCCTAACGACGCGTCAGATTTTCGCGTGACTGTCCGGGGGGTGACGAACGTGAATCGGTGATGAATGAGAGGCAAGGGACGCGCTTTAGAGATCTAGATAGAGACGTAGATAGTCAGGTAGGTAGACAGGTTGGTAGAGAGGTCGGTAGGAAGTAGAAGGAGAGGTAGAAGGGCAGGAAGGGTAGGAAGAAGGCGCGATCAGGCCGCACAGACGTAGTCGGACCCTTCGGTGAAACCCATTTCAAAAAGTGCCGCGCGGATCTCACCACGCGGGCCAGAACCCGCGACCGAGACGACGATCGGGTATGGAGGTCTTTTTTTCAGCGCGTCCGGTGGGACAACGGGAGCCCCACGGATCGTGTTGCCGATCCGGCGTGGGTGGACGTCTACGATCGCGGCCGGATGGTGCCCGCGCGCGGCCAGCGCGCTGCGAAGGGCGCGGCCGGTTCGGCCGTGCCCCCAGAGTATGTATTGCTGGCTTGCGCGGAGAAAGTCACGACTCAGGTGCCAGGCACGACACTCGGTAAAGCGCGCGAGCGCGTAACGAGGATCGGTTCGGGACAGGCGATCCGGAAGATCTCTCCAGCCGTGAAGACGTTCGGGTACGACGCCGACGACCGGCCCGGCCCGCAGGAGCCGAAGCAGCAGATCGTAGTCCTCCGGCCATCCGCGATCGCGGTATCCGAGTTCCCCGAGTCGTGCGCGCCGAATCATCAGTGTCGGGTGGGCGATCGGACATTCGATGAAGCGCTCGCGCCAGATCTTCTCGGGATCACCGAGGCTCTGGAGCCAGCGCTCGTACGCACGTCGGCCGTCGCGCATTCCGCGCCGTGGGAAGATCCGCACGAAGCAACCGACCGCGTCGAGATCGGGCGCGGCGTCGAGGGCGGCAGCCTGGCGCGCGAGTCGCTCGCGATGCATCCAATCGTCTGCATCCATCCGCGCGAGCAGCGGCGCCCTGCAGAGCGCGGCTCCGGCGTTGAGCGTCGGGATGAGTCCCGTGTGCGCGCGGGCTACGACTCGAAAGCGGGCATCGCGGCGCGCGAAAGATTCGGCGATCGCCCGCGACCGATCGCTCGACCCGTCGTCGACCACGAGACATTCCCAGTCGCGCTCGGTTTGACGGTCGAGGCTCCGAAGTGCGGTCGCGAGCGTCGCTTCGGCATTCCAGACCGGGAGCAGGATCGAGACTCGGGGTGTCATCCGAGATCCGCTTTCGGCTCTGGAATATTCATGAGGGTTTCGGCCCACGAACGACTGGAAATTGCGCGAGAAGGGTTGGGTTTCGCACTCCCGCTGCCGATGGGTTGGGGCGAGATAGCTCCCCGCCTCTCATCCGGAGTCCAATTCGTGCTGCGAGCGACACAGCTCAGTCGATCGATCGATGGAGGCACGCGCCGATGGATTTTGGCCCTCGTCGCAACCGCGTTGTGGCTGTGCATCGGCGTTCCGGAAGCGCGGGCCCAGTCCGAGGACCAGATCAAGGCGGCCTTCCTTTTCAATTTTCTTCGCTATGTCGAGTGGCCCGAAGCGGCCTTCGCCGGGCCCGATGATGCGCTCAAAATCTGCCTGGCGGGGTCCGAGAATTTCGCGGACGTCGTCTCCCTGATTGTATCGGGAAAAAGCGTCGAGAACCGGCCGGTCGAAGTGGACACTTTATCCGGACTCTCCCGCGCCTCGAGTTGTCACATTCTCTACGTCGGCGAGGGCAGCGAATTCGCTCCCGCCGAAGTGGCCTCGAGTGTTCTGGGGTCGAGCGTCTTCACCGTGGCCGATCGCGATGGTTTCGCCACGGGCGGGGGGATCGCCAACTTCATCCGTACGGACAACAAGGTCCGCTTCGAAATCAATCCGAGCGCCGCAAAGAAGGCCGGGCTGAAGGTCAGCTCACGACTGCTTCGCCTCGCGAAAGTCGTGAAGTAGGAGTACGCGGGTGATCCCGAACCGAATCGCCGACAGCAGGCTCTCGCAACGCCGCCAACAGGAATGTCGCGGCGTACAGGCGTCGCGACGTCTCTGGCCTCGGGTCCCTGACCCGCTGGCGCAGGAGACGAATCGGAGGATGATGCGATGAGCAAGATCTCGGGCGATCGCCATTCGATTCAGCGGCGCATCATCATCAGTTTTTTTGCGACGACAGGGCTCGCGCTCGTGCTGGCCACCGGTGCACTCTTCACGACTGCCTATATCCATTTCCGCCAGGACATGGACGAGAACCTGAGCGTCCTTGCCCGGGTCACGGGGACGAATTCCGAGGCCTCGCTGCTCTTCGATGACGCGCAGGCTGCGGTGGAGACGCTTCGTGCGCTCAAGGCCGCTGATTCGATCGAGGCGGCG